>LWDU01035174.1_pt1 | contig 149116 bp, 153 predicted proteins | sample 727161 | NCBI WGS metagenome assembly LWDU01 (sample SAMN04566230, study PRJNA314399) | hydrothermal vent metagenome | isolation source: deep sea hydrothermal plume seawater | place: Mexico: Gulf of California, Guaymas Basin | collected 2004-07-11
CGGCATCGGTGCCAGGTAGATACACTCCATAATACACTCGTTGGGATTATTGCCATTCGGTCGAAAGCGGTAATTTATCTGGTTGAATGATCCCCAGGGATGGAAGTTGGGAAACAGGGTAAAAAATATCGACGAGAACTCTATGTCGGCAATTTCATCAGCAATGTCGCCTATGATTGGTTTGAGGGCAGCGCGTTGCATCTCCGCCATCAGCACCATGGGATGTTTACCTGCGTCTTTGTCTTTTCCACCTTTCGACGTTTCGGCTTTTGGTAGGGTGAAGGACGGAGTGTCCAGTTGCTTGCCGCCGACCCAGGTACACATATGGGGATTCACGTCGCCGATTTCACCTTCAATCCAATCGGCATTGGGCGTAAACAGCCCGGTCTTGCCATCAGGTGCCTTGACCAGAACCTTTCCGTCATCCGTGGCTTCATAAACAAACCCATTCAAAGGATGGCGGGCACGCATGCGTCCATCCTCCGGCATCGGTTCCCATTCGGGTATACCGCTGGCTTCCACAGCCCCACAGCGAATGGCGCGCGAGTAGTTACCGAAGACATCATATTTTGTGTCGGTGTCATTCACACCACCGAGCAGAATTTGAGGGTGCGTTGCGATGACGTGGTATGACTCCATAAAAGCTTCAGAAGCCACTTTCCAGTTGCAGCGGATTACTCTCGCAACATGTGCCTTCTTGTACCTTTTTTCATAGGGAAAAAACTCGAAGTGGGACGAAAGGTCACCTACAAAATCTTCAAAGGGTTCCGAGTCCGGGTCTGGATTGATAAAGATATATCGTCCCCAACGACCGACCTTGACCTCCGGGAGACTCTGCTCCTCCGGTTTCAGGTCCGGGAAATCCCATTGACAGGGGATCTCCTTGAGGGTGCCGTCAATATTCCAGCACCAGCCATGGAATGGGCAACGCAGGTCTTTGGCTCGTTTACCGCGGTTTTCACGCAACTTTCTTCCACGATGCAAACAACTGTTGTAATAGGCCTTGAATTCGTCCTCGGCGGTTCGAACCACCAGAAACGACATGTGGGCTATATCGTAGGGGACGAAGTCGCCAACTTCCGGCAGGTCGTCTTCATGACATGCCATTTGCCAGACCCGTTTCCAGATTTTTTCCACTTCAAGATCATGAAATTCCTGGGATGTGTATCTTTCGATTGGAACGTGCGTTGGTCCCGGCGCAATTGGCGAGTCCCGCCGATAGCTGTCCGGGATGTTTCGTTTGTCCGTTGCGAGCAGCTTATGGTAGCCCTCATCAATGGTTCGCACTTTGTTCTTTGATACTTTCTTGTCCATTTGCTGGTTATCGCTCTTGTTTATTTTTTATTGTTTGTGATGCTCAGGTCTGTTGATGCGGCCGTGCATGATTATCTTCGTCCCTCGATATAATCGTCGATCACTTCATGAAACCGCCGTACACGACTTTCCTGCCGGGAAAGATACACTCCGGTAAACCCTCTCGACCGGAAACCCAGTTGCTGTTGCGTGAAAATGGCAGAATCCTGGTCGATGGTCAGCCCCATACTCTTTTCTCCGAACGCAAAGACGTCATGGCTGTTCTCAGCATCCCGTTCGAAAATCCCGGCGGTTGTTCTCACCAGTGAAGTTTCTCCTTCTGGTTGGCTGGCGTACCACCAGTTGTCAAAAACACATTGCTCCGGGTCCGTGGCATGAGGTCGTGCCCGAAGGAAATGAAATCCATCAGACCAGATTGAAACCGCAAAGTTTGGGAATAACGTGTAGTGGCAGGCATCCGTGAATTGCTCGTCGGCCATATTTTCGTAGTGTGTGTATCCACGGTCAGGGCCAAGCTTCCTTTGCGCCACCTGAAGTGCTCGCCTCGTATCTTGCCCACGACCTTTAAACTCATCCGGATCGATCTCCCACTCCCGAAGAACTGATGCAAAGGGCTCGTGAATCGCACCTTCGTCGTCTACGGCCGGACCCGCATAACCACCACGCATAATCATCCGGTTATGGCCTTCGTCGGAAAGATCAAACCGCGTATTTTGATAGCGAGTGTCGATACCGGCGTGCATCCTTTTCGGCTTGCCTTCCATGGAACGTGGCTCAGGAGCGGGTTTGTGTACCGTGGGTACATGGTATGATTCGTTAAAGTTATCCAGCACCACTTTCCAGTTGCAGGGTAGTACAGTCGTCAGCGCAACGTAACGTTTCCATTTTTCCACTTCATAGCGTTGCCAGTCATCCCAGATAGGACCCAGATATTCTCGCAAGCCGACTTCAGGACTGGGGTCCATATTGACCCAGATAAACCCAGCAAAAGACTCGCAAGGCAGCTCTGCCAGCGTAACCTTGCCGCAGGGATTCCCCTCTGGAAAATCTTCTGCATCTGGGGCGAAATTCAGTACGCCATTACGCATAAACGCCCAGCTGTGGTATTTACAAACGAATCGACTGACGTTGCCTTTTTCTTCAGATACCAGCCTATTGCCCCTGTGCTGGCAAACGTTGTAGAAGGCCTTGATGCTTTTGTCGTCCTGTCGGACCATGAGAATCGATTCCGGCCCGACATCTTCGCGCTGCCAGTCTCCGGGCTCGGGCATCTCTGATTCCCGCCCCAACAGCAGCCAAACTTTCGTCCACATCGATTCCCACTCCTGGTCGAAGAAATCCCTGGAAGTGTATCGACGACCTTCAATCTTGTGGCCTCGCAATTGCTGTTCAGGCCAATCGGGTAACACGTTTGGGATTGCGGCGGTACTTGCTGTCTCAGAAGGCTTATCGTCGGGTGTTGCGGACATGGCTGTTCCTGATCGTTTTTTTTTGAAAGTTTTTTGATTGTTTTAATTTAGTAGAACGTGTTTTCCTTTTTGATATAGTACCCCGTCTCCACTGGAAGGAAAATAACAATGAATGACAACACTGCAGATCGAATAGCATTGCAGGATGTTTTACTGAAGTACGCGGCAGGCGTGGATGACCGGGATTTTGATCTCTACCGGACTTGTTTCACTGATGATGTGGAAGTGTATGGCATGGGTAAAGAAACCGTTTACGGTCTTGAGGCATGGATGGAGTTCGTTATCGACGCCCTGTCCAAATATGATGCAACCCAGCATATGCTCGGGCCACAGCTGGCGACCATCGATGGGGACAGGGCGACAACTCGAACTGATTTGCAGGCGCTTCATAATCTGAAAGACCAGCCAGGCAAGATGTTTATCCTTTGGGCGACCTATCTTTCAGAAATGATCCGGATCGATGGTGACTGGAAAATAAAACGACATGAATTAGTTGTGCGAGGGAGTCGAACCCAGTAGCAGGTCTGGTATCCGGCCCAACAAGAAATTACGGAGACTATTTACGGAGACTATTACGGAGACTCTTATGGCTTATGTAAACAACAATAAGGCGAAACTCTACTACCAGGTCATTGGTGAGGGTAAAGCAATTACCTTCGCTCATGGTGCCGGTGGCAATGCTGCCAGCTGGTTTCAACAGATTCCGCACTTTGCATCTCACTATAAAACCATTGCGTTTGATCATCGCGCGTTTGCACGTTCTGCCTGTGATCCCGACGATTATTCATCGGAAAAATTTGCCGATGACCTGCTGGCAATTCTTGACGACGCCGGTGTAGAAAAAACTGCGCTTGTTTGTCAATCCCTCGGTGGTTGGACGGGTATCAGTTTTTCGCTCAAGTACCCCGAACGGGTAAGTTGTCTGGTAATGTCACACACCACCGGCGGCATCAGCAACGAAAAAATACAGGCCGCCATGGAGGACATCGCGAAAACCAGAGCGCCTGCAAGTGAGCCTTTTGGCAGCTGGGCGGTTGCAGCAGATTTGCCCGATAAAGATCCCGTAAAAGCCAATCTCTATAACCAGATTGGCAACTTCAATACAAGGATTAACCTGCAGAAAATTCTTGGTGGAGTAGGGGGCAAGCGTGCCATTGTGACCAGGGAGATGTTGGCGAATTTCAATATACCTACCCTGTTCATCACCGCATCAATGGATGTGCTGATCCCACCGGATGCAATTTATGAAGCGGCAAAGATGATCGACGGCGCGCAGACCCGGTTCTTTGACGGCATCGGCCATTCCTCCTACTTTGAGTGTCCTGATGAATTCAATGCCGTGGTGAGTGAATTTGTTGCGCGACACATTTGATCGCAGCTCTGTTGTGAAATTGGTACCCAGCAGTGATCAGGACAAAGACTACTTCAGGCAATTAAATGATCATGCCTATCGTGCCCTGGTGGTCAAACAGTTTGGTTACTGGGATGAAACTATTCAAGGCAATAACTTTGAAAACAAATGGCAGGAGCAGAATTTCCAAAAGATCATTGTTGATGGGCAACTCATCGGCGGACTCTGGGTAGAGGAGTTCGAGGAATATCATCAATTGCGGGAGATCCAGCTTTGGCCTGACTTTCGCAATTTGGGATTCGGCACCCGACTTGTTAAGGAAGAAATTCGGAAAGCCAGACTTGCAGGCAGGAAACTGCGACTGCGGGTACTGATACAAAATCCTGCAGTTGCACTGTACAAGCGGCTTGGATTTGTCATCACCGGGACAACAACCGAACAATATCAAATGGTTCATGAGGGTTAATTCATGCAGAAATTGAGCCGGTTACGCTCGTGGACTATTACAGGATCCGGATAGGAATTGCCTATGCTCGAACTTCGGCCAAACTGTGAAAATTGCGACAAGGATCTGCCGCCGTCATCCACCGAGGCGTTTATATGTACCTATGAGTGCACCTTCTGCCGCGATTGTGTGACGAACGTGCTGCACAATGTCTGTCCAAATTGCGGTGGTGGTTTCGTTTCACGACCTATCCGACCGGTGACAGCGCACCGGGCCGGTGTAAGCCTCGAACATCAGCCCGCGACGCATAAGAGAGTGAACACCAGGTTCAGCGAGAGAGAAATTGAGGAATTCAGCGGAACCCCGAAGGATGTAGGTCCCGCAGACCGGTGATGAAGCCCGCCCGCATTGCTAACAGGTAGAAGCTGATTGGGATGGGACATCGTCATTTAAAAACTCTTCGTGTCTCGCCACTATCGCAGGCCACAGATTGCGTATCTCTGGTTCATCAATTCCGAATACCTGCTCCAGGCGGGTTATCAGTTGCTCCGGTGAATCCAGCAAAACAGTGACAACCCCATTGCGGTTGATCGATTTGCTCAGTCGACCCAACTGAACTTCAATCCCGTCTGCTGTGAATGTTTGGCAAACCAAAGCCAGTTTGAAAGGGGAGTCTGCATCTGTTTGCAAGCGATCACACTGGCGCTGAAGTAACCGGGTTTGTGCGGGCAACAGATTGAAATCGAATGATGGCGCCGCACCGAACATATGGTTGCGGAACCGCCAATAACCATCGTCAATTTGTTGCAGCTCCATTTGCAGACCTCGCTGTACGATCAGGCCTGGTGTTAATGGCACCGGTTCAAACAATCCATCTCCGTATCCCACATCGGTGAGGTATTGTGTACCGCTGATGTTTACCAATAGCACCAGGTGGTTACCAAGTGCGGCATCACCCCGGGTTTCACGCATAACGCCACCGGACAGTTTCTGCACACTAAAGCCAATTTCTTCAAGTGCCCAGGCGAGCAAACCATTCATTTCATAACACCAGCCGCCACGGCACCGGTTTACGATCTTGTCGAAAACAGGCTCAATATCCAGCGATACGGTACGGCCGAATTGCACGTCGATATTTTCGTAAGGGATATTCAGCAGGTGATGCTTATGGATTCGCGCCAGGGTTTCAAAATCGGCCCGCACTGGGCCTGCATAACCGATGCGATCGAGATAAGCTTGTAACTGCATACATTACCTGGATAGATAAGTTGGAGCGGGCGAAGGGAATCGAACCCTCGTGATCAGCTTGGGAAGCTGAAGTTCTACCATTAAACTACGCCCGCATCGTTGCATACTTTGTATAGAATACTACACTGGTTGCGGGCTCAGGATAAGGGGATTCGCAGCTCCATACAACGCCTAAGGTGGATCTCAGAGGCGGGTTCCGGACCGGGCAGGGTGGTTTTTGTGTTTTCAGGCTTCTCAGATTCCTTCAGCTTTATCGAAGGGCTGTATTGGCGCAGGATTGATCCCCTCCAGTTTCCCCTCCATCAACCAATCCGATGACAGCCCGGCAGCCGGTTCGCCGCGAGGCGCAAAGTGAAAGGTAAAAGAAAGCCAATACTAACTATAAGGAGTTAGTCTCGCGGCTCGCTGGATCCGTTACTGCCAGGCCAGGTGTATACTGCGTTGTCAAATACTTGACCCCGTCAGATGCCCTCAGGAACCTGGTGAGTGCTTTAAACAAACCTTTGGAATCGAAAATGTCAGAACTCACTTTATATTATGCGGTACCCTCCCGAGGCATGGTTGTGCATTGGATGCTGGAAGAGCTGGGTCAACCCTATGAACGCAAACTGATGGACTTTGGCGCAGAAGAACATAAGACACCTCAATACCTGAAGCTCAATCCAATGGGAAAGGTGCCAACCCTTTGTCACGGAGAAACGGTGGTGACAGAAACAGCGGCAATCTGTGCTTATCTTGCAGATGCATTTCCCGAGGCGGAGCTGGCAATACCCGTGGATTCACCGTTGAGAGGGGACTATTATCGATGGCTGTTCTTTGGTCCAGTCACGGCGGAAACAGCGATCTTGTGGAAAGCGCTAGGCAACGTGCAGACTGAGATCGACTACAAACCGTTTGCCGAGGTGGAAGAGGTCGCATCGATTCTTGAGTCTGTTCTGCAAGGAAGGGAATATATTGTCGGTGATCACTTTACTGCGGCTGACGTGATCATAGGCAGTACCATCATGTGGGGTTTGCGTTTGATGCCGGTAATGCCTGCTCTCCCCGGGCTTGTTAGATATTGGGAAAACCTGGAAAAGCGCCCGGCTTATCAGCGAGTGAATGCAATTGATCAAAAAATAATGGCGGATAATGAAGAGGAGAATCTGGGATGATCAAGAAAATACCGTTTGGTGCCACCGGGCACGAAAGTTCGCGAGTCATTTTTGGGGCCGCTGCATTGGGTGGTATGCGGCAGGAAAAAGCTGACTCGGTTCTGGCCATGGTGGTGCAATACGGGTTGAACCATATTGACGTTGCCGCAAGCTATGGCGATGCGGAACTACGGCTGGCGCCGTTTCTAAAAGACCATCGAAAGGACGTGTTCCTGGCAACCAAGACGGGAGACAGAACCCGTGACACCGCATGGGCAAGCATCGAGAACTCCCTGAAAAGAATGGAAACAGATCAAATTGATCTCATTCAATTGCATAACCTGACGAAGGATGCGGATTGGGATGTTGCGATGAGCGAAGACGGCGCCGTTCGGGCTGCGGTGGAAGCAAAGGAGCAGGGACTGGTGCGGTTTATTGGTGTTACCGGGCATGGTACCCGTGTTGCCGAGATGCATTTGAAAAGCCTCGAACAATTTGAATTTGATTCCGTGTTGTTACCTTACAGCCATATGTCATTGCAGGATTCCCGATATGCAGAGGAATTTGATCGACTCTATGCCCTGTCACAGGAACGTCACTTTGCCATGCAAACTATTAAATCCATTGCCCGCCGACGATGGCGTGATGACGACGAGTCGAAACGATTTAGCTGGTATGAACCCATCAGGGAGCAGGAAGCCTTAACGCGTGCAGTACACTTTGTACTCAAACGTCCGGGGCTGTTTCTCAACTCATCCAGTGATGCGAGTTTGTTAAAAATTGTACTGGATGCCGCGAATAGTTTTGATGAAACAGACATTGCAACATTGGATGATGCGGTGGAACGCGATGCAAAGGCGCTACAACTTGAGCCTTTGTTCGTCCGGGGTCAATCGGATGATGTCAGGTAGAATCCTGACGGGAGTGGAAGTCATTAACACCCGAACTGATTGATTATCCTGATGGCAGCACAGGCCGCCCCATAACCGTTGTCGATGTTTACAACCGTAAGTCCAGGTGCACAACTGACTAACAATGATCGCAGTGCAGTTTCACCATCTTTGGCCATGCCATAGCCGATGGAAGTGGGTACCGCGATGATTGTTGATGAAACCAGTCCTCCCAGTACGGTGGGTAAGGCGGCATCCATCCCCGCAATGCAAATCACGATTTTCTTTTGCGAGATCTGATCTAGCCGGTCGAGTAATCGCCATAAACCCGCGACGCCAACATCATCAATACTTAACACTGGCTGACCGTAAAACGCGAGTGTCCGGGATGCTTCCCGGGCAACAGGCACGTCAGAGCTGCCACCAGTGACAATAGCTATTTGCGTATCCGATTGCATATCCCGGGGAGAGATAGTGCCCGTCCGCGAGACCGGGTCGTAATCGATCAGACCGGCATACTGGTTTTCCATCCCGGCGAATTGAGACGAGGCCAGGCGGGTAAACAACATGGATTTGCCTTCGCGACTGATCTGCTCACAAATTGTTAAGAGCTGGCTCAGTTGCTTGCCTTCACAAAAAATTGCTTCTGCTAATCCGGTGCGATTTTCGCGCGACAGATCCAGGATCACCTCACTCACATTGTTATTTGTATCGTCCTGGTCATTCAATGGTGAGGGTCTCGACCAGGAATGCGCTGCCGCGTTGATAAGGCTCAATGATTATATTGGCGGTATAGCTGGGGAACCCCTTGTCTGCGAAAATTTGTGCCACCAGTTCGGTGGCCTTCAGGGAATAGTCAGCTGTCGGATCGATATTTTCTGATGATTCGATTTCTATGGCGACACCCGTTTGCCTGATTCGGCACCGAACACCTCGTAGCGGCAGGAGCAGTTGCAGGTTTTCCCATAACACCTTTTCTGCCTCGTTAATGATCGGTAGCAATAGCGGATTAATCGCTATCCCGGTTTCGACTCTGCTGGACAGGCAAGGTGCTGCAGGCAGGTCGTGCAGATCGTCGAGACCCAGGTGTTTGGCAATTGTGCGAAGCGTTGCCTTGTCTATTTGCATGTCAACATAGGGATGGCAGACCTGATGTTCTGCTGCTGCCTCGAGTCCAGGGCGATAGTCACCCAGATCGTCGAGGTTGGTGCCCGATAAGACCTTGTGTTCAGTATGTTCGGTGACGGTGTCATAAAGATTGGTCTTGCAGAAATAACAACGATTGGCAGGGTTGGCAATGTATTCAGGATCGTTTATTTCTCCTGCGTCAATGATCTTCAGTTGCCAGGATTCAAGCTGTGCATATCGTTCAACTCGTTCCGTCGCCTGCCTGGGTACTGCCGGGGAAATTGCATGAAAAATTTCGACCTTCGTGTTACTTCGATGTGCCACAACGGCAAGCGTCATGCTGTCCACACCACCGCTGACGGCGACCGCTACTGGCCCCAGGTTGGCAAGGTGTTGTTCTAACTGCTGTAATTTTCGCATTTTCTTTTACTACTGTTCCTCACTATCGAGAGTCTCAACCTGATTAGGAGTCTCAACCTGATTAGGAGTCTCAACCTGATTAGGAGTCTCAACCTGATTAGGAGTCTCAACCTGATCAGAAGTCTCAACCTGTCGACGAATCTGTCTTTGTTCAGCTAAATTGCCCGTGCGTCTGATGTCATCGATTTCACCCTTGGTGGTATCACCACCGGGTCGATCGGCAATTTTAACCCGGTAGGTCTCATCTGCGTACTTTACTACTTTTTCCTGTCGATTCAGAATATTGCGTGTGATTGCAGACCTTCGAATCCCCAGGGTGGTGGTTAGTTGAAAACAGTGTTCCAGCACCAGGGACGTGACATTTTGTCCACACAATAAGCGAATCGAAGTGGCAAGCCGGTTTTTTTTACCCATGACTGCGTACTGAACAACATCCATAACGCCATCGAGTTCTCGTAAACGCTCCAGTGCTGTCGCTATTTCTTCTGCGGTTTGATCATCCAACTCGAATTCCAATTGCTCGATCGCTTCCGTTTGCCAGGCAGAATCATGCCCTGACGTGTTTTCTGATCTGTCACTGCCTGAGCCTGTACTAAATTGAAGAATACGCAATACGTTAGAGATTCCGGGGAATTTCTTGGTGCCGAAGCCAAAACCCTGGGATATCAAGGGGCCACTGCACTTCAGACCGGGCTTGAGATAACTCAGAATCGCGGCACCCGTCGGGGTGATACGTTCACCTGATATTCCGTCATCCCGGAAGACAAAATCCTTTAATATCAGCGCTGTTGCCGGGGCTGGCACTGGTAACATGCCATGGGCTGTTTTGACCTGACCACCACCCAATGGTAGTGCTGAGATACTGCAGCTTGTGACGCCAGTTGCGTTGAGAAGATAACTGGCACAAACCACATCGGCAATGGAATCCCAGGCGCCGACTTCATGGAAAGCTACTGACTCAACGGTTTTGTCATGAATTTCTGCTTCGGCAACGGCAATAATGTGGAAAATTTCCAGCGCAGTTTCTTTTGTTCGCGGGTCCAATGAAGACTTTTCAAGAATCGAACGAATTTCGCTGTAATGGCGATGATTGTGGCCCTCTGCATCAGACGATGCGACAACGGTAAATTTGCAACCGCTCAAGGTCCCATCGTTGAATGTCTCCTGACTCAGGCTGACGAGATCAGAAAAACCTGCCAGAGACAGTTGTTTTTGCAATCCAGGTCCGTGTTCGGGAAAACAATCGAGCATGGCACCAATAAACATATCGCCGGATATACCACCGACCAGATCGAGGTGTAGGTGCATGTCTGACCTTAAGTTAGCATCAAATGGGTTGGCCCGCATAACTGTGCGATGTTAATACCATGAGTACAGGCATCCTGGCAGGGTTTGCCATCACAGGACAGACAGGCGCTGGCGGAACTATCCAACTGAGCATACTCATCTTTTGCAAATGAAAGATTGCCATAGTCAGTGGCATACATGCGAGTACGCAGCACATCCGCGATCGGCACGTCGTACGGACAGGCACCCTCACAGTCATTGCAGGCGTGTCGACAATAGGTCATATCAGTCTGTCGGGCGTATTGTTCGAGTAACTTGAAATCTTCACGGGTGACCAGCCTTTTCCCGGAGGCGCCAAGAAACTCGTCGATTTTTTCCGTGCTGGTCATGGATATGATAGCCGCATCCACATTGTCACTGGACAGAGCCCATTTAAAAGCTGCCTGGGCATAGGTGTGACCACCTTGTTCAAAAGGTCGCATATCATTTAATCGGGCACCCCGAAGCACCTTCATCGCAACCACGCCGACATCGAGTTTCTTTGCCTTGGCCATCACTCGCGGTAGATCCGGCTGTTTGGCGACCATATCGAAGGATTTAACAAACTTCTCATAGAAAGCCGGGTCCTGGCCGAAATTGTGACCTAACAGCAGAACGTCGACCAGGTCGTGATCCAGCGCATAATCGACGCATTCGATAAGCTGACCGGCATGGCCGGAGATACCGGTGAACTGAATTTTTCCCTGCTGTTTTGCTTCTTCAGTGAACTCATACCATTCATCATTCTGCATCCGTGAGACACGGTTGACCGCGTGATTGAATAGAACTTCAACATGATCTGTATGCAATCGCCTCAAACTGTCTTCCAGGGATTGCATCATGCTTGACTTGCGAGTGGAGGCTGACGCGAACATTTTAGTGGCGATATGCACCTGGTCACGCTTGCCCTTGAGCGCATTGCCGATGACGATTTCTGAGTTGTGACGGGTATAACTCTCAGCGGTATCAAAATAGTTGACGCCTCGATCAAAGGCGCGCAGAACCAGATGTTCTTCGCCGGGATTCAGCTGGCTGGATCCAAAGGAAATATCAGAAACTTTCAATTCAGTGCGGCCCAACCTGACGTATTTCTTCACCGTTGGCGCACTGCTGGCTTGTGATGAGCCCGGTTACAGCTCCGATTTTTAGAAATGAACGCCGATCGAATGTTTTTTTGATGGTTCCCTCCTGCACCTGAGCTCGACCGTGTGTTCTTGTTTTAGTGCCTGGCTGTAACCTACCAATTTTAACCTGTGGTAGCAAAGACCGGCTAACACTATTGAAGGTTTCGTTTGTTGGCGTGAGAAGCTGTCAACAGAGTAATAATACTCATGTTAATGAGGACTATTTTTCAAATTTGGCATTAAGCATACCGGATAAACTTGTTGTCTTCTTCGACCAATGTAAAACGGGGTAACTAATTAGACAGCAATGGAATAGTGACCTGCCGGACTTTTATTCCGAATGGGCCCCGGATTATGCTCGCCAGTTTTGTAATGAACTCGACTATAAAGCCCGGGACCAGGAACTGCTTACTGAATTTGCCGGGGCTGCACCGGATGGTTTGATTTGTGATCTCGGTTGCGGCCCAGCGCATATCGGAGGTTATCTTTGTGGTGCGGGGCGCAAGGTCGAAGGCATTGATATCGCGCCGGGTATGATAAAGATCGCTCGAGAACTGTATCCGGGACTCAGCTATCAGGTGGGGAATTTTCTGAATCTGCCGGTTGTGGACGAATACTATGCAGGGGTGGCTGCATTTTACTCCCTGATACACAGTCGACGGGACCAGCTTCCGCTTGCCTTTAAAGAAATCAGGCGGGTGTTGCCGGTGGGTGGCTTGTTACTTGCGAGTTTCCATGAAGGAAACCACAGCGTCATGAAAGACACGGTAACGTTCAACTTCTTTACCAGAGAAGAGATTGAAATCGGGATATCAGCCTCAGGAATGGTGGTTAAGCAAGTGGAAATACGGGAAAGCTACATTCAGGAGAAAAGCAGCTGGCGTCGTATTTATGTTATTGCCGAAGCGATTGATGAGTCGTGTTTATGATTGCTCCTGCTGAATAATTTTTTGTTGTTTTAGACTTGCAAGTTCTTCTGCCTTCACACCGAAATCGGTTAACACCTGGTCTGTATGTTCTCCTTTGCGTGGCGATCGGGATCGAGGTTTAACGTCAGCGGATCTAAAACGCATGGGGATATTGACCGTTCTATATTCCCCCAGGGTTTCATGCTGCAGCCGCGGAAACAGGTTAATCGCTTCGGCCTGTGGATCTTGTGGCACCTCGTGAAGCCCTAGAACAGGGCCCCATATCAAACCGGCCTGGTCGAACACCTCTCCCCATTCGTCCCTGGATTTATGGCTCAGGGCTTCATCAATCTGTGGCACAAGCTCGTGCATTAGGCGGAATCTACTTCGAACATCGGTGAGCCTTTCATCTTCGAGCCATTCCTCTTTACCCAGAGCGACACAGAATTTAGGCCATGCTGAGACCTCAGGCATGTTGAAGACGACCCACTTACCATCACCACAGGGATAGCGATTTGCGGTTGGCAGGAACATTTGTTCTCGCGACCTTTGTCTTACCGGTGCATGGTCGACGGCTGTGGTGGCATAGTCTGTTGCCTGGGTCCAAACCGCTGTTTCATAGAGTGAGGTTTCGACGACCTGGCCTTCACCTGATTTCTCTGCCAGGCGAAGGGCCGCGAGGATCGCGCCTAATAAAGCCAATCCTGCTGTGTGATCTCCCTGGGCTGGGCGGGCCATGGGTACATTGCCATTGGCCCCCTCGCGCATGGCGTCATATAAACCGGAGCGGCCAAAGAAGGCGGTGACGTCATAACCCGGTCGCCAGGCCTCGGGACCTGATGTGCCATAGCCGGTAAGGGTGGCGTGGACCAGCCTGGGGTTAATGTTTAACAGTGTGTCTGGATCCAGTTGATACTTTTCCTGCCTTCTGCCAAGCAGGTTGCAAAGAAAGACATCTGCGTTTTCGCACAGTTGCTGGACCATCGAGATGCCACCGGCTTGCGTCAAATCAATGCAGATGGATTGTTTTCCGCGATTGTCGACGTCGAACTGAAAGTCGTATTCCTTCAGTGTTTCACTGTCGATTTTGGGGGGTCGGCCAGTATCCCGCATCGGGTCGCCATTAATGGGTTCGATTTTGATGACCCGTGCACCAAGATCTGCCAGGATTGCGCCTGCGCTCGGTGCGGCCATCCAATTGTCAATTTCAATGACGGTAACACCGTCGAGTGGTGCTAACACGATGCTTCTTTCCTCGATTGCATATAGAGAAATAACTGTCGGTCATGGCGACTGGTTGCCGATAACCGACCTGGTCTGACGAAAGGTGGCCAGCGAGGTTCTTCGCTGCCCTGGGGATTATCGCCCATAATAGTGACCCTTTGTATCACGCGCTCGCCTTCAAAATCATTGAGCACAAAATGTTGGGTGCAGCGATTGTCCCACATGGCAATGGTCCCTTGTGTCCATTTGTATCTTACTGTGAAGCGTGGATTCGACACCCAGCGTGTCAGATAGGTTAGTAGTGCTTCACTTTCTGTAGCATTCATTTCGACAATTCGGCGGGTAAAGTGCTCATTCACATAAAGTGCTTTACGACCGGTTTCAGGGTGGACCCTGACGACTGGATGTACCGCCATCTGATCCGGGCGATTGTGGGGCAGTGCATCGTGCAGTGCAGTCAATCCGTTACAAAGATCTTTCATAGGTGCAGACAATTCGTCATATGCCGCATAGAGACTGGTCCACATGGTATCGCCACCTGCGGCTGGACACTTAACCATGTTGAGTACAGACATCAGTGCGGGTTGCTCCTGGAATGTGATGTCGGTATGCCACTCGTCAGCAACGCCGCCTTCTTTCGCTCTAAGCTCGAATACTTCAGGATGCTCCTGAAAAGGGTTCTTGAGGTTAGGATGTCCCTCGATGGTGCCAAAGTTTCGGCCGAATTTTACGTGTTCGGCGATCTCCAGATGCTGCCCGGGGAAAAACAGCACCATATGATCGAGCAGCAATTGTTTGATCGCTGCAATTTTCTCATCAACGCTGTCGGGACTCTCGTCATCACTTTCGGCGAGTGATAAACCCGTTATCTCAGCGCCAATAGTCCCCGATAGACGTTTTACCTGCCAGTCTTTAGTGGTCATTAGAATTCATCCCGTGCTTCTAAGATACTGAACCACAAGGATAAACTAACCAGCGTCAAATCAATAGATGCGTATGTTAGAGTTGTTCAATGCAGGCGCTCTGGATAGAAAATAACAATGTCTCGTTGCGCAACCTTGATGAACCTGCGGAGGTTGAGAAAAGCGTTGTGCTGGAGGTCCAGTTAGCGGGGATCTGCGGGACGGATCTCGAGTTGATGCGTGGCTACTATGAATTTAGGGGCATCCCTGGGCATGAGTTTGTCGCAAAAGTTGTATCTGGCCCAAAAGTGATGGTTGGACGCCGGGTCGTGGTGGACATTAATTTTGGCTGCGGGGAATGCAGTCAATGTAAATCAGGCTTGCATAACCACTGCCAGCATCGAAAAGTGCTTGGCATAAAAAATCACCCCGGTGCGTTTGCAGAGCAGGTTGTCGTGCCTGGAACCAATCTTCTGGCTGTTCCTGATGCGCTAGATGATCGCACTGCTGTGTTTATTGAGCCTCTGGCTGCCGCAATGGAAATTACAGAGCAAATTCAGTTTCCTGAAAATGCCCGGGTACTGATTATTGGCGCTGGACGACTCGGCAGGTTGATTAGTCTCGTTCTGCAAAAAATTGTCTCTGACTTATCCATCTGTATTCGATCAGAAGTGAGAGACAAGCAGTTTGATTCGTCCCTGAGAATTGTCCGGCCGGAAGATGTCGAGACAGAATATGATTATGTGGTGGAATGTAGCGGTCAGTCTTCCGGATTTGAATTGGCCCTCACAGCGGTGAAACCGCGTGGTTGCCTGATCGTAAAAAGCACCTATGCCAGCAAACTGACACTTGATATGAGCAGTATCGTCGTCAACGAAGTCAGGCTCCTGGGTTCCCGCTGCGGACCCATGCGCAAGGCGATTGATTCTCTGTTGAAGGCAGAAATTGACCTTTCGACTTTGAAGATCCGGGAATATAGCCTCGTTGACTACAAGCTCGCATTTGAAGCTGCCAGAAACCCGGATATTGACAAGGTGATGTTCAGGCCGTGCGACAAGCTTTGAACAACCTGGGACAGTTTACTTATCTAACCGGCATATAAGTAAACTGTCCCGGGAATACGCGACAAAGATTTAGTTAAAATCATCCAGGAAAACAGCTTCCATTGGCTCGCCGCCGCCACTTTTATCCGTCAGAATCACCGAGTAAACTCCGCGATTTTCAATATCAAGCCTCACAGGCCCATACACCACATTGGTGGTAGCCGTATCGGTGACGACCAGGTTAAAGGTGCCAGAGAGGATTTCAAGAGTGGTTGATTCTGTTTCTGCCAACCGGGCAACAGGAGCGATGGTAGAGATATCTATTCCGGGTTCGTGGATGTAAATGTCCACAATGCCCTTGGTTGGTGCTAATTTTGTAAAATGTATCCGACCCCGGGGTGCCGCGGGACGCTGATTGCTGAAGGAGAGTGAGTTGGCTGCTACCCCACCCAGACCTGCAAATCCCTGGTCGTAAAAAAATCCTGGTATAAGGGTACTCTCACCAGAGAACAATTCGTCGCTGGGATCTCCTGAGGTGTAGACTTTTACTGTTGAAGACCCGGCCGAAACGGGCAGAAAATTTGTGGACTCCTGGAAAACCAGATTGGATGCAACGACCACGTCGGCCACACTAATGTCTACGGGTCCGTGATCCGGGATCATGTTGGAAAACCGGACAGCCGTATCTAATTGTTCGTTCGGGAACTGGCCCGGCACACTGACCGCCATCATGCGAACAGTGTTTGTCCCAGGGCCGAAATAGTCGACCAAGACAAATATTCGCTCTGTTTGTGCGGACAGGCCAAAATCACCTGACTGCCACAGCTGGTTGCCGTTGCTGGCGTCGGTAACTACTATATTGTGGTCGCTGCCAGAGGTGACAGTGATCCGTTCGGTCTGCTGGCCATTAGGGACTGGAATTGTCTGGGTGGGATCTTGTGAATTAGTTAATGTCACTGTTGCGACGCCTACTGACGAAGTGGCATTCACAAAAACGATGTATGAATTTGTATTACCCTCTTCGAACTCCAGGGGCACAGAATCCACCACAATCGGGACAGCTGCATCGATGGAACCTGTAGTGATGATGGTTTGCAGATGGTCAATGTCAATAAAAACAACTGATTCCAACACTGTTGTTTCAACGTTGTCAGTAAAGTAAACCACACGATAATCAAGCGCCACCAGTGGTAGTGCACGGATCACATCCGACGATTGCGCATATTGAATTTGGTCAACAAAAATGTCGTTCCCGAATACAGCGAGCTGTGGCGAATCAGGGACGACATTGACCACTGTCGCGAAAGCTGTGGGTACCGGAATCGGCGGTGTAAACCCTGGATCATCGCCGCAGGAAGAGATCAAAAACAAGCTGCAAAGCAGTAGCACAGTGGAATACAAACGTCTCATAAATGTAACTTTACAGTAGGGTTTGGGTTAGGGAACGTTTCACTTAATCAGAGGTTCCATGGATCGGCGCACAATAGTTCAATTTGGGATGTTTATACAGGGCGAGGGGACAATTATTTGCTCGTTTTGCAGTCATTGATCAGAAAACACGGACCGAAATGCCACAATACTGGCTGCTACACTGACGTTCAGTGATTCAACCTGATTATTCAGCGGGATACGGACCAGATCGTCACATAAATACTGCATTTGCTCACTTAACCCTTTGGTTTCGTTTCCGAGGACGAATATTGTCGGTTGATCAGTATCGAGGCTGGCCAGGCTCATTGGACCAGACGACGAGAGTCCCAATATACGGAATCCCTTGTCTTTCAGGGAAGCAATTCCGGCACAGGCATCCTCACAATGAAATATGGGGACTTTCAAAGCCGTGCCTGCACTGGCCTTCATGACCAGGGCGTCGATCTTCGCGCAGCCCTGGCGAGGTAAAATGATGCCTGCACAGGGTGAGGCGCCGACTGATCGAATCGTCATACCAACATTCTGTGGATTGGTGACATTTTCGAGCGCGATAAGATCGCCAGGTTCACTAGGGTCAAGTTTTGAGCTGGGCTGGTAGAGAGGCGCTTTGATGTCCAACACCACGCCCTGATCCTGCCGACCGTTCTTTGATAAGCGGGACAAGGCTTGCCGATCATGGTACTTGATCTCGACGTTTTTGCTCCTGGCAAGTTTGATTATTTCTGTAATAATTCCGATAGGTCGGTTTGTTTTCGCAAGGTGCAGGCGATAGGGCATCACTTCCCTTATATTCAGTGCTTCATGAACGGGTTTGCGTCCATAAATTGTTAAGAGATCATCGAAGAAAGCTTTTCGATCAGCATATGAGCCGGGAATTTCATCTCGCATTATGTTCGTTCCAACCGCCTGACTTCTTTTCGACGCAGCCTTTAACGCATTTCCGCGTCAACGGGTCGCATTTTCATGGCTTGACTCTCTTTCATCACTAGAATCTGCATCAGGATTATTTAAAAAGTGAATCATATGTTGTTATCGATGAAACGGAGATATTTAGTTTTTTGTCTATTATCGCTGTTTGCTGTTGATAGTATATCAGCTGGAGGGGGTTTATCCGGCGACCCAGAAGCTATTTCAAGAATGCACAGAATGCTGGAGAGTCTTGGTGGCAGAGAAGTATGGGCCAACGCCCGTTCGTTATTCACAATGGAAAAGGCTCGCCATCCCAGCTACGGGGACGGCATTGTTGCGACATTTTGGCGTGACCTGGAGCACCCCGGCGAGCGAGTCGAACTGCAGCACCCTGATCTAAAAGTCTCCTATGCCTGGAACGAATCAGGTGGCTGGATTTCCCGGGGCGGAGAGGTCAGGGAGTTTATTGACGATGAAATTAGTGAGAGGACGTTTTACTGGCATCGGGAAATTTACATTCTCTACCATCAACTCGCCCGGGGAGAACGCAAGCTGCATTTGGAGACATTGGAGCCCAATGGGTTCAGGGTGCTCAATGAAGAAAACAAGAAATTAGCTGATTTCCGCCTGACGCCAGATGGCGAGGTCTATTTATGGCATCAGCACGGCGGCAAAGATCCGGTGACTTATGTGTATGGACCCCACAAATCCTTTGGCGCCACCCGGTTTCTCGATTGGGGCACATCTGTAGATGGCAGGTGGGGGTTTTATTATGTACAGGTACTTCCCAGTACCCATCCATTTAAGAAGCATGTATCAATGCAAAAGCCAAACCGTGAGTGGCAGGGCGGGGCAGTCAACAAGGATTGTGATCGGAACCTTGATTAAGATCGGTATGCCGACCACTGTTTCCACATGTCCGCGTCAGAGCGGAAATCCAAAAATTTGTGTACAGCATGTTAACAACTTTTCTCCATTCCTCCCTTCCTTGCCCTGACGAAAAACATCTACTTACTTCGCCTATTGAACGAACCCCTTGAACCATAGCTACGGCTACGATTCTGCAGGCGTTAGTCCAAAATGCTTTGCCAGATTTCCGGAACGCGGACCGCCCTAAAACCGATCCGTTCACGAATTATCCAGGCTAGAGGTAATCAGATAACGACTCAGCAATTTCTTCCGGCGTCACCTGGGGGTTAAAGCGCTTGAGCACTTTGCCTTCAGGGCTGACAAGAAACTTGGTGAAATTCCAGGCAATCTTTTCTTTGCCCTCATCATCAGGCTGCTCGGCTTTTAACCATTTGTACAATGGCGCGGCATTGTCGCCGTTGACTTCGATCTTGGCGAACATGGGGAAATTGACACTGTATTTCGAACTTGCAAATTCCTGTATCTCATCATTCGTACCAGGTTCCTGGGCACCGAACTGATTACAGGGGAAGCCAAGTACTTTTATCGAGTTGTTTTCATGCAATGCACACAGACCTGTGTACTGTGGTGTGAGGCCTCACTGGCTGGCGAGGTTGACGATCAACAATGCCTGATCGCGGTACTCGGAAAAGCTGGTATTTTCTCCGCCAATTGATTCCATTTCGAGTTCGTGAATGTCCATAAATCCCCTTCTTTTGTATCGTAGGTGATGAGTCGGTGTTATTGAGGTTCTTCTCTTGGATCTATTCTAAGAGAAGATGCCGTGTAAATACCATTGTCCCATAGCGATATGTTGGAATATCCAGTAGAGGCTGCCATCTTTTTGTCGGGCAATGTAATAATCCCGCGTCAGGGGCTTGTTGATCGGCTGATCCCACCAGCCATAGTCGATGCGTTCGGGGCCTTTGATCAACTCCAGTTTACCAGCCAGGCAAGGTATGTTGTCCGCTACATTCAAGGCTTTCGGCGTGGGAAGAAGAAAGGCCGGGCGCGCGGGGGTTTCATCCGGCTTGAGTAGCCAATCTCTCTCTGTGGGTGGGTGCTTTTTGTCGTTAGTCGACGCAGAAACTGTTTGCCAGGCTTTTTCGGGGCGATGATCGTTTGATTGAGAAAGCCCGAAGCAGTATCCCGGGCCGAGCCTGGCATGAATCATGTTAAGCAGCTGGTTTTCCTTATCGGTGTTTGAAGGCAAGGCAAGCTCTTGATATCCGGCACCCTGGAATAGGGAACCATTGACAGCTTTCGCAGGGAAAAATTGACTGACCGCCAGCGCAATGTTGTCAATTTCCTTCACATCATTAATTTGGTCCAGTCTAAGTTGGGTCAAAGTTCGAAATACCCTGGGGTTATTCTCAGGATTCGCGAGGTGAATACTGAAGGACTTGTTGTTGTGGTTTCGATGCGACAAATGCCAGGTGAAATGATTCACCTGCAGCTGTCGGGAAGTCAGGAATTCTGCCAGCTCACCTAACAATCGGTTTATGGGGAAAGTGAGGGAGTCAAGATTGGACACGTCTGACAGGAACGTGATGTCGTGAAAAAAATTGACTGAAGGGTTTATCAGCTTTTGTGGATCGGGTTTTGACCCAACCAGGCGTTGGAGATAATCAGCGAAGTAAACACCGAACCGCCGGGTTAAACCACTTTCTGGCAGACGAAGCAAGTCCTCTACATTATGAATACCCATCTGGTGCAGCGAGGTAATGATTTTTTCATCTGTTTGTAAGTAACGCACAGGAATTTGATTAATACTCCCGTCGGGAGCATGTGCCCGGGCAACCAGCAACGCTGCCAGAGGTGTCCTGTTGGTACTGATTACTGCCTGATACCCCAGCTGTCGCAAGCCTTGTTCGACCCGGAGGATCAGTGGCTGTAACCCTTTAAACAGGTTCAGGCAGCCTGTGATATCAAGCAACAAACTGTCGGGTGCTTTAATCGATACATTAGGTGTGAATTGATAAGCCCACTGGGCCAAATGGGCCAGGGTGCTTATCTCTTTATCTTCATTGCGTTCGAAACTGATGACCCGGTCGCTGAGGGTATAAGCGGTGTCCATACTGTTGCCAGGCTTTATGCCAATATCGAGTGCAGCCTGATTGAGGCGAAAAACACGCTGCTTTTGGAGTACGACGATAGGCTTGCCGGTATGTTCAGGCCCCCGGTTTTCCCGGCTCTTTATTTTATTGGGTAGACTTTTTTTGAGGGGATCATGGTTAGAAAGAGTCTCGCCACGGGTAAATATCTCCAGGGGTAATTTGTCGAAATACAAACACATCCACAGGTTAGCGTTATCGGAAGACATGCTATTGGAATAAATGGGAGGGGCGAAAGTTGTGATTGTCGATAAAAGCCAGGGGAGAATCGGTCGACAGGTTTTTCACCGCAAGCTCTGAAAAATTCGGCGTCATCTGATTGAGCTCGTCACTAAACTCGACTGTGAACTCATCCGTCGCCCAGCCTCCTTTTCGTTTGAGGATCTTGAGCCGTAAACAAGTGTGCTCGCTTAGTGGCGAAGGCAAACTGGCCTGTAGCTGAATCCGAAGCTCCGCAGGTGAAGCATTTCTACCAGCACTGTTTGGGCGATATAGAAAACCCAGGCAATGACCCTCTTTGCTTGCTACTTGCAAACGACGCAACTGTTTTTCTTTCAGGTTGCCTGGCCATGCTATCACCGCCGAGCAGCTTCGTGATGCCAGAGCTTTTTCCAGGACCCACAAGGTATCGGGGTTCGTCGCCGGGTTTACAATCAGCACTCGAGTGAGATCAATACCCGCGTTTGCAAGAGCAGGGGCGTAAGGGATATAAGGTGGTGAGACCCAGAGTATCCAGCGGCTCTGCTGTTGGGTCAGTCGAGCCAGGGCTGGCGCAATAAGACGAAACTCTCCAATGCCGGTTGAGTCGTGAAGCAGTTCAGTTAAACCTGCCTCTGGCCAGCCAGAACCCGGCAAATATTGATCAAGCAAGGCAAACCCGGTCGAGATACCTGGTTGGAAAGTACAATTAAAATTTGATGCTCGCCATATTCCGGTGTTTTGCAGTAACTTATCGAGAGACTGTTTGCTTGGGGAGGGTTGGCTCATGAGGGTTGGTCGATTACTGTAAATATATACAGTAGTTTGAGGTAAATCAGCTATCTATTCAAGCCCTATTAAAGCCCCCTGGCGCGTTGCAATTTAAAGCGGCAGGGTTTGTGTTTCCTTGACTTCTTCCATCACAACATAGGTCCTGGAATCACTCACTCCTGGCAACGTCAGCAGCGTCTCACCAAGTAACTTTCGATAGGCCTTCATATCGGCAACACGCGCTTTGATGAGGTAGTCAAAGTTTCCCGAGACCAGGTGGCATTCCAAAACCTGTGGCAACTTCGCCACCGCTATCCGGAATTCTTCGAAGACGTCAGGTGAGGTTCGAAGCAGGGAGATTTCGACAAATACCAGTAGCTCCAAATCGAGCAGTTTGGGGTTTAGACGTGCCTGGTACTGTTGGATATGCCCATGCTTCTCAAGTCGCTTAACCCGTTCTGTACAAGGGGTTGCGCTGAGATTGACGCGCTTTGCCAATTCCGTATTGGTAATTCGCCCATTTTCCTGGAGTTCCTTAAGGATCCTACGGTCAATTCGATCCAGTGTTATCAACTGTTGATCTACCATTATCTCCATGCTTTTCTCCAAAAAAACTATATATATAAGACATATTGTCTAAATATTATACCGATATAAGTGAGATTGTCTTTACAGGTTTTGAATATACTAGGTTCACTAAAATCTATTTTTTGGAGACAAACGATGCGAGTAGGTGTCCCCACTGAAATCAAAAACCATGAATACCGGGTTGGACTGGTCCCTGCTGGTGTTCGCGAGCTGGTACATCACAATCATGAGGTGTTGATGCAGAGCCGGGCCGGTATTGGCATTGGGTATGATGATGCAGATTACCAAGCTGCAGGCGCACAGATTGTAGAGTCTGCTGAACACGTATTCGCAGAAGCAGAAATGATTGTGAAAGTAAAAGAACCCCAGGCGATAGAAAGAAAAATGCTTAGACCGGAGCAGACACTGTTTACCTATCTGCACCTTGCACCGGATGTTGCGCAAACTCAGGACCTGCTGAAAAGCGGGTCCACCTGTATCGCTTATGAGACGGTGACTGATGGAATGGGTCGACTACCACTGCTGGCACCCATGTCTGAAGTTGCAGGACGGATGTCTGTCCAGGCAGGTGCCCTGTGCATGGAAAAGTCCCATGGCGGTCGTGGCATTTTACTCGGTGGTGTGCCGGGGGTCGCCCAGGGAAAAGTGCTCATTTTAGGTGGTGGCGTGGTTGGCCAGAACGCGGCGCAAATGGCCGTTGGGCTCGGTGCAAGTGTCACCATTGTTGATCGTTCGCTGGACGTACTGCGACGCCTGGATAACCTGTTTGGCAACAGGATCCAGACCTTATACTCAACCCAGGATGCCATCGAGGAAAATGCCCTTGGCGCTGATCTGATCATCGGTGCTGTATTGATACCAGGTGCCTCCGCACCAAAGCTGATTACTAAAGAGATGGTCAGGGCAATGCAGCCTGGAACCGCTGTGGTTGATGTTGCAATCGACCAGGGTGGCTGTTTCGAAACTTCTCGCGCAACCACACATGACGAACCGACCTATATCGTTGATGATGTTGTTCATTATTGTGTAGCCAATATGCCGGGTGGTGTAGCAAGGACTTCTGCTGCGGCTCTGAACAACGCGACTTTACCTTACGTTTTGGAACTGGCAGACAAGGGCATCAAAACTGCACTCCTGGACAATGTCCATCTATTGCAAGGGTTGAACGTATATCATGGTCGTGTCACCAACGAGTTTGTTGGGGCTGCACATAATATGAGTTACATTGATCCGGCGCAGGCTATCGCCGCCTGACTTCGATATGAAGTCTCATTTCTAAGTAGGTCTATTCACCCCACCTGTTACCAAAGGCGGCAGAATAGTCAGGCGTCTCGACGCCGTCCAGATTATCCTTGTCTGCAATCATGGTCGGACCTATGAATTGTTTAACCGGGATCACGCCCGACCAGATTGGCAGAGACATATCCTCGTCATCATCAATCGGCCCACCAGTGCGCATTTTTACCGACGCCTCATCCAGCGGCAGTGCCAGCACATCCGTGGCTTCGATCTCCTGGGAATTGGTTTCCCGTAATTCTGGCCAGCGTCCGGGCGAAATGTTCTCCATAAAGACTTCCATCGAATCGAGTTTTTCTTCTCTTGTCTGGAGTAGAGCGGGCTTGCCCAGCACGACAGCAGATCGGTAGTTGGCGCTATGATGAAAAGGTGACCTGGCCATAACCAGCCCATCCAGTATCGTAAACGTGATACAGACATCACCGCCTGCGTTGATCACCTTCAACATTCGACTACCTCTGGAACCATGAATAAATAAGGTTTCATCGACTCTCCAGCCAAGCGTTGGAATAACAAAAGGGTGACCCTGATCGATGAATCCGACGTGGCATACATAGCAGGTATCAATAATCTCGTGTAAAACCCGTCTTTCCGCGACAGTTCTGGTCGGAGATCTTCTTATCCGAGTTCGTTTGGTACTGCCCAATTTTTTCATAGCGTGTCCTTCACTGATCTGCTGGTAGCAAAAAAAGCGCATCTTATCTGATTGGAACAGGTGGCTGTCGAGAAATTTGATGCAGGGATCGTTAATCGGGCATTGACCCGGTGTTGTTATCACCTCATGATGCTGCCTTTTTCGCGAATATCATATGTCAGTTTCTCGCCTCAGCGCTCTTTTCCCTGTAGTTGTTATCGGTTTGTTAATATCGGGTTGTGAAAATGTTGAAGAAAATCCAATGGACGAGATCATGCCACCGGTAGCGAAAGTCGAGCCAGTGACCTATTCGATTCATGGCCATGACAGGGTCGATAACTACTCCTGGATCAGGGACGACAGGAGATCTGATCCGCAAGTACTGGCTCTGCTCGAAGCCGAAAATAACTACACACGCCAGATGATGGCTCATAGCAGTAGATTGCAGGACGAATTGTACACAGAGATCACTGCCCGGCTGACATCAGAAGACAGCACGGTACCGGTGAAACGTGGAGACTACCTCTACCATCGCGAATTTCGGTCCGGCGGCGAGTACCCCGTCTACCTGCGGCGTGGCCTTGAGGAGTCATCCCCTGAGATACTGCTCGATGTCAATAAACTGGCCGAGGGCCACGACTACTACAACGTTGGTAACTGGGTAGTCAGCAAGCAGGACGTGCTTGCGTTTGCTACGGACGACGTCAGTCGCCGGATCTACAATATTGAGTTCAAGAACCTCAAAACTGGAGAAATGTTGCCGGATGTTATCGGTAATGCATCCACAAGTCTGGCGTGGGCGAATGACGGCAAGACTATTTTTTATGTTCGCAAGAACCCTGAGACACTACTGCCGAACCGGGTGTACAAACATCAACTCGGCAAGCCTGTTAGTTCGGATCAACTGGTCTATGAGGAAACAGACCAGAGTTTTTATACCTCAGTTTATAAGACCCGGAGCGAGGAATACGTCGTAATTTCTCTGCAGAGTACTGATTCTTCAGAAATACGGTTAATCGATGCTGATGCACCAGACAGCAGCATGCAGATCTTCCTTGCCCGCGAAAATGATCATGAGTACCAGGTCAGGCACGTTAAGGGTTCTTTTTACATACGGACGAATTGGCTGGCTGACAATTTTCGCCTGATGAAGGTTGATGACAGGCATCTTGGTGATAAGGCGCTCTGGCAGGGAGTCGTCGAACACAAGAATGATGTTCTAATTCAGGACGTAGAGATTTTTGATGATTACCTTGTCGTCGATGAGCGATTCGATGCGTTGACCAGATTACGGGTAATCGACAGAAACACCGGTAACAGCAATGTTGTTAAGTTTTTGGACCCTGCCTATACAGTCCATTTGCATTCCAATCCCGAGATCAATGCCACATCCGTTCGGTATGTGTATTCGAGTTTGACGACCCCGCGATCGGTGTTCGATTATGACATGCGGACTGGTATATCGACGTTACTCAAAAGGGATGAGGTCGTCGGCGATTTTGATCCGGGCCTGTACAAATCCGAGCGGATTGCCATTACTTCCCGGGATGGTACTAAAGTGCCGGTATCTCTGGTTTACCGGAAAAACCTGAAGACAAAGGGCAAGAATCCACTCTATGCATACGCCTATGGTTCCTACGGTTATTCTGCAAATCCGGGTTTTGTCTCCAAACGATTATCCCTGCTCGATCGTGGATTTGTCTTTGCCATGATTCACGTGCGTGGCGGCGAAGAAAAAGGCAGAGACTGGTATGAACAGGGTCGACTGTTGAACAAGCGGAACACCTTCTGGGATTTTATTGATGCCACTGAAGAACTGGTAACCCGGGGTTATGGTAGTCAGGACAAGGTATTTGCCATGGGTGGCTCAGCAGGAGGGTTATTGATGGGTGTGATTGCCAACGAAGCCCCTGAAAAATATTTGGGAATTGTGGCACATGTACCGTTCGTCGATGTTGTCAGCACGATGCTCGATGAATCAATCCCGTTAACAACCGGTGAGTTCACTGAATGGGGTGACCCGAAGGTAGAGGATTACTATCACTATATGTTGTCTTACTCCCCTTATGACCAGATAAAAGAACAATCCTACCCCCATATGTTTGTCACAACAGGGCTACACGATTCCCAGGTACAGTATTTTGAGCCAGTTAAGTGGGTGTCAAAGCTTCGGCAGCAAAAACAGGATAACAACCGTCTGCTCCTTGATATCAACATGGACACCGGTCATGGCGGGGCCTCAGGACGGTATGAACGTTATCGAACCGATGCGCTGGAATATGCCTTTATACTCGATGTGCTCGATGATGCTGGCTAGTTTCTGACCAATCCATTTCCCCCGCATGACCGGCATCGGGCGAATATTAGTATCCTGGCTCCCTGTGGTCGGTTGTTGTTCTTCCAGCCATAATCCGGATGTACAATACAGTGAATGAGTAAATGGTATCCCTGTATGATCGCTAGGCCCGGGGGGCGAATCTTTCGCATTGCGGCAATTCAAATCGCTCTCTTGCTTCTACTGGCAGGCTGTTCTGGTGGGAGTGACACGACGCCTGCACCGGTGCTTGTAGACACATTGGACCCCTATGTGATGTCCGCTGGTTCGCGGGCTGCAATACAACCGGTAGTGACAAGTACCAGTTCGTCAATCCTGTTAAATTGTCTGGTGTTGCTTCGTGAAACTCAAGGGTGTGATTTCAATACGTTGCCTCTACTGGGGATGGAGACTTCGAATCCTTCCATAGACGATATCATGGCGCGTGTTCTGGTCTCACATGACTGGATGGGCACCCGATTCAGGGAAGTGCTCGAACGCATGCCACCAGAAATGCTGTTAATGGCTCGTGGCCTGACCGGTATCGTGATTTCGTACGATATCAGGCCGTCTCACTACCAGCCATATAGCGGTGCTATCTATCTGGACCCTGAAGGGCTTTGGTTGACTGCAGCAGAAGCAGCAGTTATTGATCCTACGCCAGACTTTCGGAGTGACTTCAGCTCGGAGTTGCAATTCACTTTCCTGCGGCGATACGTCGAGAGCAATATAGATCTGCGTTCCCAGCCAAGATCCATTGATGCCATCAGCTTTCGAACCGCAGCATTGCTTTATCATGAACTCGCCCATGCCAATGACTTTTTTGCTCCTGACAGGATTGATGTTGTGGTTCGCACAGTGCCGGTACATGTAGCGATTGCCGGTACGTTTCCCTCCAGCCGACTCCGGGCAACGTACCCGTTGTTATCACAAATCATGTTTGGTCTGGCAGGGGTATCCTTTCAGGGAGATACCGCCACAGAGTTCCAGCGGGGTCTCACAGCACAGGACGTTGCGGCTGAATTTCCCACCGACTTTTCAAATGACTATTACAATTACACCACCCAGTATGAAGACCTCGCGATGGTGTTCGAAGAAGCCCTGATGTTCTACAGCTTTGGTGTTCAAAGGGATGTTGCCGTCACCCAGGTTGGGGAAACGGAATGCTCGCAATATGTTGTTGAATGGGGCCAGAGAAATCGGATAGCTGATCCGGCGATCAAGGCACGCGCAATGTTCGCGATCACGGCGGTTCTACCTGAATTATCGGATCAGATTGCACTCGGTCTTGAGTCCGTTGAGCCCCAGATACAGATGCAGGTTGGCGTCGACTGGTGTACTAACATCCTGCTTTCACCGAGCAATCAAACGAGTTTGGTGATTGATACCGGAATCGAACCCGCGTCGGTAGAACTGGTTATCCCCTACCAGTAACCTTGCCTCGCAATGCAGAGGAAGAAATATCATTTCGAAAGTCCGATTCCGGCACCTCATCACAAATTTCCAACAGGCGACGGGGCAGGTTGACACTTTTTAACGTTTGGTAGGTTTCACTGATTCGACGACCGAAGACCAGGAATCGATGGCGGTTTTTCACCAGTGAAGCGATGGCTTCATCTCGTAACGCTTCACTGTGACCGTAGTATTTAGGGTCGGCAATACGGGTTATGGTGTCAACCCCAACCACGAATGTCGCGCCCGGATAAAGCTTCGATTTATCCTCGAAAGTTGGCGCATTGGTGAACACCAGGGCCATATCGCCAAGGCTTTGCTGCCGATCAGACATATCGATAAAGTCCAGTGGCATTTTATCGACATTGTAGGTTGATATTTCGAGCGTAACGCTTTGCCCTGTCATGTTTTCCGCCAGCCGTGTCATCTGCTGATGACCCTCATGGTGTGGATTAAATGCACCAGGAAACAACAGACGCGGTTGACAAAGGTGGATTGGTTCTCACCCCTCATTAACCGCTGCCAGCTCTGCGGCGCTATTTCGTGACGAAACGTGCTGTGTTTGCCCTCGAGCTGAGCCGTTAACCCAATGGCATAAGCCATCACCTGGAGTATTTTTTCCTGGCACTGTAGTTCCTGACCGGATCGATTGAGGGAAGCATCAAGTTCAAGGCTAACGGCAAGAGTCGACTGACCTGACTGAACAGCAATAAAACAGCGGTCACTGCCTTTTCGTTGTCTGTTGGTAGCTAATGCAGCTGTACATCCAAGGCCATATACATCCTGTTTGTTGTCTAGCTCGCGGGCGCGCATGTAAGCCGCCATTGCCATTATTCTCGCTGTTTTTAAACTGCAGTACTGATCCGGGGCAGATCCAAGGAAGCGATCCATGGATTCACTGCTGTACGGGATTACGCACTCAAGTACAGTATTCGAAGCGCCGGGTACTGCAAGTAATTCGGCCACCGCGCTGCTTCCGCCACCGGTAATGGCGAGGACAAACCTGCTGCTGTCAGCATGTATTCGTTCAATTAGATCCAGCGGAACCCCCGTAACGAATCTGATCGGTTAAACCTACTGTATTAGTAGCGTAAATAAATATGAGCAGCAACCCCATCCGATTCTTTTGGTCGTTAACAAGAGGGTAATAGGGGATAATTCGGGAATTAAGTCTCATGGCGAAGAATATGCCGGTAATCTTGCTTGTCATTTTTACTATTTCAACCATCTCGACAACCGCACTCGCGGAAGCTGTTGACGGCACGAGCAGTGAAGAACATGTCACCTCCATGACCCAGGAAGAGTTGGAAAAGTACTCTTTTGAAGAAGAGGAAAATGATGTCTTTATCGTCACGGCGCTCAGCCATGGACAACTGCAGTTGATGGATGCACAACGCCTGATGGCTAAAGACCTGTTGGCTCGCAAGGTAGGGGTTATCAACGTTCGCGGCAACAAGCAGGATATTGCTTCGTTGCAGCAAATTATCGATCGTCGGGGAGTGAGGAGTGACCAGATTGATGAGTGGCAGGCCATGGGTGTCTTGTTCGGTGACATTATCGCGACAGAATTCAATATGGTCTGGGTGAGGTATGAGGACAAATTTGGCATCGCCAAGGCACTACGCTGGCGCGAAACAGACAATTTTGTTTTTCCTGTGCCGATCTTTTCGAAACGTGTGCAGTATCTCGAGAAAATTGACGTGCAGGCAATCTACGACCAGGTCTCAGTCGACATCGAGCGATTTAAAGCCTGGGAAAGAAAGCCAAAGCTCCCAAACGCCAACAAATCAAGCTAAAATGTCTGCTTGGGACCGGACCGGGTTCGAACTGACATTTGTTTTACAAGTGCAAGTTTTGTCACTGCAAGTTTTATCAATAAATGAAAGGCACAAGATCTATGTTCAGGAAGTACGTTTTAGGCACGCTCAAATTTTTTACCGTTGATTTCTTCGTCAACATTGTTGGTGATCTGTTCGAACAACCCCTGGTTATGTGGGTATTTATCGGCTGGGGCTGGCTGGCGGTGCTGGTAATGCTCAGCAGCATGCTAACAACGGTAGGTGCTGTTTTTGCGTGATCGTGTCCATCACTAATCCCCCGGTTGAGAACCGTGTAAACAGGGCTATTTAAGCAGGGCCTCCAGCTTATCCATCACCAGGTCTCCGAACTCCGAGGTTGATACTATTCTTGAAGTGATAGTGGAAGTTGAACCGGATTCAGCCGAAGTCAAATCAGACGTGGAATATCCCGCTTCGAACACACTTCGCATGGCTTCCCAGACGGCATCTGATTCGGCTTTCAAGTTAAAGCTCATTTCGAGCATCATGGCCACTGATCCGATCATCGAATAGGGATTGGCAATATTTTTCCCGGCAATATCCGGCGCTGAACCGTGGGAGGGTTCATAGTACGCCTTCTCGGGCCCTATGCAGGCTGACGGCATTAATCCTAGAGATCCCAGAATTCCACCCCCCTGGTCACTCAGAATGTCGCCAAACATGTTTTCCGTCACCATGACGTCGAACTGGCCAGGATTCAGGCAAAGCGCGGTGGCAGCTGCATCAACCAACAGATGTTTTACCTCAATTTCAGGATAGTCCTGCCGAACCTCCTCCAGGATCTCATTCCAGAATACACTCGACATCAAGACGTTGCTCTTGTGTATGTTGTGAAGAACTTTTGTGCGCTTTTGCGCCTCTTCAAATCCTACTTTTAGTACCTGGCGGATCTGGTCTTCATCATACTCAAGCACTTCTTTGACAAAACGCTTGCCTGACTCATTCACACCTCGTTCTTTTTCGCCGAAATATAGTCCGCCGACAAGTTCGCGTATCAGCAGGATGTCTATCCCGTCTTTGATCACTTCAGGCTTCAGTGGAGAAAAATGTGCCATATCCTTACTAAGATAGATCGGTCGAAAGTTGGCGAAGGTGTTGTACCTGGCCCGCAGCGGTAAAATCGCCCCACGTTCCGGTTGTTCATCAACGGGAATCTTTTTGGACTCTTCATGACTAAGTCCAACCGGTCCTTTCAATATGGCATCGGCCTCGTCGCAGATTACCTTGGTCTGGTCCGGAAACGCTTTGCCATATTCAAAGTATGCTGCCGCGCCAAAAGGCGCAGGAATAAGTTCGAACGCCACATCCCGGTGCCTGGCAATAATGTCAAAGACCCTGACAGCCTGGGCCATGATTTCTGGACCAATAGCATCACCAGCCAGGATCGCAATTTTGTATGCATTGCTCATATTGAGATCTACTTCCAAGCTTAAGCGGGCGGGCATTCTATCATGGAGTCAGTCAAGTTAGGCCAGTTATACCCGGCATGACGTCCGGTTATTTGTGGTGCCGCTAATCTAATGTTAGATCAAGATTAGTATCGTAAAAACGGCTTTCGTTCGATCATCCAGCTATCCGCCTGTTGTTGTACCAACTGATCGAACTCATTGAAAGAAGCGCCGGGATCATCAATCCACAAACGTAGTGCGGGTCCACCATTGATGACATCGATAGGCAACCGGTCTTTTTCATATTCGTAATAAAAATCCCTCCAGATGGGATAATCGGGTTGAAGTAGTCTTAAAGCCTTGAGGCAACCTGCAATCAGACGGTATGGCTTGAATCCGTTGGGATCGTAGCCTTTAAACCGGGTATGTACCTGCAAGCCGGTACACAGTTGCCCCTGGTACTTGTGGAACGTGGGCTCAAAGTAACAAGGCCGGATTTGCACAGCACTCAGCCAGTCGGGTGCCTGCTCCCTAATCAGCGAGAGTATTTCGGTCACCGGCAGATCAGGCGCACCCATCACTTCCAGGGGAGTGGTTGTGCCACGACCCTCGGAAATTGTAGTTCCCTCAATTAATACCGTACCGGCAAAGCAACGAACCATATTGACACTACTCGCGTTCGGACTGGGATTAACCCAGGGAACATCGATTGGCCAGCCATATCCAGATGGTATTGTGGGTTCATAGCCAATCATATTTATTATCCTGAGCTTCATCTCCAGTTGATGTGTTTCCGCAAACCAACTGGCAATTTCCCCAATCGTCAGTCCATGGCGTGTGGGCAGAACATCGCAACCCACAAAACTCTCTTCGCCCGCTTCCAGGCGTAAGCCATCAACCGGTCGACCGGCTGGATTTGGCCGATCCAGCACCCAGAGATCGATGCCGTGCTTTGCGCATTCCTCAACAAAATACTTAAGCGTTGCGATATAAGTGTAGATCCGGCAGCCGACATCCTGGAGGTCAAAAAGAATGACGTCCAGGTCGGCCAACATCTCTGCCGTGGGTCGACGATGATCACCGTAGAGTGAAACAACCGGTATCTGGTGGGCCGGATCCTGGTAGTCTGATGTTTCAATCATGTTGTCCTGTTTGTCACCGCGCATGCCATGTTGAGGTCCGAATGCCCGGACAATGTGACAATCTGCGCTGATCAGAGCGTCGAGGGAATGATCCATATTCGACGTGACTGACGCCGGATGTGCAACCAGGCCACATCGAAGGGTTTTGAGAGTGTTCAACTCCTCAGGCGATGCCAGGAGGTGGTCGATACCGAATTGAAACGTCATTTGTCTTCCCCGGGTGGATTCATCAATCTAAGTCAGGATTGAAATTAGTCAATAGATAATTTAATCAGATGTGATCGGTGGCAATGAAAATCGGGCGTCGGTCCCTCGTGACTGAGTGCGAAGCAGGTTTGTTGACCTGATTCGTCAAGCAGTACCGCACCTAATCCGACCTGAAATAAATTGGTTATATTTCCGGGGATCAGGCACTCAATACTCACATCGAGGGTTATTCGATCAATGTTCCTGCTTTGTTCCATGGTGCCCAAGAGCAACCGATCAGATGTGGCCATATCGATGCGGTAATCAGAAAACCTGAAGCTGTGCCAGTCGCCTGAGGGAGACAGGTTGAATTCGTGATAGGTATTTTCATTTGGATTGGACACAAACAGTTCAAAACAGGTCGCCTGCCATAAACCCATGGTGCGTTTTGGTGACAACGACAAAGCAGGCCACTGAATCTTGTCGATGTCACCATCGAGATGAAAGGTCAGGTTTATTGCATTGTCCTGCATCGATATCGAGCCCTGGATCTCGACCCCGATGCCTGGCTTGAACGGCACCAAATTAAATTTAACCATGTGACTGCTGCGGGCTATGGTGTGTGTTAGCTTACCAGCATTGATGTTAAGGAGTCCTGAGATGTCTGACTACGATTTTGACCTTTTTGTTATTGGTGTTGGATCCGGTGGGGTAAGGGCCGCACGGATGAGTGCTGCCTATGGCGCGTCGGTAGCCACTGCTGAAGACAAGTATATGGGTGGCACTTGTGTCAACGTCGGTTGCATTCCCAAAAAACTGTTCGTATATGCTTCACACTTCAATGAGGATTATCGGCAGGCGCAAGGCTTTGGCTGGGATAAGACTGCCGCGGAATTTCACTGGCCGACGTTACTGGAAAACAAGAACCAGGAGATCAAACGCCTGAATGGAATTTACCTTGGGATGCTGGACAACGCGGGTGTCACACATTTTGATGGCAGGGCGCGAATTGTCGATGCACACCATGTCTCCATCGGAGACAAGGTAGTCTCGACAGAGTCCGTCCTGATAACAACCGGTGGCTGGCCCGTGGTGCCGGAATTTCCCGGCAACGAACATGTTATTACCTCCAATGAGGCTTTCTTTTTAGAACAATTGCCAAAGCGGACACTGGTGGTTGGCGGTGGTTATATTGCCGTGGAGTTTGCAGGGATATTTAAAGGTTTGGGTTGTGACAGTCATTTGTCCTATCGAGGGCCTCTATTCTTGAGACATTTTGACCAGGATGTACGCCAGGCTGTTGCGGAGGAACTGGCTAAAAAAGATATCAACCTGCACTTCGACTCGAATGTATCGCATATTGAAAAAAATGCCGATGGTTCACTGAAGGTGTGTTTCAAGGAGGGCGATGAAATAGAAACCGACCTGGTTTTATACGCCACGGGCCGATCTCCCGCTGTTAGTGACCTCGGCATGGACAATGTCAATATCAAGTGTCGTGACAATGGCGCCATTATTGTGGACGATGAATTCAGGACATCCGAGCCGAATATCTTCGCCCTGGGTGATGTGACCGACAAGATTCAGCTAACCCCTGTGGCAATCAAAGAAGCCATGGCGTTTGCCCAGACCCAGTACCTTCAGCAGCCGACGGTAATGGATTATGACGGTATCGCGACAGCAGTTTTCTGCCAGCCGAACATAGGTACCGTCGGATTGACTGAAGCCGAGGCCCGCCGGAAGTATGATGATATTGATATTTACCGATCAAACTTCAGGCCGCTGAAACACACCCTGTCTGGTTGCGACGAGAAAAATATGATGAAAATCATCGTCGACAAAAACACCGATAAAGTCATCGGGGTACATATGGTCGGCGCCGAGGCCGGTGAGGTCATCCAGGGTATCGCCATCGCATTGAAAGCTGGTGCTACGAAAGCAGTGTTTGATGCGACTGTCGGGATTCACCCAACGACCGCAGAAGAATTTGTCACCATGCGAGAGGTCAGCGCATGAGCGCACTGCGCCTGGATAGCGCATAGACAGCCATGAGCCCATAAACAGCCATGAGCCCATAAACAGCCATGAGCCCATAAACAGCCATGAGCCCTAGCCATTGATGAAATTCGTCGGCGTCGACGGATGCAGAGCGGGTTGGTTCGCAACCTGGCGTTGTGATGAATGCTATGGGCACGGCTTGTATCGTGATCTTGCATCGCTGTGGAATGAGCACTCAAATGCCCAGCGCATCCTGGTTGATATTCCAATCGGTTTAACCAATGACATCCCCAGGCGAGTAGAACCTGTGATGCGGTCATTGTTGGGACGCAAGTCTTCCAGTGTTTTTCCTGTGCCATGCAAAGCGGCGGTTTATGCGGAAGATTATGTCCAGGCGTGCGAAGAAAATCTGGCCCACTATGGAAAGAAGATATCCCGCCAGGCCTGGAATATTTGCCGAAAGATTATGGAAATGGATCGATTTCTAAAGGCATTTCCCCATGCAGTCAGCATCGTCGGTGAGTCCCACCCGGAACTCACCTTCAGCATGTTTGCAGGGACTGTACTGAACACCTCAAAGAAAAAACCGGCAGGTATCCGGCAACGCCTGGAAACTCTGTCACGGTACAGGCCCCAGACCAGGCTTGAGTACCGGCATGCATTGGATGCCTACCCAAGAAAAGAGGTTGCGCGAGACGATATCGTTGATGCCATGATACTGCGGCTGGCCGCAGAAGATGTTCGTTCATTGAACACGGCCATTGAAGAACATCAAACCGGTGATGGTGACATTCCCATCAGGATACATGTGCCGACGCCAGCGTCCTTGCTATCCAGCCCAGATTTTATTTGATAAGGTCTGCGCCTCTCTGTCATCAGATCAAGGCGCTCAAAAGTTGGAGACAATAACACATTCCCTGAACTGGCTTGATGGCCTGTTGGGCTCAGCCCAGTACTTTCCATTCCTGCTGCTGGGTACCGGCCTGTTCCTGACCGTTTACCTTAAATTCCCGCAGATCCGATTTTTTGCTCATGCCTGGCGTATCGTCCGGGGTAAATTCGACAAACCGGATGCAGAAGGTGATGCGACCCATTTCCAGGCTTTGACGACTGCGATCTCCGGTACCGTGGGCACCGGTAACATTGGTGGCGTTGCGTTGGCGATCTATCTCGGTGGTCCGGCGGCACTGTTCTGGATGTGGATGACTGCTTTCCTTGGCATGACCACTAAATTTGTCGAGGTAACCCTGTCCCACAAATATAGAGAGAAGGATACTTCCGGCCATATTGTCGGTGGCCCCATGTATGTCATGGAAAAACTCAATCTGAATATCAAGGTTCCTGGTCGCGATGCGATCCACCTCAATATGAAATGGATGGCGGTCTTTTTTGCCGTTGCGACGGTGATCAGTTCCTTTGGCACTGGGAATCTGCCGCAAAGCAACAATATCGCCAATGGCGTGGAGGCATCATTTGGTATTCCGGTCTGGGTAACCGGGTTGGTGCTGGCGCTGGCGCTGGGTGCAGTGATTATTGGCGGTATCGAGCGCATTATTCAAGTCGCAGAAAAAATCGTACCGTTTATGGCGGTAGTGTATTTGTTCGGTGCCCTGATGGTGATCGGTGCGCATCTGGACCAGGTCATCCCCTCGTTCGTCGCAGTGTTCTCGGATGCGTTTTCCGGGTCCGCAGCTACCGGAGGGTTTCTGGGGGCAACATTTGCCTATGCGTTTAATCGGGGTGTGAACCGAGGCTTGTTTTCCAACGAAGCAGGGCAGGGTTCGGCACCCATCGCCCATGCTGCGGCAAAAGCCGACGAGCCGATTTCCGAGGGAATGGTTTCCATTCTCGAACCCTTCATTGACACAATTGTCATCTGTACCGTAACCGGGCTCGTTATCCTGTCATCAGGCGTCTGGAACGAAAAGTTTGAAAACAGCTTCCAGACATTTGATACCGAAGTCATTGCTGGTTTTTACTCTGAATCGAACAAATCCCAGAGGGAGATGCTTTTTCGGCATCTGAGTTTTACATCCGCTGATGACCCGGTTCGGGTTTTCGATGGTGAGATCGAGGTGCTTGAGGGCAAAGCGATTTCTACCGGTTTCACAGTCATCCACAATCGATCGGTTGCGGAGAATGTCAGATACTGGCTGGACGGTGAACCGGTTTCCGGCACTGTCTTTGTCTCCGATGGAAAAGTCGAAAGCAACATCAGCTTAACGGGCAGATCCCTGGTTCATTCTGTCGACCTCACGATGGAGGCTTTCTCAAGGGGGTTTCTGGGGGAATACGGACGTTACGTAGTCTCAATCGGCCTGGTTCTTTTTGCATTCAGTACCGCTGTTGCCTGGTCTTACTATGGTGATCGAGCGATGACGTATTTGTTTGGTGTGAGGTCAGTGATTTTCTACCGGGTTGCATACGTTATTGGCTTCTTCGTCGCTGCCGTTGCAGATACCTCTCTGGTCTGGTTGTTGTCAGCCGTCGCGATTGCGTTTATGACTTTGCCTAATCTCTTTACAATGCTGGTACTACATAAGGAAATGAAACAGGAAATTGACAAGTACTGGGAAAAATTCCATCGGGAGAACCCTCAATCAAAGATCCAGGTAAAATGATTGAAACAGGACTGAAACCAGAACGGAAAAAGACATTATGAATTTGAAAGGCAAAGTAGTGATCGTAACCGGATCCTCGTCGGGTGTTGGCGCAGCAACGGTAAAATTGTTGGCTGGTATGGGCTGCAATGTCGTTATCAACTACGCCAGCAGCGAGGCAGCCGCGAAAAAAGTTGCATCCGAGTGTGAGACTCGGGGCGCTGAAACCCTGGTTTGCCAGGCGGATGTTGCCGATGATGCGGCTTGTAAATCAATGGTAGAGCAAACGCTGCAACGCTGGGGAAGAATTGACGGCCTGGTGAACAACGCCGGGACGACGAAATTTGTTCCGCACAACCAGCTGGATGGTCTGGACAAGGATGATTTTTTTCATATTTACGGTGTCAACGTTGTCGGTCCCTACCAGATGGTCCGCGCTGCAGAATCAGCGTTGCGTGAACATGGTGAAGGCTCCGTCGTCAACGTTGCCTCCATTGCGGGTGTGAGAGGCGTCGGTAGCTCGATTGCCTATGCAGCTTCCAAGGGCGCCCTGTTAACGATGACGCAATCCCTGGCTCGTGTGATGGGCCCCGAGGTTCGGGTTAACGCGATCTGTCCGGGTTTCATCCAGGGAGAATGGCTGGCGCAGGGGATGGGGGAGAACTACGAAAAGGTGAAGAGCGCACTGGAAAGCCGATCACCCCTGCAGGTCACCTGTACGCCGGAAACCGTCGCTGAATCAATTGTCTATTTTCTCGAAGGGCACTCGGTGATCACCGGGCAGCATATCATTCTGGATGGCGGGCATCACTTAGTATGAAGAGCATAGTATGAAGAGGTTGATATGAATGGTTCAGCTAACGATACAGAAGTAAAGTCGCATCCTGCCTTCGAATTGAAAAGGAGCCGTCGGGTAGACACCCTCGATTTAACGGTCTACGAATTCGAACATAAAAAAACAGGTGCTGCACACTACCATCTGGCGATCCCCCGAAAAGAAAATGTCTTCATGTTGGCACTGCGGACAGTGCCGATGGATTCGCGTGGGGTTGCTCATATTCTGGAACATACGGCCCTGTGTGGCAGCGAACGCTTCCCGGTTCGGGATCCATTCTTCCTGATGATCAGGCGTTCTTTGAATACCTTTATGAACGCTTTTACGACCAGTGATTATACAGCGTACCCATTCGCCAGTCAGAATGAGCAGGACTTCCATAATTTACTCGACATCTACCTGGATGCGGTGTTTTTTTCCCGGCTTGATCCGCTGGATTTTGCCCAGGAAGGGCATCGAGTCGAGTTCGAGGTGCCCGATGATCCTACTAGCGATCTAGTTTACCGGGGAGTGGTTTTCAATGAGATGAAAGGTGATTCCAGCTCTGTGATTTCTGTTTTGTATGACAGTCTGAAAACCCACCTTTATCCGACAACGACTTACCACTATAACAGTGGTGGTGACCCGAAATTTATCCCGGAACTTACATACGATCAGCTGTTGGCATTCTACAAATCCCACTACCATCCCAGCAACGCCGTTTTTATGACCTTCGGCGATATGCAGGCTTGTGATTTACAAGCGGAATTTGAAACAAAAGCGCTGTCTCGCTTCTCGCGTTCAGATGTAAAAATCGAGGTCAAACCAGAGCAAAGAATCACGCAAACGGTTCGTGCCAGTGAACCTTATGCAATAGATGATGCCAGTAAACTGAGTAACAGGACCCATATAGTCATGGCCTGGCTGCTGGGTCCGAATACGGATCTCGAGCTATTATTGAAATGCAATTTACTGGCTGATGTCTTGCTGGACACTTCAGCCTCGCCACTTCGGCAGGCGCTGGAAAATACCTCCCTCGGAGGAGCGCCGTCTCCTCTGTGCGGTCTGGAGGAAACGAATCGCGAGATGAGTTTCGTTTGTGGCCTGGAAGGCAGCGAATTGACGAATGCAGATGAGGTTGAAGAACTGATTCTCGGGACCCTTACCAAGGTTGCGGAGGAAGGTATACCAAGAGAAAAACTCGAGGCTTGTCTGCATCAACTTGAGTTAAGTCACCGTGAAATTGGCGGTGACGGTTTACCGTTCGGCCTGCAACTGATTTTCTCCTGTATGTCTGCTGCGATTCATCGTGGTGATCCCATTGATCTGCTGGATCTTGATCCGGTGCTGAAAAATTTAAAGGAACAAATTGACCGCCCTGATTTTATCAAGGAACTTGTCCGGGAAGTGTTGCTGGACAACCGGCATTGCGTGCGCTTGTGTCTGTATCCTGATGCAGAACTCAATGAGAAAAATCGCCAGGCGGAAAAAGAAAGGCTTCGCGTTAAAAAGCAGGCACTCTCGAAGACCCAGATTAAGGAAATCCTTGAGCTGACGAAAGACCTGCAGGAAAGGCAGAATAGTGAGGAACCGATTGAAGTATTGCCCAAGGTAGGCCTGGATGACATTCCCCTGGAGTACGAGATGCCAGTCGGCACGAAAATTTCCACAGCCAACCGTCATGTTGTGACCCACTATGATGCCAGCACTAACGGCCTTGTCTACCACCAGATTGTTAGCGATATGCCTCGACTGACGGCTGAGCAGCTCACTCGCTTACCGCTTTTCACCTATTTGGTGACGGAGTTGGGTTCCGGTGGCCGTGGCTATCTGGAGACACAGCATATCCAGCACAGTATATCCGGCGGCGTTAACGCTTTCTCTTCAGTTCGCGGTGAACTCGATCACCCTGACAAGATTGATGCATTTGTGACTTTCTCCAGCCGCAGTCTGAAGCGCAACAGCAAAGCCATGATGGCCATGTTAAAGGCGACGTTTTCCCAGCCGGACTTCAATGAGGTGGATCGAATCAGGGACCTGATTAAACAGGCAAAAATACGTCGGGAATCTTCGATTACCGGCAGCGGGCACACCCTGGCCATGTCTGCGGCAGCCAGTTATTTCAGCCCGGTATCATTACTCAATCATCACCTGAGTGGCCTCGAGGGCGTTCGGAAACTGAAACAATTGGACGAAGATCTGGAGAATCCCGCTCAACTTGATAAATTTGTGTCGGTGCTGCGTGGTCTGCATGAATCTATCCGGGACACATCAACCCAGTTGTTGCTGGTATGTGAATCGGGATTCAAATCTGAAGCGCTGGAGCAATTAAATCGGCTGTGGGGAGATTCGAATTCCGTTTCTGCACCGGATAAATTACTGGTGCCATTCGATTCAGCGCCGCAGGATCAGGCATGGCTGACAACGACCCAGGTCAATTTCTGCGCCACAGCTTATCCCACGGTTGCAGAGAATCATAAAGATGCTGCGGCCCTCACCATACTGGCCGGTGTGTTACGAAATGGGTACTTGCATCGGACTATCCGTGAACAGGGTGGCGCCTATGGCGGTGGCGCCGGTCACGATGCCGCAAATGGAATATTCCGATTTTACTCCTACCGGGATCCTAATTTGATGGCCACGTTCGACGCATTCGAGCAGTCCATCGATTGGGTGATGAATTCGAATATTGGTTTCGAATTAATTGAAGAGTCGATACTGGGTGTCATCAGTGGCATTGATGCTCCGGCCTCACCAGCGGGTGAAGCGCGACAGGCGTTTCACAATCAGTTGTTTGGTCGATCGAATGAATACCGACAGGAGATGCGGCAGAACTTTTTGCGCGTCACAGTCGAAGATGTACAGCAGGTAGCCAAAGCCTACCTGACAGGCCCATTTTCACGCGCCGTGGTCATGTCAGAGTCCCGTAGTGAAGAGATACCGGATACGTTCATCCAAAACACAGTATAAAAAGAAACTAAAAAAGGGGAATACCATGGGAGAGATTATTCAACTGAATGCCAAGGATGGATTCCAACTGGACGCCTATCTCGCAAAACCATCGACGACGGCAAAAGGCGCAGTCCTGGTGATACAGGAGATATTTGGTGTCAACGGGCATATCCGGGAAGTTTGTGACGGTTATGCTGAAAACGGGTATGTGGCTATATCACCTGCGATATTTGATCGGGCTGAGAAGGGGGTTGAGCTGGGATATGATGATGAGGGTATTGCCCGGGGTGCTGGCTTGGCACGTAAACAATTGCAACCCGAACAGACAGACCTCGATCTTGCGGCAGCAGCTGACTATCTAGGGCAGTACGGGGATGTGGGAGTCGTTGGTTATTGCTTCGGAGGGTTCCTGGCCTGGAAGTGTGCTTGCCAACTGGATGGAATTAAATGTGTGTCTGGCTACTACGGCGGTGGCATCGCCGGTAGCCTCGATCTGGTTCCTAAAGTACCGACCATACTGCACTTCGGTAACCTCGATGCTCACATTCCATTGTCGGATGTTGATAAAGTGGCCGAGGCGCATCCTGAAGTTGCGATATATATCTATGAAGCGGACCATGGCTTCAACTGCGATCATAGAGCCAGTTTTGATAAACCCGCTTCAGAATTTGCGTTGCAAAGGACACTCACGTTTTTTGGCGATCACCTCAATTAAATTCGTACCTAACCCAAAAGTCGTTTCGTGACGTTAACCTGTATCAAATGTTCGTTACAAAGAGAGATAAATCTGCGGCTCGGATATTGGTTGTTTACAGAGTAGAATATAGGCCTGTTGACTCTAGCGTTCACCGTGCGGCGAATACGGGTGAAAAATAGCAGCCTGTCAGCTTGACAAAACCGCGTGGCTTCTACATTCTGTCGCGGTCATCGACTTGGCTTACTCGCACCAGGAAGAATAAGAATAAATAATAATTATGAGTTGAGTCCTTAGACATTCAGAACATATAAGAGCAACAATCCCAAGTAGGTACCAGCATGAAAGAACATCAGATTAGGCGTGTGCTGTTTGCGTTAGCAGTCGGCATCATGTCTGTGGTTAGTATCCAAGTGTCTGCCCAGACCCTGGACGAAGTTTTGGGTACACGAGCGACAACCACCGTGGATGGCCGCAAGTCCCAGATGAAGATTGATTCACTGACAGACGACACCCGTGATTTGCTAACTCAATTTAAGCAGGTCATGAAAATTGTCGATGGCCTGCGTGTTTACAATCAGCAGCAGGAACGTCTGATCAGGAATCAGGAAAGGGAGATGGGCGAGCTCAACCAGTCAATTGACAATGTGACTGTGGTAGAGCGGCAGATAACGCCTTTAATTGAACGTATGATCAATAATCTTGAGAAATTCGTCGAGCTTGATCTCCCCTTTCTGATGGCGGAGCGGCGTGAAAGAATTGAGTTCCTGAAAGAGACCCTGGACAGAGCAGATGTTTCGGTATCTGAAAAATTCAGCCAGGTTATGCAGGCTTATCAGGTCGAGAATACCTACGGCACAACCGTAGAAGCCTACACCGACGTCATTAACTTCGACGGCAAGGAGCGTCAGGTTGACGTCTTGAAGTGGGGTCGTGTGTCACTGGTTTTCCAGACTCCTGACAGCGCCATCAGTGGCGCATGGGACAATGAGTCACGCACCTGGAAAGTTCTTGGGGACGAGTACACCGCAGGCATCAAGGATGGTTTACGCATTGCGCGTAAGACCCAATCGATGGTGTTATTTCCATTACCCATAGCCGCCCCGGGAGAATAATAATGAAAAAGCTAGTATTGATTATTGCCACCCTCGGACTGGTGCTTTCTGCACCGATCAAGGCAGCCGATGACAAGATTGAAGCCAAGAGTCTTGCCGAACTATTGCAAATGGTGAAAGAAGGTAAGCTGATAAATCGTGATACCAATGCCAGGCGCGAGAGAGAATTTATCTCCAGCAAAGCAAAACAACAACAAGCGGTGACGAGCGCCAGACGCCAGCAGAAACAAGAAGAGGATCGCAGTGAGCGACTCGAGAATCAATTTGAAAAGAACGAAAAAGAAATTGCCGCGCTGCAGGAAATCCTGTCGAAAAGACTCGGTTCCCTGCGTGAGCTTTTCGGCGTGTTGCAGCAGGTGAGCGGGGATACCCAGGGTGTATTTGAAGGCTCGATAGTCAGCGCCGAGTATCCGGGTCGAACCGAATGGCTATCTCAATTTGCTCAGGATATGGGTAAGAGTTCAAAGCTCGCAACGATTGAAGAGATCGAGCGCTTGTGGTTTGAGATCCAGCGCGAGATGACAGAATCCGGCAAGATAACCCGTTTCACAGGTGAAGTTAACAAGTTGAACGGTGACGTGGTTGAACAACAAATTGTTCGGGTTGGCTCCTGGAACCTGGTCAGTAACGGCGAGTACGTTGTTTACGACATAGACAATAAGATCATAAAGGAACTTCCAACCCAACCTGCGAACCGGTTCGTTAACACAACCAAAGCGCTTCAAGACGCCAACAGCGGCATGGTGGCATTTGCAGTGGACCCTCTCAAGGGCCAGCTACTGGTAATGGAGCAGTTCAAACCATCAATTACGGAAAGAATAGATAAGGGTGGTATACCCGGATACACAATTATTGCGCTGGGTATTATTGCTGCACTGTTATCCCTTGAGCGATTTATTACCCTGAGTATTACTGCCGCGAAAGTTAGAAGGCAGACCAAGAACTCAACCCCGGATTCTGGTAACCCACTAGGTCGGGTACTCAAGGTTTATCATGACAACAAAGAGGTTGATCCCGAGACACTTCAGTTAAAACTGGACGAGGCGATCCTGAAAGAGCAACCGGCGATTAACGCCAGAATAGCCTTCATCAAGATCATTTCGATGGTTGCTCCCTTGTTGGGTCTGTTGGGTACGGTTATCGGCATGATCGTGACCTTTCAGGCTATTACTCTGTTCGGTGCAGGTGATCCAAAGACCATGGCGAATGGTATTTCACAGGCACTGATTACAACGGTCGAAGGACTCTGTGTCGCCATTCCAACCGTACTGCTACACTCGATTGTTCAATCCCGCAGTAATATGGTGATGCACATTCTGAATGAGCAAAGTGCTGGCCTGATCGCAGAACATGCGGAAAGCCAAGGTAAGTAGTCGTTATGGAAATTGTCATTACGCTAAGGACGTTTATGGAAACCGGAGGTGTCGTTCTCTGGTACATCGCCGCCACGACTTTCGTCATGTGGGCCTTGATATTCGAACGCTATTGGTACATCCAGACTGATCACGTCAAGGAAGTTGGCAGAGCGCTCTCCTATTGGAACAATCGCACTGAGCGTAAATCATGGAACGCCCATCGAATCAGGGAAGGCCTGATATCAGAAGTCAACATGAGCCTGAGTGCCAATATGCCTTTTATCAAGACGCTTATATCGTTGCTGCCTTTGTTGGGCTTGCTGGGTACGGTGACGGGTATGATCACCGTATTTGAAGCCATGAGTTCCGGTGGCAATGCACGCTCCATGGCGGCCGGTGTCTCGATGGCAACCATCCCGACAATGTCTGGCATGGTCGCGACCTTATCTGGCGTTTTGGCGAATACATTTCTGACCTCCAGGATTCAGATAGATTCTGACTTTATGGCAGATACATTAACAATGGATCATTAGTTGACAGGTTGACTGCATTTGCTTGAGGCGACCGCTGTGATAAGAGACGTTGATCGATCGAGATAAGAAAAATGCGCAGAGGAATAAGAAAAGAAGAAGAAAAGGTCGCGGATTTAACGCCGATGCTTGACGTGGTGTTTATCATGCTTATTTTCTTCATTGTTACCGCCACTTTCATCAAGGAAGCGGGGATAGAAGTGGATCGTCCAGATACCAAAACAGCAGAACCCAAGAAGACTGTCTCGCTGCTTGTCGGGGTTGGTGAAGACAGCTCAATCTGGATGGACAAAAAGAAAGTGGATATTCGCAATGTGCGTCCCACCATGGAACGTCTTCACGCGGAGAATCCCAAGGGCGGCCTGGTCATACAGGCTGATAGCAAGTCTAGAGTCGAAAAAGTGCTCGCGATTATGGAGGCTGCCAGGGCCATCGGTATCACCCAGATCGCAATAGCCTCTGAAGAGAATTAGGAGGAAGTATGGTCATAAGGTTCAGTCTCTCTTCAGTACTCGGTGTTCTTATCACCACCGCGCTGTTTTACCTGATGCAAGCCCTGATCGATAGTGCAGACAGTGCGATCAGTGAAGACAAGATCGGCAGAATTGTTGATATTGTCCGGGTCAAGCAGGCTAACGAGGTAGAAACCAAGCAACGAAAGGCGAAAAAGCCACCCCCCCCGGATCAGCCACCCCCTGACGTTCCACCCATGAATTTGAATGTCTCCGTCGACAACGCCGGTTTCTCCATGTCGGGTCTTTCGGATGGACCTGATATCAGCATCACTGGCGGTGGATTTGCCATCAGTGACGGCGAGTATTTGCCAATTGTTAAGGTTCAGCCGATTTATCCGCGTCGGGCACTCGCCAGGGGTCTGTCTGGATGGTCCATTGTCGAATTTACAGTAACTGCCCAGGGAACGGTGAAAGATGTGTTTGTCGTTTCCAACTGTGGTTGGACCAAGCCGATCTCTTCCGGACAGTGCTTGGATTCTCCCAATGGTGTATTTGATAGTGCAGCGACGCGAGCGGCGCTAAAGTTTAAATATAAGCCTAAAGTGATCGATGGGGAACCTGTTGAAACAGCAGGTGTCCAGAATAGGATCGTGTTTGAATTGGCAGAAGGTTAGGAGGGACAATGAGATATCTTATTATCGCAAGCCTGCTTTTGACAGCGCCACTGGTGATCGAGCAGATGACTGGTATCCCCTTTGGCAGCAGTATTTTTGCGGCTGACAAAAAGCCGGAGAAAAGGCGCGTTCCGCCATTGAAGGAACGAATTTACAAAACCATCTCTGAAGCGCAATTGCTGATCGACCCGGACGCGGTTCCGGTGCCTGAGGGTGAGGAAAAACCGGATGTCGTGGCAAACCCGCAAGAAGCTATAAGGATGATGCTAAAAGTTCTGGAGAGACCCAAACGACTCAATGCTTACGAGATAGCACAGCTCTGGAATACCCTGGCGTATGCCTACTATACCCTCGAAGACATTCCAAACACATTGCGAGCCTATGAGAAGGTGCTTGCCCAGCCGCAAATGCAGATATCACTCGGTATGGAATTATCAGCCTCCAATGCCCTGTTTCGCCTTTACTACCAGCGGGAAGACTACCGCAAATCCATATCTTATATGGAACACTGGGAATCTATCAACGCAACCCGCGATGCAGGCGTCGCCTATCTTAAAGCGACCGCATACTACCAGATGGGCGAGTATAGAACGGCATTAACGCAAGCGTTGCTAGTAGAAGAAATTGCCATCGAGACCGAAAAAACCATGAAGGAAGACTGGTTGTATTTCTATGTCATCCTCTATAGCGAGCTTAAAGACGACGACAATGTCATCAAGGTTCTTGAAAGGTTGATTCTTACCTATCCGAAGAAACAGTACTGGATGCATCTCGCAACACTTTACGGCGAAAAAGGATGGGATGATAAAGCCCTGTCTGCGTTCTACGCCGCCTACATCCAGGGTATGTTTGGCAGGGAAATCGAGCTGGTTATGCTGTCACAGCGGCTGCTTAACGCAGAAGTACCTTATGAGGCAACAGTGGTTCTTGAAAAAGGTTTTGATGAAGACATCATAGAGAAGAACGAGAAAAACATACGTTTACTCGCGACGTCATACACCATGGCTCAGGAATTTTCCAAAGCCATCGATGCATGGCGAGAGGCAACAGACTACGCTGAGGATGGCGAGATCTACTTTCGACTGGCACAGGCATTATCAACCGAGGATCGCCACGAGGAAGCCATAAAATCCTACCGGAATGCATTGAAAGAGGGTGATCTAAAGAACCCGGAAGATGTGAACTACTGGATGGGTATCTCCCTGATGCAGGAACAGCAATGGAGTGCGGCGACAAAGGCATTCCGCATTGCAAGAAAAGACAAGAAAAAAGCGAAGTCTTCAGGCCAGATGTTGAAGTATATCGTCAGTGAGCGGAAACGGCTGAAGGCACTCGCTGAGATGGCCGCAGCCGATTAGTGATATTCGTCACAGATTAAAAAAGGGCAGATTTTCTGCCTTTTTTTAACTCCTCGTGTTACACATTTCTGAATAAGTGGATTGTACTAAGCGTCACGCTTGGTCGGTCGGTGTCGGATGCTCTTGGCGAATTTTTTTCGCTGGTTTTTCTTTTTTGATCGCAGGCTGGCATCAAACTTTTCAGCAAAATGAGAAAGCTCTCGCTGGAATTTACCGAAGCTATCGAGCCGATTCTGCTCAAGATTTCCTTCCTCGATAGCAATTTGGATCGCACAACCAGGCTCTGACTTGTGAGTGCAATCGTTAAATCGACAATCCTTTGCGAAGGTCTCAATGTCTTCAAAGCTTGAGTATAGCGCCTGTTCGTCTGCCCAGAACTGGATTTCCCGCATCCCTGGTGTGTCAATGATGAGACCGCCACCTTCGATGACACAGAGCTCCCTGTGGGTTGTGGTATGTCGACCCCGGCTGTCGGCTTCTCTGACATCACTGGTTTTAAAGTGCTCATAGCCCAGCAAAAGGTTGATTATAGTTGATTTACCCACACCGGAGGATCCCAGCACTGCAGCGGTGCTCCCTTCAAGTACATAAGCCCTTAACCTCTCTACACCATTGTTGTTAAGTGCAGATATGGCATGGACGGGGGTTCCAATGGCAATCGTATTGATCTGTTCGATCTTTTCCTCCAGGTCATCACACAGATCTGTTTTATTAAGGACGATAACCGGACTGGCGCCGCTGCTCCAGGCCAGCAGCAGATAGCGCTCGATTCGACCGGGATTAAAGTTGTCATCCAGCCCTGTGACGATGAAAACAGTATTTATGTTGGCGGCAACGACTTGTTCATCAAATCTGTCACCGGCTTCTTTGCGACTAAACTTACTCGCGCGTTCCAGTGTTTTGTGTATGACTACCTGGTCCTGATCCTGCTCTTGTTCCGGGTGAGCAGCGGGAGTGACGAGGACCCAGTCACCCACGGTGGGTAACTCGGCTTTTGAGCTTGTGTCGTGTCGGGTTCGACCGGGTAAAATTCCAATCAATTGCCCGGATTCACTGATCAGGTGATATCGATTCAGATCCTGACGTATGACCCTCGCAGGGACGAGTTGGCTGCCCGCTTCGAGTTGTTTTTGAAAAAATTTGGTCCAACCCAATTGCTTGAGAGAGAGTTGCTTAAGTGAACGTTGCTCCAAGGCAGGTTTCTCTGACAACACTTCAGCTGGTGAAGAATCGGTCATTGAATCCGGGTTCGATGTATTCTGATTGATAGTTTTCAACGCAATATAACTTCCTTAACAAGAGGTTTGTAAGTGCAATGGCTCATTGCGCTCTGCGTCGAATTACCGGGAAACAAAGTTTCAGGCAGGTCTTACTTCTCGCGGTGATCCATCCGGGAGCGCTCGTTTAACAAAATGACAATCATGGGTAAAGCCTCCTTTTCGGATTGGTTTGATTTGATGCGTCACATTACATCGAAAGACCAGGCGTGGCAACCTATGTCGATTTCCTGGTCAACGATTTGTTGGCAAATACTAATCGAATCAGCGGTGAAAACAACACCAACAGGGTTAAAGCGACAAGAATCACCGTTACTGGGCGTTGCCAGAGAAAATCAATTTGCCCATCACTGAGGGTTATTGCTCGTCTTAGATTGTCCTCGAGCATGCCCCCAAGAATAAAGCCGAGCAACAGGGGTGCCATCGGAAATTCCAGCAGTCGAAGTAGAACAGCACAGATAGCAACAAACAGCATCAGCTGAATATCGAATGTATTAAACGAGACCAGATACACACCCATGATGGTGAAAAACATGATGATCGGTATCAGGTAAGGTTTTGGAATCAGCAACAGTCGGGCAATGTAAGGGATGAGTGGCAGGTTAAGCACCAACAGGACCAGATTGCCAAAATACATTGAAATAATAACGGACCAGAATATCTGAGGCTCGTCAATAAAGAGACGGGGTCCAGGCTGGATGCCATATGCTATCAGAGCCCCCAGCAAGACCGCCGTTGTCCCGGATCCAGGGATGCCCAGTGTCAACAACGGCACAAAGGAACCCGTGCAGGCGGCGTTATTGGCCGATTCCGGTGCAGCCAGACCGCGTAGACTTCCTTTGCCAAACTCTTGTTTTTCATTCTCATTAGACAGGTTTCTTTCCATACCGTAAGCGAGAAATGATGCAATAGTGGCTCCTGCACCCGGTAGTGTGCCAACAAGGAACCCCAGTACCGAGGAACGGCCGATCGCAGGTGCGATGGCTATGGACTCTTCCCGCGAGAGCCTAAGCGCTGATGTTTGCGGCATTGGTGAGGATTCTTCGACCGCCGGACGCAAGATCATCAAGATCGCCTCGGCAAGCGCGAAGGTTGCCATGGCGAGTAGCAGGAAACTGATGCCATCAATGAGGTCCATGCGCCCAAATGTAAAACGTTGCACCCCGGCCGATAAGTCGGTACCCACCGTTGATAGCATCAGTCCAAAACATGTCATCAACAAGGCTTTGAGATACTCGCCTTCTGCGGAAAATGCGGACACCAGGCTCAACCCCAGCAACATCAGGATAAAGTAATCTGCGGAATGGAATCCCAGGGACAACTCAGCCAGAAACGGTGCCAGCAGGACCAACATTACCGCCGCTAACGTTCCCCCGGCAAATGAGGCGTAGGCCGCAATTGCCAGGGCTTTGCCCGCCTGACCCTTTTTAGTCAGGGGATACCCATCAAACGCCGTGGCAACTGTCCCTGCAACGCCCGGAGCGTTTATGAGTATCGATGAGGTTGAACCGCCGAATATTGCACCATAGTAAACGCCAGCCAACAGGATCATCCCACTGGCTGGTTCAAAACCGTAGGTCACAGGTATCATCAGGGCGATAGCTGAAATTGGACCCAGACCGGGGAGCATGCCGATCAAAGTTCCCACAGCACATCCAATCAGCACCAGCATCAGGTTGTGCAGGGTGAGTACCGTGGCGAGGCCGAGGAGGATCCCGTCAAGCAAAAGTCAGCTCCCCAAATATGCTTTCGAGCAGACCAGGTGCGAGGTAAATACCTAGCTGGTCCATCAATAACCAAAAACCAAGTGCCAGTCCGAGGGATATCGACACCATTCTAGTGATCTTGCGTTCTCCAAGCATAGCGAACGAAATCAACAGCAGCAGGGTGGTTGCGATGACAAAACCCAAATCTTCCAGCAGCAGGCCATACAGGGACAGCATTACCAGTAAGAGACCGGCAGGGAACCAGTTCAGACCCCTCAAGGCGTTCCAGTTGAAATGGGTTGATGGCATGGCAATCAACAGAGCTGAGCAGAGGATGCTGCACGTACCAATCATGTAAGGCATCGTACGAGCGTTAAAGACTTCTTCTTCACTCCAGAAGTCCAGGGGAATTTCACCTGCAAAGTAGATGTAAGCACAGGAAAGAACCAGGAAGATTAGGCCAACTAATCTTATATTACTAATATAAACAAACATTTATTTAATTATTCTAGATATCACATTAAGTTCTTAGGAAGCCCAGCTGGCGCATTAGTTTTTCTATTTCCCGTTCCTGTTGCTCCAGGAAGCGATAGAAATCCTCACCCTCATAGTGCAGGGAAGTCCAGCCATTTCGGGTCCGCACCTGCTCAAAGGCAGGCGTCGTAATCAACCGGGCAATGGTCTGACGCATTTTTTTATATTGTGTCTGGGATAAACCCGGCGCCGCAAAAAAACCTCGCCAGTTAGCGAATTCCAGCTCGAAACCTTGTTCTTTCAGCGTCGGTAGCTCCGGCGCGTCATCGAGGCGCGATGGGGCAGTAACAGCTATGATTCTGACTTCGCCCGCCCGTTGCATGGCAATGGCTTCACTTAAGCCTGTGGACAGAATCTGGCTTTCACCCGTAAGAATCCCTGCCATTGCCTTCCCACCCCCGTCATAGGAAACGTAGACCAGTTTTTTTGGGTTTCCACCCGCTAATTCCAGGGCGCGCGCCAGAATGAAATGATCGGTACTCCCGCGTACAGATCCACCAGCTGCTTTGAGGGAGCGGGGATCTTGCTTGAACTGGGTGACTGCATCTGCAAAATCTTTGATAGGCGAATCTTTAATCACAACAAAACAACTGTAATCAGCAATAACCGATGCAATGGGTTCCAGGTCTCTGAATGACTGAGGGAATATTTTCTGCAGGGACCTCACCACCATTGGGGTTGAATTGATTAACAGCGTGTTTTGTTGTCGTTCAGCTGTCTCAATGAGCTTTGCAATGGCCCGTCCGCCGCCGCCCCCCGACAGATTTTCAAAGGATACGTTTGACACGAGATTGGATTTTACCAGTGCTTCGCCAACGCCTCGGGCTGTGCCATCCCAGCCACCTCCAGGGCCCGCGGGAATCAGGAAGTGCATCCGGGTCATCACCTCGGGTTTCTCCACACCGGCCGTCTTGGCACTGACCGTAAACGCAAATATCGCTGTCAGCAGGAAACAGACAAGACTTCTCATCATTTGTTCAGGAAGTTCAAAGGCAAACCGGCCTGGGACCAGGGGGTAGAAATTAGCTTGCCGGTCGTGGACTGGGTTATAAATGCTGTTTTTAAGTCCGGGCCGCCAAAGCAAATATTCGTGGTCAAAATATCCGGCATGGAGACAAACTCGGCAGATTCGCCATCGACTGAATGAATCGTAATACCACCATTAATCAGGGTAGCGACACAAATGTTGCCTGCAGCATCCACAGCGAGTGAGTCAAACATGTGGTAGTCCGGTATCTGAGCCATCATCTTCCTGGGTCCTGCCAGTTTACCCGGTGATTCAATATCAAATGCCCAGAGTCGTCCGGTAGGGGTTTCAGCAACGTAGAGACGATGCTCCGCTGGAGACAAACCAATCCCGTTGGGGCCTTCCAAAGGGAAGATGACCTCGCTAATCTGGCTGCCATCGGCCAGGGCGTAGTATACGCCAGTACGATCTTTATCCCTGGCCCGATTTTTACCGTGATCCGTAAACCAGAATCCCCCCTGGGCATCGAAAACGATGTCGTTTGGGCCGCGAAGCGGATGGCCATTGCATTCTGTGTAGAGAACTTCCACCGTGCCAGTGGCCAGATCTACTGCTTCAATTCGGCCGCCTGAATAATCACCCGGTTGGTTACCGGGAAAAACAAGGTCGCCTCGCTCGTGCCATTCGAATCCGCCGTTATTACATAGATAACATCTGCCATCAGGTCCAAGAGCCGCGCCATTAGGCCCACCGCCCGGTTCAGCCACAACTTCTACCTTACCGGAAACAGTGACCCTGCTGAGGGTACCGCGCTGAATTTCTACCAACAGGACGCTGCCATCGGGCATTGCTATTGGACCTTCAGGAAACTGTAATCCGCCGGTAACTTCTGATATCTCGGTCACTCTTTTCTCATTTTGTTTTAATGGTCATACTATAAAGATCAACAACCGGCTTGAGAAGCTTAAGGTGACGTACCCAATATGGAATTGAAACCACACCCGCAAAACATTAATTTCCAATGGCGATACCGCGAGGGCCCCTACAAGGTGATCAGTGCCGGGCAGGCACGGGCGTGGAACGAGGAAGGGTTTTTTCTGTTACGGAACGTGATACCTGCCGAGCAGCTTGCTGCACTTATCGGAGCAATAGACCCATTTGATCAGAAGACAGAACAATTTCTCGAATCCAGAGGTGGCAAGATGGGCATTTCGAGGTCCAATGAGCTGACCTTCACGATACACCTGGTAGCCAGGTCAATAATCGCCAGGGATTTCACTCGCAGTACATTGTTTTCGAATCTTTGTCTGGACCTGTTAGGTCCCGATGCACGCTTGTACTGGGATCAGGCGGTCTACAAAAAACCTGGCAACCCAAGGGAATTTCCATGGCATCAGGACAATGGCTACAATTTTGTCGAGCCCCAGGACTATTTGACCTGTTGGGTCCCACTCACTGATGCCACGGTAGGCAATGGCTGTCCCTGGGTTATGCCAGGTATCCACCAGCGGGGAACCTTGAATCACTGGCAGACGGATCTTGGATTCGAATGCCTGGACAACCCGGTGGGAGCGGTACCCATCGAGGCAAAAGCAGGTGATGTTGTCGTGTTTTCGTCCCTGACACCACATAGAACGGGTCCGAACTTAACCACAGACACCCGCAAGACCTATATCTGCCAGTATGCTCAGGACTCTGCGGCAATGGTTGCAGCAGATGGGACACGAAGAGTCCAGCACGATCCTACGAGGCAGTATTCGATCTGCCGAAATGGAGTCGCAGTCGATGCTGAAAACGGCTGAGCCAGTCACAATACGAGGATTCGAAACTGCCGTTGATGTCTATGTTTCCCCGCTTTGATTGGTGAATCACCAGTGTATTCGAGAGCCATTCGTGCAAGCTGCGACGACGATCGTCGAAGGTGAGTAATAGAATTTCACTCCAAATCCACAGATCCCACCCGTCATCCAGCCTGTCCCAGACACCGTTGGCGAAATGAAAACTGCTGATTTTTGCCGCAGTCGTTGCCTGCTCGTTCGGCGAAAATCCTTCCGCCATCAACCAGACAATGCTCAGTATCATTCCAAGAGCGAAAAGCAGGTCCGGGCTGTGGCGTCGAAGCACGATTCCGAAGCTGGGTGAAGTCACCAGATCCTGTTCCACGACTACAATTCCCAGCAATCGTTTACCAATAGTCTGTTGTCCGCCAGCGGTAAATCCGATCTGGTACAAGGGATAAAGCAGGGGCAATCCGGCGACACAGTACCAGTAGCCTGTATCGAGTAAAAAGCCAAATAACAGGCCGAACGGAATGTAAACAACAAGTAAGTCGATAATCAGGGCAGGTAGCCGGTAAAATATCCCGGCATAGTTTTCGTCACGTGAAATTTTCAGATAGCTGACTGCTGGTCCCGTTGAAGGGCCAATTCCCTGGATGCGTTGCTCAATCTCGAATTCGACCCATTCAAGTCGGTTCTCGAATTGTGCTCTGTCAACGTGTTCCCTGACACTGACCAGAGTGTGCAGATCGTAACTTTTGATAAGTTCTCTATATTGCTGGTCTTCCATAGCCTTTTTTTTAACCGGAATGTTCTGCCTCAGTGAGTCTTAAACAGATCCACACTGGAATCAATTTATTTCTCACTCTGCAGCTTCATTTGACAGCATCGCTGAAATCAATACACTGAAACGGTCATTACCGTCAGGGGATAGTTCGATGAAGTTGTTTCAAGCTCCATAACAAACCGAGTAAGCACGTGGGGACTTACCCATTAAGTCATGGGAGCTCCTCTCGATTTGAAGTCATTCAGGCTATTTAAGGAGAAGGTTTATGGCAAAAGGCAGAGACAAACGAAAAGTAAATGATCGAGCAAAACCTCAAAAGACGCTCAAAGAAAAACGCCGTGAGAAAAAAGAGAAGCTGGCTTCGAGAAGCCCAATCTCATAGTTCAAACTTGTAGTTCAAGCTCGTAGATAAAGGTGGAAAGGGGACCAGGGCGTGTTTTCTGCGCCCTGTTTTCCGGACCGATTAAATTAATTCGCGTTCTTTACCGTGTCAAAAGCCCAATCCAGCCACGGTAGCAATTTCTCGATGTCTGAATCCTCGATGGTGCCGCCACCCCAAATACGAATTCCGGCAGGTGCGTCCCGATAGGATCCAATATCATAAGCAACACCTTCATCGCCCAACAGATTGACCATGGCTTTGACAATCGTACTTTGTTCATCCGCCTTTTTTTGGATGAACCAGGGATCCTTGATCCTCAGGCAGATTGATGTTGATGAGCGCGTGTTTTCTTCTCGTGCAAGGAACTCGGCCCAGCTTGACTTCCCAACCCAGGACACCGTGACGGCCAGATTCCGCTCACTGCGATCAATTAAAGCAGTAAGCCCACCGATCCTGGTCGCCCAGGTGAGGCCGTCCAGCTGATCTTCCACGGCGATCATAGAGGGTGTGTTTATGGTGGCACCCCGGAATATATCGCGAATGAGTTTGCCGCCCTTGGTTAACCGGAACAGTTTCGGTAAAGGCCAATCCGGCGTATAGCTTTCAAGCCGTTCTACAGCTCTGGGGGAAAGTGCAATCATGCCGTGAGCGGCTTCCCCGCCCATGACTTTCTGCCAGGACCAGGTTACAACATCCAGTTTCGACCAGTCCAGATCCATGGCGAAGACAGCGGATGTTGCATCGCACAGTGTCAGTCCTGTCCTGTCCGCTGCAATCCAGTCCGCATCGGGGACCCGAACACCTGAAGTCGTGCCGTTCCAGGCAAAAACAACATCGCGACTGCTATCAACCGTATTCAGATCAGGGAGGTCGCCGTACTCTGCAGAAATATCCCTGACATCATCGAGCTTTAAATGTTTCTGTATGTCGGTTCTCCAGCCCTGGCTAAAGCTTTCCCAGGAGAGTACATCGATCCCCCGTTGTCCAAGCAGGTTCCACATTGCCATCTCGAAAGCCCCGGTATCAGAACCTGGCACGATACCCAACAGGTAATCATCCGGTATACCCAGAATGGATTTACTCATTTCGATGATTTCACGCAACTTGCCCTTTTCATTGCTGGCTCGATGGGAACGACCCAGACTCTCAGTTGATAAATTGCTGATTGACCAACCAGGACGTTTCGAGGTCGGCCCAGATGAAAAACAGGGATTGGCGGGTCTAAGTTCGGGTTTCATAATACGACCGTTTCTAAAATCGCGTACTTTATCGCAATGTGGCTTGCTGCTCCATGGAATTTCATTCACCCGGTCTATTCAAGTATAATGTGGCGTCGGACCACTGGGAACAATAATGAACAAACAATACCAGGTCGCGGCCCTAATGGCTGTTTCGGCGATGTTCACCCTGGCGGGTTACGAATTTATCCGTTCTGCATCCACGGTCCTGTTTAAAACAGCATACGGTGCGCAGAATTTGCCGCTGGTCATGGCGGCAATGCCAGTCGTGGTGTTTCTGGGTGTCGCCCTCTACGGACGAATTCTCACGACCCTGGGGCCCAGGCGAACCTTGTTGGTAACATCGCTTGGATCGGGACTGCTTATTTTCTGTTGCTACCTGTTGGTTATCAGTGGTAGCAAAGTGGTTACACCGGTCCTTTTTCTGACCAAGGAACTGTATATTGTTCTGCTGATTGAACAATACTGGAGTTATATCAACTCCTCGCTGACCCCGGTCAATGCAAAAAAACTCAATGGGCCCATCACTGGTATTGCGGGACTCGGTGGTGCGTTAGGTGGCCCCCTTGTTGGCATGACTGCGAATCAATGGGGCACAGAAACGATGGTGTTGCTGGCGGCAATTTCAGTCATACCGGCCGCAATGGTTTCCAATATTACCTACCGTCTGTACGGTGAACCGGAGGTGCCGGTTTCAACGTCTGAGAAATCCGGCTTTATGGGATGGAGCTGGTTGCGCAAAAATCATACTCTGGCTTATCTGCTTGCCATTGTGTTGATGTCACAGGTAGTGGCGGCGGTGCTGGATCTTAAATTCCAGGGCCTGTTATCAGTGGAATTCGAAGGCCAGCCCGATAAGGAAACTGCTTTTCAGGGTTGGTTCTTTGGTACATTGAATACGAGTGTATTGCTGTTGCAGTTTGTCATTGCACCACTGCTGATGAGTTTTGTTGCCTTACGCTGGATTCACATCCTGATGCCGGTAATCAGCACGAGCGCAATAGGTTTTGCCTTGTTCAGTCCATCGGTGTTTAGTGTGGGTCTGGCGTTTTTTCTATTTAAGGCCTTTGACTATTCTGTGTTTAGGGCAGCGAAGGAGGTTCTCTACGTTCCCCTTGGTTTTGACGAACGCTATCGTGCAAAACAGATAATTGATGTATTCGCGTATCGAACGGGGAAGGGCGCATCTTCGGTCGTGATTGTGCTGTTGCAGAGGGCTGGTGTAATGATGAGTAATTACTATCTGGCCGCTGGTTTTGTCGCCACACTTGTGTGGCTGGCGCTTATTTTTCCATTGACCCGCGGTGCGAAAGCAACACAGGATTGACACCCGGCCAGGTACCCCCAATGCCTCTCTGGCAGAGTGTTGGGCTACAGAGATTTCCTATTCAATCAGAATATTAGTATCGAGAGTCCCTGCTGCCAGGGCATTTATCAGATAGGCCAATCGGTGCCCGCCGCGAATGAGTTGCAGAATGACGACAGGTTTTGATCGTTCCAGATACGCCTGACCCAGCTTGTCCCCTGAGAAAATTGTGTTGGAGTCTGCATTCAGGTAGGCGTATTCACGGGCCAGGGTGAAGGATTCGTCCATCCACTTCAGCACATTTTGTTCGTTCAGTTTGAATTGTTCTGCCGACAGGTAGTCCAGACTGGATGGATAACTCAGACCGGCTTTTGCCAGTAGCTCGACATCCCAGAGCTTGTGTAAATTGGATTCATTGCCGAACCAGGTAACCCGGATTTTATTGCCACCCCAGTCCTCAAGATTACTGATATGAAGTGGCTGGTGCAGGTCGCCGATATAGTGCCCCACAAAACGCAGTGCCGCTGCTTTTCTACCGCGTTCCCGGTTACTGCCAGGCTTCTGGTTGAGGTAAGTCAGGTTTCTCTGGATGGCGACAACGATGCAGTCCAGGGCTGCACAGTCCCGGGTCAGGGCGACACTGTTTTTGTCAGCCGGTACGTTCAGGTAGTGGCTTTCATAACTGCCTGTATACGCGTCATATTTGGCACCATCTGCCCAGGTACAAGCCTTCACGAGGTCCTGCTGTTCGTTGCCATCAAGGTATTTACCCATTGCCAGCGTTTCTTCTACAAAGGCATGCGCCTGCGGTGTCAGGTTTGCAACGGCGATTGCACAGATCAGCTGGTGACCTTGTGTGCCCCAGGCAAACACATACCCCGGCGCCAACAACAGGGGCATAAGCGCCCATATCAGTATGCTCGGTATCCGGGTTTGATTTGTCATGCTATGGCTGCGCTACAATCTCTGGTCAAATGGAATAACTCGATCTATGTTAACCAGTTCCTGTCGGGAAAATGCCTAATTCGATGTAAAATCACAACTTTATTTCTACGACCAGGACCGCCGATATTGATGACCGTTGTCAAGGGTGGTACTTAATCAGAGATTCCCTAGATGATAGTTGTAAAAAGACGCCAGACAGAGCACGCCATTGTTTATGCCAGTATACGCCGACAGGCAAATGAGGATCCTCGGTTTCGTGGCCGTCGTGAGGCGGAGCAGCCCTTGTCAGTTGAAGCGGCGCGGCGCCTCATTTCTCACTCACCGAATTCAGTTGTATTAGGGGCGTTCGACCAGGAGGTGTTTGATCAAGAGGATCTGACTGGAATAGTATCCATGGGGTGGATGGGTCCATCTGCAACACTTTTCGGGTTGTTCGTGGTTCCCGGTTAACGACGCCAGGGTGTTGCCCGGGCACTGATAGAAACACTGTCCCTTGAGGCAACAAAAGTTTCATGCAGAAATTTGAAACTCGATGTGCTGAAACAAAACAAGCATGCCATCACCCTGTACGAAAGTATGGGCTTCCGGCAAGTAGGCACCGACGGCGAAGGTTTTCAGTTTGATCTCTTACTGTAACCAACTTTTTTAAGTGGGTAGCTTCGATAACTGACTCGATGCTGACCGTCTTTGATAAGCACAACGGTATCCGCCAGGGCAAGGTGTGCCTTGTTGTGTGTGACAAAAATGCAGGTAATGTTCATAGCTCGAATAGTGTTCATCGTCTTTAACGCGGAGGGACCATCAAGGTGTGCGGTACCCTCGTCAAGGAAGAGCATCCTGGGTTGCCGGTAGAATGCCCGGGCAATCAACACTCGCTGGGCCTGGCCGGAAGACAAGCATGTGCCCATTTCACCGGCAGGGCTTTCATAGGCCATTGGCAGATTCATAATATCCTGGTGAATTCCGGCGTTTTCCGCCGCATTTTCGAGACGTGGCCAATCTACAACATGATTACCCAGTGCAATGTTGTTCCTGATGCTGCCGGAAAATAGCTGATCTTCCTGCATAACGCTGGCACTGTTGGCTTGCAGGGAGTGTATGCCAACCACATGCAATGATTGATTATCAAAATGCAATTCCCCTTCGTCCATGGTCAGGCAGGATTGCATAAGTTTAAGCAAGGTGGACTTACCGCTACCTGATGGGCCATAGATTGCGACCAGATGTCCAGGTTTAACAAGAAGATGCAGATTTCTGATTATCCAGGGTGAATCTTTGTCGTAGCGAAACGAAATTGATTTCGCTTCTATTGCTCCGGATAATTGACGTGTTGGCAGCTTGCAGATTTCAGATGGTTGCAATTTGATATCAGATAGCCGGAGGAAGTGGAGTGACAACATAAGATAGGTCATCAATTCGTGAATTAACGAGGTAAGCGCAGTCTGGAGCTGGGTCTTGTAGGCAATAAACGCAAACAACATACCGATACTCATCGTACCTGCCAGAACCTCCCGGGCACCCAGGTAAATAACCGTAATGCCGGAAATTCCGGTAATCAACCCGCCAGCAATACTCAATCCAAGTTCCAGTCTACCGACGTTAATACCGGTATTGATCGTCTCTGATAATCTGTTTTGCCAGTCACTGATGCGATGGGTTTCGATGCCATATCGTTTAATCGTGGCAATGGATCTTATCGTTTCCATAAAGTTAGAGTCCAACAATGCTTCTGCCACCAGTTGTTCGTTCGCCCGGGCTTTAATGGGAGCAAAAAAGATCAATTGGGATGCCAGGTCCAGCACAATTACGCTGAGCACCACGCTGGCCAGTAAGGGAGAATAAACAAAAACCACAACCAGTGTTGATATCGCCATGATCCCGTCTAACAGTACGGTTATGGCGCTGCTGGTGATAAAATTCTGGATCGGTGCAAGTGACTGAAAGCGGGAGACAATATCCCCCATATGTCTTTTCTGGAAAAATGCTACCGGTAGATGAATCAGATGATGGAACAGGCTGGCACCGAATTGAAACGATAGCTGACTCGTCAGGTAAATGGATGCCCAGCCTCGCACAGCCTGTGTCATGACTGAAATCAGTACCAGAAAACCGAACCCAAGCGCGAGTATCAACAACAGGCCTACGTCTCTTTTCACCAGCACTTCGTCAATGACTAACTGCGTATAAAACGGACTCAGTAACGCAATCAGTTGCAGCACGAACGCGAGCACAAATATCTGGCAGAGCACGGGAACGAGCCCGTGGGTATTTTTTAGAAAGTCCCTGATGCCGAGCTGAATAGTCGTGGTTCGAGGTGTAAAATCACCATTCGGCGTCAGCTCAAGTACTACCCCGGTGAAATGACGGCTCAATTCCTCGTAGCTTATATTCCTGGTCCCAACTGCGGGGTCATGGATAGTGACGTGTTTGCGAGTACATTTTTTTAACACCACGAAGTGACAGAAGTCCCAATGAAGCACGACTGGCTGAACAAATGCGCGAAGTTCTCCTGGTTCACAACGAATCGCCCGGCAGGAAAAGTGGTGACTGGTCGCGGCACGCATGACACTCGATAAGCTGGCGCCTCGCAGTCCGAAGTTGCAATTTTCTCTGAAGATCTGCAGATCGACCTGGTGCCCAAAGTAGCCGGACAACATGGCCAGGCATGCTAATCCACATTCTGTATTTTCCGATTGTAAGATCAGCGGTAACCTTTTCCTGCCGGAGAAATTCAAACTGTCAAACATAGTGACCTTTGGCGGCCAGAAGTGGTTCGAACAGCCAATCCAGTAATGTCCGTTTATTCAGAATCACATCTGCCTTTAATGTCATGCCTGGTTTCAGCGGGGCATTCTTGCCATAGGCGGTGACGGATTGTCGGGACAGGGTAACGATGGCGAGAAAATAGGTTCCCTGAGCGGGAATTTGCAACGGTAAATCCTGCGACACAATAGGGTGGTCAGTGACGGAGAGCACCTTACCGGAATAGGCGCCGAACTGAAGATGGGGGAATGCATCATAAAGAACATTAACTACCTGTCCGGGTTGGATAAAACCAATAGCCCGACTCGGAATCAACAAACGGGCATGCAGTTTTTCATTGGAGGGGATCAGTGTCATTATCGATTCCTTCAATGCCACTACGTCACCGGTTCGTTTGAATATGGCTGCCACCTGACCATCCATGGGGGCTTTGACAATCTGTTGACTATTCGCCAGCCAGTTGTCTCTCGACTGGATCAGGTGGATTCGCTTCTCCTTAAGTTCGGCTTCTTCCATGGCGTGCCGGGCTTTGAGGTCCTGCTGTTGCAGCACAGCGAGAGATTGTTCTTCGCGGTTTCGTGCCAGCCGCTCGGTGATTTCTTCCAGTTGTTGTTTCGCGACAAGGTATTGGTCCTGGTATTGCGCCCACTCCAATGTCGAGAGGTTCCCTTGTTTCTTTAATGACGAGGCTGCGTCGTAGATGTCCCCGAGCCCCTTCAATCGAAACCTCTGAATCTGTTGGATACTCTGTAACCGCTGTCTGGACTCTGCCAGACCCTTCTGCTTCGCGACAACCTGACTTTGTTCCCCTCGCTGTACCCGCTTCAAATTCCCGAGTTGTTGCTCGGTTGCATCAATGAGCAGGTTAAAAGTAGATGCCTGTTCACTTTGCCTCAACACTTCAGACTGTATGACCGCGACCGGAGAACCGGCGGTTATGGTTTGACCTTCTTTCACCAGTATTTGGGTCAGCGTTCCAGTCAATTCAGGCGATACTCTCATCACACTGGCATGCAGGTAGCCGTGAACGGTTGTTTTTCGTTGGTAGGATTGTGAAATAAGCAGGTAGGCTGCAAAGGCGATAATCAACACCAGGATGCCACTGATCAGGAAAGATCCAGGCGGTGCAATCAGGCGAAGCCTGCCAAAACCGCTGTCAGATCGATGGGCTAGCGACTGTGCCGTAAAAAGCCTGTTTGACATAGTTTTTGACACAGTTCCCGATACCGCCTCGTTTCAGATTGAGGGCTAGTTTGGTAGCTGCCGGTCAGGGTTACCAGTCGGGTATTGCTGCGTTGGACGTGCGATATTTCTCATCCAAACGGTGGAAGAATCGCGCAAAGTTGCGACGGACTAGGGCAGTAGCATCCCTGCATCATCAAACTCATTACCGATCATGGATTCATCAAAAGGCGTTAGCTGGTACACATAATAATTCAACCAGTTTGAGAACAGCAGATTGCCGTGGCTTTTCCAGGTAACAATAGGTTCCTGGTCGGGATCACCATCAGGAAAGTAGTTTTCTGGGACGGCGGGTGCAATACCTGACGCCACATCCCTTTCGTACTCATCCTTGAGGCAAAGGGGTTCATACTCAGAGTGCCCCGTGACGAATAATTGCCGACCATCCTTGCGGGCGACGATGTATGCACCGGCGATCTCTGATTCAGCAATAATTTCCAGTTCGTCGTGAGCAGTGATGTCAGCGGAAGCCACTTCCGCATACCGTGAATGGGGAGCATCGAAGATATCGTCAAATCCCCTGACTATGGGAGACAGTGGTTTTACCAGATAATGCGGGTATACACCGGAAATTTTCTTTGCCAACAGGCGTTTGTTGATGCCATAAAGATGGTACATGGCTGCTTGAACTCCCCAGCAAAGGAACATGGTTGACGTGACATGATGCAGGCTCCACTCCATGATTTGTTTCATCTCTTCCCAGAATGAAACCTCGTCAAAGTCTTTTTGTCCTAAAGGCGCGCCGGTAATAATCAATCCGTCGTATTTAGTCTCACGTATCTCGTCGAATGACTTGTAAAAAGTCTCCATATGTTCGATTGGGGTATTCTTCGAGGGTCGGTTGTCGATCCTCATTAATTCGATATCGACCTGGAGGGGAGAATTAGCGAGCATTCGCATCAGGTGAATTTCCGTTTCGATCTTTTTCGGCATCAGGTTTAACAATAGGATCTTGAGCGGCCTGATGTCCTGTCTGGCAGCTTCGGTTTTAGAAATACAAAAGACATTCTCGCTTTGCAGGACACCCGCAGCGGGTAAATTATCCGGGATTCTAATGGGCATGACACACCTCAACTACCGTTCGTCCAAATCGAAAGCAAAAAAAAACCTACCAGCGTTCGCTAAAGTAGGCTTTTGTGCTCTCTTTAGCCGTATTTATTAGGCGCCCGCAAGCTGAACTCAAATCGGCGCACAATGTAATGCAGTGTATTATAGAACCCTGACCGCCTAGGTCAATGCCGGTATTCACAGCATCAGGTTTGTTGTCCGAACCTCTCCTGCAGTCTCTTCATGCCATTCAGCCATTTATCATAATCCGCTGTTTTAAACTGCATATAGCCCAGAACCTCGGGATGAGGCAGGATCAGGAATTTTTCACTGGCTATCGTATCCATAACGGAATCGCATAATTGCTCCGGCTCCATCATGCCGTCGATGCCAGCGACACCTCCATTTTCAGTCTGTGCGGTCATTGCAGTTCGAACTGCCTGGGGGCAGAGAACCGACACCTTGATACCGCGACCGCCATAGGTAATCGCGAGCCATTCAGCATATCCAACGGCAGCGTGTTTGGTAACAGCATAGGGAGCACTGCCAATCTGCGAAAGCAAACCAGCGGCTGAAGCGGTGTTGAGAATATAACCGTCTTGTCGACGTAGCATCGCCGGAAGTGCAGCGCGGGTGGCATAGACGTGCGCCATAACATTAACTTCCCAGATCCGGGTCCAGTCCTTGTTGGGTGTTTCCGGCCCCCCTCCGACTCCAATCCCCGCATTGTTGCACAGCAGATCGATGCGCCCGTGTTCAGATTCAACCTGCTGAATAAGGTTTATCACGTCTTTTTCGTTTGCTACGTCCGTCGCAATAGCTTGCGCACCAATCTCTTCTGCAACTTCAACAAGCTGAGCTTGATTGAGGTCAGCGATGACCACGTGTTTCGCACCTTCGTGTAAAAACCGACTTGCCATTGCCCGGCCAATGCCACTGGCACCGCCTGTCACAACGGCGACTTTATTTTTAATATCCATTTGCTGACCTTGTTGAATACAATACACCGAGCGTCGCATATTTCCTGTTGAACTGGAAGTCAGGCGGCAACAAACAAATTCATCTAAAATTGCTGTTGCAACGCTGCAACTTTCGCCCGATCACCCGCTTACCAGAATTAGCATTGATATCAGCGTATCATGGATGATTATGGTTGACTCGGAACGCTCTTGCCATCCTCCCCTAGAAATTTAGCCCCAAAGCCGACCCCACCTGATCCGGGTGCGATACGAGCGTTTGTGCCCCATTGCTGACCAGTTCCTGTTTATCTCGAAATCCCCACAAGGCTCCGACAGCGATCATACCGCTAGCCTCTGCAGCCTGCATATCCATCGCCGTGTCTCCCACCAGTGCAATTTGAGCAGGGGGGATTGAAAGACGCTCAGCAATGAGCAGAGCTCCGCGTGGATCTGGCTTGTGTGGAGTGTCTTTCGAAAACCCCGTGATCTCGGAAAATTTGATCTCAGGAAAAAAGTACTCGATGCACTGTTCTGTGAAGATCTGGTCCTTATTGGACAGCACAGCAACGGGAATTCTCTTGGTGTTAAGCTGGACAAGCAGTTGCGTGATTCCTGGATAGCGTTCGACATCTTTTCGCCAATTTTGCTGGTAATCAAATTGTTGATTTCGCAATGTTTCGTTGACGTTCTTTTCGGATCTTTCGTTCACTGGTAAGCACCGGACGACGCATTGTCGAGCTCCATCTCCGATAAAGTATCGATAGGCATGGATATCATGCACGGGAAATCCCATCCGCGACAACACCCGGTTGTGGCAATTGGCAAGGCTGGTGAGGGTATTCAGCAGGGTCCCATCCAGGTCAAAAATCACTGCCCGGCAGCGGTCGTTTACCTTGTTGATCACCTCTGCCTGTGCTCTATTGGGATGTGGCCTTTGGAGCTTCGTACCCGATCAAGCCACAAGCGAATTGCAGGGTAATTCGTCATCTTGAACCCTCCCTCATCGGCCACGTGGGTGTAAGCATAAAGGGCGATATCTGCAATTGTGTATTTATCCGTTACAAAATATTGGTTTTTTGACAGGTGTTGCTCCATAACGGCCAGCGCGGCATACCCAGGGGCTCGTTTTTCCGCTATTTGGCGAGCATATTCCTGCGGTTGACCGAGAATCGATATCCAGAACCTGGAAGTGGCGATAAAAGGTTCGTGACTGTACTGCTCAAACCCCATCCACTGGAAAACCAGCGCCTGATCAAACTTGCTGGAAGGAAAATATGGGGTTCCCGCAGCCAGGTACCAGAGAATTGTATTGGATTCGGCGAGATAGTGACCATCGGGAAGTTGCAGTACGGGGACGCGTCCAACTGGGTTTTTTTTAAGAAATCCTGGTGCGCGTGACTCGCCCTTAAGGATATCTATGTCGATTATCTCGAATGGAAGCTCCAGGAGAGTCATAAGCAGTCGGATCTTGTAACAGTTGCCTGAGTCCTGCATCTGAAACAGTCGATGGGGTGATCGCATTTGAAACCTTAAAATATTGAAACTTTTATTTGTTAAAATCGGGTCTGCGGAGTTTGCCGGGAGATGTGCGCTCGTCTGATTTGTCTAAATGAGAGTGTAACTCATCCTTGAGCTGCATCAGGTTGATCGTTTTATCTCTAACGCGGGATAGCAGCTGCTGCGCGTACACAGGACCAATGGGTGGCTCGTTGCTGCCCCTGGGTTGTTCTGCCAGTGCATAGTAGCCTAAAGCATCCAGCACCAGGGATTCCAGCCGGGTGGACATATTGCTCAGGTGAATCTGTTGCAGGTGCACTGTGGTTTCGCGATCAACCTCATTGTGATGAACCCTGACACCATCCAGTTCAATTTTTATCTCTGCGAGCTGTAACGACAGGGACGACGTATCATCCTGAAGGTCGAGTTCAGTAAGAATTTCCTCTACCAGCTCGAGGTTCGTGCTGAATTCTAGTACCCGGCTGTTCATTTCAGGGTTTGGTTTTCGTATCAAGAGGTTTTTGGTTTATCACCACCGTTCTTGCTATTTTGTCATGCAAGCCTTGTTTTCTCTTGTCCAAACCGATCCAGACAAAACCCAGTCCAAACACAAACAGGCTGATAAAATAGCCGAGGTATCGCACCAGCAACTGGGTGGTTGACGCTTTACCAAAATCTGCTGCATTGACGATATAGCTTCGAAACAGCATCTTTCCCGGAGTGGCAGAAAAAAAGATCCAGAACGCGATGATGATCGCGGCTACAACAACTGTCTGCAGCATCATGGGTGCGAGGAGCGATTGCAGATAAGCTGAAGATTCATTCGGGTCAGATGCACTCAATTTTGCAATATCGATGTTACGGGAGGTCATTGCCATGGGAGTCAGCAGCAAAGAGGCAACCACGCTGTCGATAATAAACGCCGTGAATCTCGCCCAGAAGCCAACATAGTGAATATCAGCTCTGTTCACAGAGCGCTTATCACGGAGATTCGTGTCAGGATTCCTGTCTATCATTTTGAGCTCTTCGATTTAATCAGCAGAGATTTTGCTTCATTGATCCGTGCGGCGAGAAACGTTGAGCCGCCGCGATCAGGGTGCATTTTTTGAATCAGGCGTCGATGGGCTGCAATAATTTCTTCCTTCGTTGCGTCTGACTCCAGGCCGAGGATTGCGAATGCCTGGGTTTCATTCATATCATCGTTCGTCAGGGTGCTACTATCCTGGGCTGAGGTATCGTCGTGCTCCCAGTCCGGATAGATTCGTTCAAGATATGCACGCAACACATTCACAGAATCATTGTCTGGCAAGCATTCCTGCAGCAGATCCATCGTCTGTTGAAAATCTAACTGAGACAGGCTTTGGCCTGCAAATTGTCCCGCCAGAACAGAGCCATCTAAATTTCCACTGTCATGATCCAGGGACATATCGAGGAACGCGGTTTTAATTTGAGATGTTCGCCCTGGTGTGACAGTTTGTTGACCAAAACCGGCTCCTGAAAACCGGCTGAAGAGTCCCGGTGCGTTTCGGAACAGGGCATAGGTTCTGAAAATCTGCAAACCGTTTCGCAGAGCAGCCGCGAAAAATGGCATAAGCCCGCCCAATAGCGCAAATAGCCAGTGCAGGCGACCCGTGATGCCGAGATAAACGAGTCCAAGACCGACGACAGCCAGCAGGTAGGCAATCCCGAACTGCCCCACCGACATTTTTTGCTTTCGAAGCAGAATGCGCAACGTGATAAACACAGTCGTCGCGACGATGAGCATTACCGTCATTGGAATCAGATCAGCTAACCTTTACGTTGTTGCGTAAGTTGTTGAGTGAGGAGTTTAACGTCGCTACCCTTTTTACGGCTAAAGTTTTCGAGGGCAGGTCGGCCACCGGCTGCATAAACCGCAACAGCACCAAGAAGTTCTTTGAGCTGGTGGGCACTGTTCAGGTCAAAAGGGGCGTATGCACCGCCGGACAACCGGGAAATCTGCCGAAATGTCTGTTCAACCTTGGCATCACCGCCTTCCTGGAATATGAATACCGGAATATTCATGACGCCGAGTTGCCCTGCCAGGTTACAAAGGTCATCGGCTTTTTCCTCCATGGCATCGCCCACAAAGACGAGCGCCTGAATTCGTTCGGATCGGGATTCTGCCAGACCGTGACGTAAAACCCTGGCTATCTGGGTATGTCCTCCAAGACATCGTACCCCGGTCATATCCCGCAACAGGGCAGCTGTATTGCGGTGCCACTGACTGGCATAAAACTCGTTAAAACCACGGTAGTAACACAGTTGAATCTCAAGTCCGCCGATGTCGGCTGTTTCACTGAACATCTGGGCCTGTAACTGGCTCGCCGTATCCCAGGTGGGTGAACGGCTAAGGGTTGCATCCAGAGCAAAAACCAACCGGCCGGGCTTGTTCGCGGAAGTGATCACCGGTGTTCGGGCAACCTTGGCGAGAAAGCTGCTGACATCGGAATTACTTGAGACTAGCTTCTTCTTGTCGTTCACCTGTACCATCTGCTTGTCATTGGTCGATTAGGGCGTCAAAAGCGCTAACTGCCCGCCAGGGTTATGGTTTTAACCAAGGTTTTAACGAATGTCTAGCAAACAATCAATGTGGAAACTTGTCGTTGCTACGTCGAGTAGTGCTTTGTTTGATCTTTCAGAAAGTGACCGGGTGTATCGTGAGCAAGGCCTGAAGGCTTATGCGGATTACCAGATTGCCCATGAGACCCAGGCACTGGACCCTGGCGATGCGTTCGCTCTGGTGAAAAAACTGCTGCACCTGAATGACCTGTTGGACGGTGAAAAAGTGGAAGTGATTCTACTGTCAAGAAATTCAGCCGATACCGGGCTGCGCGTATTTAATTCCATTTCACATCACGATTTATCCATTACCCGCGCCGCGTTTACCAGTGGTGCGCCTCCCTATCGTTATATGCGACCTTTCGGCTGTCACCTGTTTCTTTCGACCAATCCTGACGACGTCAGGGAAGTACTAAACAATGGAATGGCAGCGGCGAGTATTCTGCCTTCGGCTAAAAGCAGTAACGATCACGGAATGCTGAAGTTTGCCTTCGATGGCGATGCAGTTTTATTTTCTGATGAAGCTGAAAAAATCTACCAGTCAAAGGGATTGGAGGCATTCAGTCAAAATGAACAGCAAGCGGCGGATGAGCCGCTTATCGGTGGACCCTTCAAACCATTCCTGGCCGCTTTACATAGCTTGCAAAGCGAGTTTTCCAGCAAAGAGAGTCCCATTCGAACAGCGCTCATCACAGCCAGAGCAGCACCAGCCCATGAGAGGGTGATCAAAACCCTCAGGGACTGGAATATTCGACTCGATGAGTCATTGTTCCTCGGTGGAATGAGAAAAAGTGACTTTCTGCTGGCCTATGGTGCTGACGTTTTTTTTGATGACCAGGCGGAACATTGCCGACTGGCTAGCGAAGTGGTTGCCACCGGACATGTCATTCACGGCGTTTCGAACGAACCTGGGGCGTAGGTTGGAAGGCAAATTTATGAAAAGGCGACTTTAATACCCGCACCAAACAGCATGGTTGCCAGAATAGGGCGCATGACGCTTTCAGGAATGTACTTTGATAATCGCGCGCCGAAGTACACTGCCGGTAGCGACCCGGCAAGAAGCAAAACCAGCAGTTTCAAATCGACATTACCAATAAACAAATGCCCCAACCCGGCGAAGAGAGTCAGCGGTACCGCATGGGCGATATCGGTTCCCACCACTTGAATACTTTTCAAGGCCGGGTAGAAAATCATTAGCAGCGCCGTCACGATGGCGCCAGCGCCTACCGAAGACAAGGTTACCAGCACACCTAACACGAGACCCATAATGGGCGTGAGCCACACCAGATTGGCGTCGTTTACTATTGTCAACTTACCCGCCAGGTTTGAAAGGCGTGACCTGAAAATAATCGCAACAGACGTTAATATCAGCGTTAGACCCAGCGCGGCAGAGATAATGCCTGCATAATTTTCCGGCGTCTGAAACCAGTATTTCAGGGCATAGACAGAGAGTGCGCTGGCAGGGATGCTGCCTATTGCCAATAGCAATACCAGGTCCCAGCGAATACTCCTGTGGATGGTATGGCCGACAACGCCACCTGATTTAGTGATTGCTGCATATAACAAGTCAGTGCCAACAGCAACGTGAAGGGGAAAGCCAAATGCCAGCAGCAAAGGTGTCATCAACGAGCCGCCACCAACACCCGTGACGCCGATCGCAAGGCCAACAGATGCGCCAGCAATAATGTAAAGTAAACTATCCAGTTGAACCTCTCGTCTTCCCAAAGATGCTTATTTTGTTAATTTAGGGTAAATTATCTATTCTTCAAAAGAATATTTATCAATATTTTTAGATCGATAGAGAATATCCTGTGGGTCAGGAAGGATAGCTTGGTATGAAACTTCAACAACTCAGATATATATGGGAAGTCGCTCACCATGATCTAAACGTTTCTGCCACGGCACAGAGTTTGTACACCTCTCAACCCGGTATCAGTAAGCAAATTCGCCTCCTTGAAGGTGAACTGGGGGTCGAAATTTTTTCCCGAAACGGTAAACACCTGACCCGCGTTACGCCCGCTGGAGAAACGATTATTACGAAGGCTGGTGAGATTCTCAGAAAAGTTGAGAGCATCAAGCAGGTTGCGCAGGAGTATAGTAACGAGAAAATAGGCAGCCTCGCCGTGGCTACCACACACACCCAGGCGCGATATGCCCTGCCCGGTGTAATCGAAAGTTTTATTGCGAAATATCCCGAGGTATCCCTGCATATGCACCAGGGCACACCTGTGCAGATTGCCGAACTGGCTGCAGATGGCGCGGTTGATTTTGCTATTGCCACTGAAGGGCTAAACCTGTTTGGTGACCTGGTGATGATGCCCTGTTATAATTGGAACCGGTGTATTGTCGTCAAGAAAGGGCATCCTCTGGCACAATTCTCTGTCCTGCAGCTTGAGGATGTGGCCAAGTACCCCATCGTAACTTATGTGTTTGGGTTTACCGGGCGATCGAAATTGGATGAGGCATTTCTGCACCACGGTCTGGCGCCGAAAGTGGTTTTTACTGCCACAGATGCTGATGTTATAAAAACCTACGTTCGACTAGGTCTGGGAATTGGCATAATTGCGAAGATGGCGTACGACGAAACACTGGACGATGATCTCGTTGCGATTGATGCCAGCCATTTGTTCGAAAGCAGCACAACGATGATTGGATGTCGTCGCGGAACCTTTCTCCGGGGCTATATGTTGGACTTCGTCGAATTATTCGCACCACATCTCACAAAGGAGGTCGTTGAAGAAGCCTTCAACAGGCATAACCGCGCAGAGCTTGAGCAGTTGTTTGCCGAAATTGAATTACCGACCAAGTAGTTAGTTCCCGTCCATAAGCAGGCATTTTCATAGATCTGGCAGCTGCTAGATAAAATCCAGGTCCGGATTGTCATTGAGTATTTCCCTACCCTGATTCAGGGTCGAAGTTTCCTTACCCAGTACTTCTTTCGCGAACTTGAAATAAACGGTATATACCTCCTTCTGCCCATTTCCACTATCCACAACGAAAAAGGGCGCGCGATCAACATCAAGCTCCCTGGCGAGCAGCATGCCCGGGGAATTCGGATCGCGTTCATCTGCAATTAACGTTTCATCAATTCTGGCCAACTGGCCAGATTGCTCTAATCGTTGTGCAACGTCATTACACTTCTGGCACGGTTCACCAGTCGCGAGTATTTTTTTTACAAAGGTGATATGCACGGGATCAGGACTCGACAATATTGATCATGTGAAGACCGCATTCCTTTTTTGTCTCTTCTTCCCACCACCATCGTCCGGCTCGCTCATGTTGATTGGGGCCAACCGATCGGGTGCAGGGCTCACAGCCAATACTTTTGAAGCCCTGATCATGAAGCTTGTTGTAGGGTACATCGTGCTCCCGGATATACTGCCAGACCTGCGCGGAGCTCCAGTTTGCCAGCGGGTTGTATTTTAGCAGCACTCTCTGATCGTTCGAGAAGGCCTGATCTTCCTGTTGCAAAGGGACATCCCGACGGGTTGGACTTTGATCCCTGCGCTGGCCGGTAACCCAGGCATCCAGACCTCCCAGATGTCGCCGTAGCGGCTCAATTTTTCTGACGGCGCAGCATTCATTGTGTCCATCTTTGTAAAAGCTGTACAAACCCTTGCTCTTGACCAGATTTGCAACGGCATCGGCATCCGGGCTGAGGATGTCTATTTCCAGTCCGTAATGCGCTCTCACCTGTTCAATAAATTGATAGGTCTGGGGGTGTAATCGACCCGTGTCCAGCGAAAAGACCTGAACATTGTCAGAGACATTACAGGCCATATCAATTAAAACCACATCTTCTGCACCGCTAAATGAAATGCTGATTTTACTGTGAGAATCCAGCGCTAACTTGATGATTTCATTAGGTTCAGCATGAGAGATTTCAATTGTATTTTGCCCGTGATCGGGAGACTTCATAGCGAGTTTCACTAAAGAGATGGCAACAGTCCCGTAGACTAGCAAACTCCCCCGGCCAGTAGAAATCTCTTTAAGAAATATATAAATAACCAGATTGACGCTTTGTTCTGTACAAATCTCACTTTCCGGGCGGATGACCCCCCGCAAGATCTGATTTTTTGAAGGAACCCCAAGTCCGTGTTTTCCGGGTTTTTCTTGCCAATTGTGAGTTTCCCGTGAAACAATCCGGCGCCTTACCCTGTGCGAAGTTGAAATCTTATGGATGTTGTCTGTTTGGACCTTGAAGGCGTACTTATTCCTGAAATCTGGATCGCCTTCGCGGAGAAGACCGGCATAGAAGCCTTACGGGCAACAACCAGGGATATACCGGACTATGACGAACTGATGACATTGCGGCTTGGGTTGTTGAAGGAGAATAATCTAAAGTTGAGTGACATACAGGAGGTGATTGCAACCCTCGAACCATTGCCAGGTGCATTGTCTTTTCTTGACAAGTTGAGGGAGAATTATCAGGTCATTATCCTTTCCGATACCTTTTACGAATTCGCAAAACCCTTTATGAAACAGCTCCACTGGCCAACACTTTTTTGTCACCAGCTTGAGATCGATGTCGAAGGGGTTGTGATTGGCTACAAACTCCGGCAGCCAGATCCCAAGAAAATATCTGTGCAATCGTTGCACCAGTTGAAATTTCGTGTTTTTGCTGCGGGTGATTCTTACAACGACACCACGATGCTTGCTGAAGCGGATCAGGGATTTCTCTTCCGTGCGCCTAAAAAAGTGGTTGACGAATTTCCACAATACCCCGTTACTAACCAGTATGATGAGCTGCGTTCATTCTTTGACAACGCCAGCTCGCAAATTTAGGCAATTTTATTAAGTACAGCGAAGCGGATCAATAATCCATTGATCCCGGGAGATTGGCCTCTGGAGCAGTCAACTGCTTCGGTAATTATAGAACCCATCGGCCGAGAATTTAGTATACTAACGCCCCCCGTAAAGCCCACATTGGAGTTAGTTAAATGCCTACTGCTGGTCAGAAGTTCAGACAGGCCTTAAAAGAAGAAAGCCCTCTGCAGGTCGTTGGCACGATCAACGCGTATACAGCAATCATGGCGGAATCCGAGGGGTACAAGGCCATCTATTTGTCCGGCGCCGGTGTTGCCAATGCATCTTACGGATTACCTGATCTGGGTATGACTTCGTTGAACGACGTGCTGGAAGATGTCCGAAGAATTACGGCAGCAAGCCACTTACCATTGCTGGTCGATATTGACACTGGTTGGGGAGGCGCTTTCAATATTGCAAGAACCGTCAGGGAAATGATCAAGGCAGGTGCAGCAGGCGTTCATATTGAAGACCAGATAGCACAAAAACGGTGTGGACATCGACCGAACAAGGAGATCGTCTCAAGGGAAGAAATGTCTGATCGCGTAAAGGCGGCTGTCGATGCAAAAACGGATGATGATTTTGTGATTATGGCGAGGACAGATGCCCTTGCGGTGGTTGGTATGGATGAGGTTCTCGAGCGAGCCGTGTTGTGTGAGTCAGCTGGTGCGGATGCAATTTTCGCCGAGGCCATGACCGACCTCGATATGTACCGGCAGGTGGTATCTACGGTCAATGTACCGGTTTTGGCAAACATCACTGAATTTGGTTCCACGCCTGGTTATACCGTCGAGGAACTCCGGTCAGCCGGTATTGCCATGGCCCTTTATCCATTGTCTGCGTTTCGGGCTATGAATCAGGCGGCACTTAATGTCTATCGAACGTTGCGTAAAGAGGGAACACAGGCAAACGTGATTGATAAGATGCAAACCCGGGTGGAACTATACGAATTCCTCCGCTATCACGAGTACGAAGATAAACTGGATCAGCTGTTTGCGGACAACGGATCTAATTGACAAAACCTGACAAGAGAGCGAACACGAAAGACTGATAATAATGACCATTGAAAAGTTAAGAGGGAGAACATCATGGTAAAAAAGAAACAGGGTGGCGCAGGTTTACGCGGGCAATCCGCAGGCGAGACTGCATTGTGCACAGTAGGTAAGGAGGGTGCCGGGCTAACCTATCGGGGTTATGGCATCGACGATCTTGCCGCTAATGCGAAGTTTGAAGAAGTCGCCTACATGCTGCTCTATGGGGCGTTGCCGACACAGGCAGAACTTGATAATTATGAATCGCGATTAATTGGCCTGCGTGGACTTCCTGATGAACTCAAAACCGTGCTTGAGCTTATCCCAAAAGAAACCCATCCAATGGATGTGATGCGTACCGGTTGCTCCATGCTCGGCAACCTGGAGCCTGAGAACTCATTCGAAGACCAACAGGACGCAGCAGACCGTTTGCTGGCGACCTTGCCAGCGATTATTTGCTACTGGTATCGATATAGTCACGACGGTGCGAAAATCGACACAAATACAGGTGAAGACTCCATCGGCGGTCACTTCCTGAAAATGCTGTCTGGTGAATCACCCTCGGATATGCATCGGGAGGTGATGAATTGCTCATTGATCCTGTATGCCGAGCATGAATTCAATGCAAGTACCTTCACGGCACGAGTCTGTGCTGCGACGCTTTCTGACATGTATTCCTGTGTCACCGGCGCTATTGGTTCTCTTCGAGGACCCTTGCACGGTGGTGCTAATGAGGCAGCGATGGAACTGATCGAAAAATTCGACAGTCCGGATGCGGCGGAGAAAGGTTTACAGGAAATGTTGGCCAAAAAAGAGACCATCATGGGTTTTGGTCATGCAATCTACACAACCTTTGATCCACGAAATGACATCATCAGAGAATGGTCAGAAAAATTAGCCCGTGAGAATGGCGACATGTCCGTGTTTGAAATTTCCGTAGCCGTCGCAAAGGTCATGTGGGACAGCAAGAAGCTGTTCCCTAACGCTGACTTCTTCCACGCATCCGCATACAACTACATGGGAATTCCGACCAAGATATTCACCCCGATATTTGTGATGTCCCGAATTACAGGTTGGGCAGCACATGTGATGGAACAACGCTCAAACAATCGCCTGATTCGTCCCAATGCCGACTATATAGGGCCAGATGGTCGGTCCTATACTCAGATCGACCAACGCGGTTAGCCAGTTTCAAATTATTTGTTCAAATGAAAAGGTAACGAGGTAAATAATGAGCGCAAACGTTGAGACTAACGTTCGTCCTGACCCTGATCAGGAACTGGTGGATATCGCAGAGTATGTCGAATCCTTCGAGATAAACAGCGGCGAGGCGTACAACACTGCTCGTAATTGCTTGATGGACACCATTGGCTGTGGCTTGCTGGCTCTGCGGTTTCCGGAATGCACAAAGCACCTGGGTCCCATTGTACCCGGGACAACGGTGCGACATGGTGCCCGGGTGCCCGGTACTCAAAGTGAGCTCGATCCGGTTAAGGCAGCCTGGGATATCGGAGCCATTATTCGCTGGCTGGACTTCAATGATACCTGGCTGGCTGCGGAATGGGGTCATCCGTCTGACAACCTGGGCGGAATTCTGGCGGTAGCAGATTACCTGTCTCGTTGTCGTGTTGCGGACGGCGAAGAACCACTTTTGATGCGGGATGTTCTTACCGCGATGATCAAAGCCCACGAAATTCAGGGCTGTATTGCACTTGAAAATAGCTTTAACAGGGTCGGGCTTTGCCACGTCCTGCTGGTCCGGATAGCCACTACGGCGGTTGTGACAAAAATGCTGGGCGGTACTAAAGACCAGGTTATTGATGCACTGTCCCTCGCCTGGGTCGATGGATCAAGTTTACGCACCTACCGACATGCACCCAATGCCGGTTCACGTAAGTCCTGGGCAGCAGGTGATGCGACCAGCCGCGGAGTCCGTTTGGCCATGATGACCATGAAAGGTGAGATGGGTTATCCATCGGTTCTGTCGGCCAAAACCTGGGGGTTCTACGATGTGTCTTTTAACGGCAACAAGTTCGAATTCCAGCGCCCTTATGAATCCTATGTGATGGAAAATGTCCTCTTCAAAATTTCCTTCCCGGCAGAGTTCCATGCCCAGACAGCTGTCGAAGCAGCGGTCACATTGCATCCAGAAGTGGTTAATCGACTTGATGAAATCGACAAGGTGGTGATCACAACCCATGAATCCGCTATCCGGATCATCTCTAAAGTCGGTGTCCTTAATAATCCGGCAGATCGTGACCATTGTATCCAGTACATGTCGGCCATAGGTCTAATTAAAGGTAATCTTGTTGCTGAAGACTATGAAGATGAAGTGGCGGCAGACCCTCGGGTTGATGCGTTGCGTGAGAAGATGGAAATTGTCGAGGACGCCCGTTACAGCGCTGAATACCATGAACCTGACAAGCGATCCATTGCCAACGCGATACAGGTGTTTTTTACCGATGGATCGAGTACCGAACAGGTGGCGGTTGAATACCCGATTGGGCACAAACGTAGAAGGCAGGAAGGAATTCCGGTACTGGAGAATAAGTTCAGAAACGCGCTTTCAACCCGATTCCCGGCTGAACGATCCAAACTCGTCATGGACTTGTGTCTCGACCAGGAAAGACTAGAGGCCACCCCGGTGAATAAATTCATGGACATGCTGGTCATTTAAAGACGGTTCACGGTATGACAGTTGAAGTCAACGGTATTGCACACATTCAGCTCACGGTGAGCAACCCGGAAAAGTGTTTACCTTTCTGGGAACAGCTGTGTCACTTTCTTGAAATGAAAACGCTGATCAAGGGCGAGAATATCGTCTATTGCATTGGCAGTCGAACGGGTATCCTGATCAGGGGTGCCCCGGAGGAAAAGCGTAAAGAGGTATTTGACCAGGATCGATCTGGACTTCATCACTTCTGTTTTAGGGCGCGTTCAAATACCGATGTGGATGCGATCTACGAATTCGTCAAGGCGCAGGATTGCAACATTATTCATCCGCCGCAAGCGGATGGCTTCGCGCCGGGTTATTACTCTGTGCTGTTTGAGGATCCGGATGGCATCCGGGTAGAATTTAACCATGTGCCCGGCAAAGGACATTTCGGAGATCAGGGCAGATTAGGGCAGGCTGGCAATGGACCCGCAGACAGCCTTGGTGAAGGTGGATTGACCGATAGCGGCTAGTACCCAGGTGTACCGTACCGCGTCTGGCGGTAGCGGTTGTGGGAATTCATGACCTTGATGACGTAGCGCCGTGTTTCCGGATAGGGTGGTATTCCGCTGTAGTTTTCAACTGCGCTACTGCCTGCATTGTATGCTGCAATGGCCAGCGGTAACTCGCCATTAAACCGATCCATCAACCTGCTGAGATGCTTGACACCCGCGTAGATATTCTCCCTCGGATTGAAGCGGTCGCGAACATTGTATTGCCGGGCGGTTTGTTGCATCAGTTGCATCAACCCTGTGGCACCTTTCCTCGAAACGGCGTTTGGATCAAAGTCTGATTCGACTTGAATGACGGCCTCAACCAGTGCCGGGTCTATGTTGTATTGATCGCTTGCCCCCTGGATGTAGCCCCGGAACTGATCAGGTACCCGGGTCAGGTCTGGACGCCCAGCCAGAAAGTCACCTGCGTCTGAAACTGTCTTGCGTCTACTGATAAGTTGGTAATTTTCCGATCTGTGGGGAGGGCGATCAGTTATCAAACGTTCCCCATCCGATCCGATATAGATGTAAACATCGGCATTTACGGTACTGCATAGTGTCAGCAAGAGCAGTGTCGGCAACAGCAGTGTCAGCAACAATCGTGACGCTGTCGCTGATTTAGTGGACATTTCTTTGGATGTTAGTGTCGACACCTAATGAACCAATCCCTGCACATTTACTGCTTACCTATTGTAGTAGTCAATTCTAAGTATTTTGAGACAGACGTCAAAGAAATGGCATGTTTTTCAATTAACTACGGCTGTTTATTGGAGTGATACCTGATCTGCGAGAACTTCGGCATCGACTATATTTTCAGGGTCCGCAGGTTGGGATCCTGTAAACCGCTCTCCCAGGATGCGAGAAATTGACGTCCCAGGCGGTTGTTCTCGGTAATATCCCTGAAATTTGCATAACCCTCGTAGTCTTCACAATCCTGCCGATAAATGACACCTGTGCCGTCCACCAGCACAAACTCATTGAGTGAAGCGCGCATTTCAGGATGGACGATTTTAAAACTGATTGAAGATGAGAGCTTGCGGCTGATCTCAAGTATTACGTGGCCATTTTTGACGATACGATGTGAATCGTAGAGCAGGATTTCGATGCTGGTGTATTTATTTCGTCGAGCCAGAGACGAGCAGATTTCCCGCATCTCCTGGGTGTCAAATAGCTTGTGGTCTAGATAGGGAGACAGGATCCGGATACTTTGTGTCGCCTGTTTGCACATTTCGGGAACGACCCGACGAAACTCATCCTCTCGACGCAGAAGTAAAAATCGTGTCTCTGCGCCCAGCTTGTAGACCACGTCACCTTCTTCGGGATAGGCGTCGCCTGTTCTGGCGGCCCTGTTGTGTTGAAACACATCCGCTTGATCGATTCTCCGAAAATACTGCTGGTGTTCCACACCCTGCTCAACAAATTTTTCACCCCGTGGTGAGTATCCCGCCTTGTCGTAAAAGTCATCGAGGGTCGTTAGTGCGGCTACTCGTACCTCAGTCAGGTCAAAGCGTTGTGCTTTACCCAGTGCGGCTTCGAGCAGGGCAAAACCAGTACCCTGGCGGCGAAAATCAGGGTCAACCGCGAGTCGCGAAATGTTGCCGTCGAGATCCAAGCGTATAACCCCAATAGTTTGTCCATCCAGGCTGGTTGAACAGAACTGAACTGCCTGCTGGTCTGTATCATCTTCAATGATCGCAGGATCAAGTCCAAGCTCCTTAACCAGGACAGTCCGGCGCAGGGAGCGGATCACGCGGCGATGTTCCTCCCAGGCAACCTCAGCCGTGTCAAAGTAGCGGATGGAGACATTGGGTACTGGCCCTGTCGCTATCTTCTGCTGCCTGGCGGCGGATGGAGGGCTCAGAACCTTTTCCATTCGATGATGGGGGATACCAGCTTCAAAAAATTCTTCCCCAACCACTTCAAACCCCGATTTCCTGTAGAACTCGAGCGCGTGGTTCTGTGCGTTCAGGAAAACCGCTTCAAAACCCAGGTGGCGGGCTTTCTCAACCGCTTGTTCGAGTAACGCCGCACCGATATGGAGCCCGCGAAATTCTTCCAATACGGCCATTCGGCCAATCTGCCCTGACTTGAGCAAACGGGCCGTACCAATAGGGCGATCATCATCGCCCGTGGCCAGCCAATGCCAGGCATCGGTGTCCAGCCCATCCCATTCTTCCTCCTGTGGTACCTTCTGCTCGACAATAAACACGAGGCGGCGCAGATTGGACAGTACATTTCGATCCGAGTGCCAACTCGCTTCTTTGATATTGAACCGCCTAAGCTCGAAATTTGTTGTCATGAATTCACCAAAATTGGATGCTTCTGATCCTGCTTACTCTCGCTCACCAGAACTCATGCAGACGGCGCCCAGCTGCAACAGGAACGATAGCACACGAAGATTTTCCCGTTTGTCCTGGTTTGATTCCTGCTGCTCTGATTCACGTACTGATTCCAAAATAACTGATGATTCGACCTGCCGTTGCGCTTCAAGAATAACGATCCAGGCTTGCGAGCAGATCGAGACAGTGAGTGATTCACCATTTACATACAGGTTAAGTTTATCGCCTGAGACTTGATACGCCAAACGCGTCGCTAAATGACATTGCACCAGGCGATGGGTCTGAAGCTGTCTGATGATGTCTGCGTCTGATTGTTCCGGTGCATTGCTGATAAGATCAGGCTCCTTCAATTCCGTCATAAAAGCGCCAAACCAGCGGTCGGTAAGAGATGGATTAAGCAGTACATTGGCCATTTTCTTGGTGATGCTACGTGTTGTAAGCTGGTCGATGCCATTTGCCTCGGTCAGTGAATCGTCCAACGTCTGGTTACTCGTGAGTTCATCTCCCGCGAGATCTGCCAGATGGGAAATCATTTCCCCCAGGGTCGGATTCCGAATTCCAACCGACAAAGTCAGGCAATCATCACAGGAGGTGATTCCCCAATGACCGGTACGAGGAGGGATGTACAGGATGTCCCCTGGCTGCTGGTAGATTTTTTCAGAGGCGTGGAAGTCCTGCAAAAGCCTGATATCAGAGGCCGGGGACAAATCTTCATCCACATGATTACCTTCATCCAGGTGCCAGCATTTACTCCCTCGCACCTGTACCAGGAATACATCGTAATGGTCAAAGTGTGCACCACAGCTGGTATTCTCATGCCCGTAACTCACCATGACATCTTCTATTCTCCAGCGCGGCAGGAAAGCGAAGGAATCCACCAGGTATTCGGAAACCCCTGCCAGGTGGGACTCCAGTCCCTGAACCATTAACATGCTATGGAGAGGCAAGGTATCAAGATCAAAGGGTCCGAATGCCAGTTTAAACTCACCGTCGATGTTACTGATAAGCCTGGATTCTACCAGGTCATTACGACATAACCTGAACAGGTCATTAGCAGCGAGGCCGTCATTTACCGCTGCTTGAACAGATACTCGAGAGACTGAAACCGGTTTCTTACGCCAGTAATTCGATTCAAAGTCTTCCCAGTCCAGGAACGCACCTTCGAACCAATGATCCTTCGTCACCATTCCTTTGTCACCATTCCTTCGTCACCATTCCTTCGTCACCATACTTTCGTCACAGGACTTTTGTAGATGAGAGTGGCGCTAGGAGGCTGACCGAGAATAGCGACCCTGCTGCGGAAAAGCTGATTTGACGGTCCGCCGCTGCGGCCAGATTTCCCCTAATTTAGTCACAGTCAGCCTCCTAGCTTTTTGTGATCCGGTCAACCAGCTCAACCGCAATGCCAATATAGTTAGCCGGGGTTAAATCGCGGATGCTGGCTTTTGCATCATCAGGCATGTCCAGATCCTCGATCATCTTATCAATGCTGGATTTTTCGAGTGATTGTCCCCGCGTGAGGGCTTTTAGCTTTTCGTAGGGTTCATCGATATCGTACTTACGCATAATGGTCTGAATCGGCTCAGCCAGAACCTCCCAGCTGGCATCAAGTTCCTCAGCCAGCGCGATCCTGTTCAGCTCCAGTTTAGTCAGCCCTTTCAACGTCGATTTGTAGGCGATGATACTATAGGCGAACCCGGTGCCCAGGTTGCGCAGTACCGTCGAATCCGTGAGGTCTCTCTGCCAGCGGGAAACCGGCAGTTTATCAGCGAGATGACCAAGGATCGCATTGGCCAGACCGAGATTACCTTCCGAATTTTCGAAATCGATAGGGTTAACCTTGTGCGGCATTGTTGAGGATCCGGTTTCACCTTCAATCTTGCGTTGCCTGAAGTATCCAATCGAAATGTAAGCCCAGATATCGCGATCAAAATCAAGAACGATGGTGTTGAACCTGGATACTGCATGAAATAGTTCAGCAATGAAGTCGTGGGGCTCAATCTGGGTAGTGAACGGGTTCCATTTCAGTCCCAGTGAAGTGACAAATGACTCACCGAGCGCGTCCCAATCGAGGGCAGGGTAAGCTGCTGAATGGGCGTTAAAGTTTCCGACCGCGCCGTTGATCTTACCGAGAATTTCAATATCGGCGATTTGTTTAATCTGGCGTTGCATGCGCGCCACAACGTTCGCGAACTCTTTTCCCATGGTCGTGGGGGATGCCACCTGACCATGGGTTTTAGAGAGCATGGCGTCGCTGCGATATTCCACTGCAAGGCGCTTCAGGCGTTCGCACAGTTCGTTGAGAATTGGAAGCAGGATTTCACGCCGGGAGGCTTCCAGCATCATCGCGTAAGACAGATTGTTGATATCCTCTGATGTGCAGGCAAAGTGGACAAACTCCAGTTTGCCCAACAGTTCAGGCAGCTTGCTTTCCTGGAGCTTTTGCTTGATAAAATACTCGACCGCTTTTACATCATGATTGGTGGTTCGTTCGTAAGCCTTGACTGTCTCGGCATCCTCAATGGCAAAATTGTCCACTATGTCGTTCAGGTAGTCGTTCGCAACCCTGCTGAGGTCCGGCAGCTCCGGGATACGCTGTACCTTGGCGATAAACTGAAACCACCGGACTTCAATCATAACCCGATGATAAATAAGCCCGTATTCACTGAAGTAGGGCCGCAGGTTAGACACCTTGTCAGCATAGCGACCATCAATCGGCGTCACGGCGGTTAAAGGGGTGAATGTGGGTAGTTCCATGCAAGTCTCAATTTAGGTTAGATATATATCATATATCATTGAATTATAAAACATTATAGAGGGCAGATTTCATCTTGTGGCGGGACAGGATGAGCTGCCATCTTCGCCCGCCAACCTGGCGCCAGAGTACCGCAGAGCGGATCGCGGACAGTAACAAAGCACGGATTCTCTGAACATTGGCGGTATTTTGCAAATGGTGTCGACTGCCTTCTACTCTGAGTCTGGGATGCATTCGACTCAGGGTTGACTCATACAACTCCGCCAGGGATGCCACTGAATTGTCAAAACCCTGTTCTGATTCGTCAATTCGGTTTTGCTGGTCGATAGCGGTGAGTCTTGAGCCAATCTGATTCAGTATATCCGGCCGTCTTGATAATCCCCTTTCCAGGGCCATGATCCCCAGGCAGTATCTGACCAGTTCTCCATGGGTCCTGATGTTAAAATTTTCCAGAACATCGGAGAGTAACGTCAGTCCAAGCCTGATGTCACGGGTGCCGGAATAGATATCCGAAAATGACTTCGGGTTTTGGACAAAGACACTCTTCAAGCTGTTTTCCAGCGAGTCCTGGGTAATCATACCGGATCTGGCTGCAATGGTGACCAGGTGTATTGACTGCAAAACCCCTGCAAGAGCCAGAACTCTTTTTTCATAAGCTAACATCGGTTTCAAGCTTCTGTTGACTCAATGATTCCTCCCCCCAGACAGTGGTCATCTTCATAGAAGCACGCCCATTGTCCGGGTGTTACCGCTCGCTGTCGTTTTCCAAAAGTGATCCTGTAGACACCCTCATGACGCTCTATTCGGCAGTGCTGATCCGGTTGGCGATAGCGTGTTTTAACACACAGTTCCCGGGGCAGGGTGGGTCCCAGGCCATCGACCCATTCGATCTTCAGACAGGTCATGGCTGACGAAAAAAGCGAGTCATGGTCATTCCCCTGGGCGATATAGAGTGTATTGCCAGGTATATCCTTTTTCACGACATACCAGGGTGCATCGGGGGTATTGCTGACACCGCCGATACCCAGGCCCTGACGCTGTCCCAGCGTGTGGAACATCACGCCCTGGTGTTCACCAATAATCTGCTCATCCAGTGTTTTAATGGGGCCAGGCCGGGCTGGGATATAGCGACTGAGAAAGTCCTTAAATCTGCGCTCGCCAATAAAGCAAATGCCGGTCGAATCTTTTTTGGCATGGGTAGGTATACCAGCCTCTTCTGCAATCTGCCGGACGTTCGTTTTGATAAGTTCACCAATAGGAAAAAGACAACGAGTGAGCTGCCGGGCGGACACGGATTGGAGGAAGTAGCTCTGGTCCTTTTCAGGGTCCAGCCCTTTTAACAGCCTGGGTGCTGAGCCCGAATGGTCCAAGCGGGCATAGTGACCGGTCGCGATGTAGTCCGCACCCAGCAGTTCGGCGTATTCGCGAAAAACGTTAAATTTGATCTCACGGTTGCAGAGAATGTCAGGGTTCGGTGTTCTGCCTGCACGATATTCCCTCAGAAACTGCTCGAAAACGTTGTCCCAGTACTCAGCGGCAAAATTTGCCTGGTGCAATTCAATGCCCAGATGCTCACACACAGATTGGGCATCGATTAGGTCTTGCCTGGCCGTGCAGTACTCAGTGCCGTCATCTTCTTCCCAGTTCTTCATAAAGAGACCCTGGACGCTGTAGCCCTGATCCAGCAACAGCTTTGCGGAGACAGACGAATCCACACCACCTGACATGCCAACGATAACTGTTTCGGGAACTTTGGATCGGGTCATGAAATTATGAAATGAGTAAATCAGGCATTTTACTTGAGGTGCTTGTGCATGTGAACGGTCAATTCATGGGATAATTAGCCGCTTTCCCGACAGGAACACGTATGAGCGAATCGAAGACGCTGACCCACCTTGATTCAGAAGGTAAGGCAGCCATGGTGGACGTGACGGATAAACAGGTGACGCAGCGGCGTGCGGTTGCCCGTGGTGTCATCAGGATGAAGCCCGAAACGCTGAAACTGATTCAGCAGGGAGGCCACAAAAAGGGTGATGTTTTTGCCGTGGCCAGAATAGCTGGCATACAAGGTGCAAAAAAATGCGCCGACCTGATCCCGTTATGCCACCCCCTGGCATTGAGTGCCATTAATGTGGAACTTGAAGTCGATGAAGCCAACAGCCAGGTGTTGATCACGGGGACCTGCAAATTGAGCGGCAAGACAGGGGTAGAAATGGAAGCCCTGACGGCTGTGTCTGTCTCCGCCCTGACCATCTACGATATGTGCAAGGCGGTCGACAAAACAATGGTTATCGGCCAGATCAGCCTGGCCGAAAAGAGCGGCGGTCGCTCGGGAGATTGGAGCGCATGATCAGTGTCAAGGTCGTTCTGTTTGCCAGCTTGCGGGAATCCCTGGGAGAGTCGGTTTTTTCTCTGGATCTGGTTGATGGCTGCAGGGTATGTGGTCTGGTCGATACGCTGGCGAAGTCGAGAGGCCAGAACTGGCGGGATTTACTCTCCGCAGAAAAGGTCCTTTCCGCCGTCAATCACACCATGGTTGATGCCCAGCAACTGCTGGAGAATGGCGACGAAGTGGCATTTTTTCCGCCGGTCACAGGTGGTTGATGGTGATCAGGGTCAAAATCCAGCGCGAAGACTTTGATCTCCAGGCAGAAACCCGGTCCCTGGCAGGTATTTCATCTGCAGTGGGAGGCGTTAACACATTCATCGGTGTCGTCCGGGACATTAATGACAATGACAATGTTTCTTCGCTATTTCTCGAACACTATCCAGGCATGACAGAGAAACAGATAAAAGTGATAGTGGCAGAGGCTTGTGATCGCTGGGACGTGATCGCTGCCACGGTAATCCACCGAATTGGTGAACTGCATCCCGGTGACCAGATTGTTTACGTTGGCGTCGCCAGCAGTCACAGAGGAGACGCTTTTGACGCTTGTGAGTACATTATCGACTACCTCAAAACCCGCGCAACATTCTGGAAAAAGGAGAAGACCACCGATGGCGAGCGTTGGCTGGAAACGCGACAGTCCGACTTCGATGCCGCTCAATTGTGGAACGATAAGTAAGTTAGACGCTGGTGGCTGACGACTATCTCGGCTTAGGCATAGCGGGCAATCGAACGTTAATCATCTTGTGCTCACCTGGCATAAGATGACCAACCTTCCAGTCGCCGATCTGCGATCGAAACAGCCTCAGGGTGGGAAAGCCAACCGCTGCGGTCATTCGCCTGACCTGCCTGTTTCTGCCCTCCGTCAGGGTAATGGTGATCCAACTGGTCGGGATTTTTTTTCGAAACCTGACGGGTGGTATCCGTTCCGCAAGTCGTGGGCGGTCGAGGAACGTGATTTGCGCAGGCTTGGTGATGCCATCTTTTAACAGTACGCCACCGGTTAGCGTCCGGGCTGCTGATTCATCGAATTCACCCTCGACCTGTACCCAGTATGTCTTTGCCAATTTATACCTGGGTTCAGCGATTCGAGCCTGGAGACGACCATCATTGGTCAACAGTACCAGACCTTCTGAATCCTTATCGAGGCGACCGGCGGGATAAAAAGCGGGGGTTTTGATGAAATCAGCCAATGTGGATTCATCATTTTTCTTCCTGAATTGGCAAAGGACGCCAAAGGGTTTGTTGAACAGAATTAGATTCTGCATTGAAGAGTGCCCCAAGCCAGGTCAAACTTCCTGGTCATTCCTCCTGATCTGGGCTCACTTCAATGGATTGAATATTGATGGCATGTGAACCCTTGGGACCTTCAAGAATCTCAAAAGAAACCAACTGACCTGCTTTCAAGGTCTTATAACCTTCCATTACAATCGACGAATAGTGAGCAAAGTAATCTTCACTACCATCTTCAGGTAAGATGAAGCCATAACCCTTGGCATTGTTAAACCACTTCACGCGTCCGGTAGGCATTAATGCACGACCTCCTGTCCTCACTGCATACACTCGTCAAAGCACTAGATGGAATCCAGGGTTGCCGTATCGAGCAATTTTCGTCTACTTTATGGGTTCTGACGCTAACTCGTCAAGGCTCTAGCTCGGATAATTCGTGAAGGGATCGGTTTTGGAGGGTTCCGGAGCGCCGGACGGTCCAAAAACCGATCAGGCTCAGACTGTAATTTCAAACTGAGTGACTTTATACAGTAACTCGGTGATATAAATATTGTTAACAATATTTACGTGCCGCCTTCATGAATCATCCGGGCTAGCCTTGAATATCGGGGATTTGTCACCAACTTATAAGCGTTGGTTTGATTATTCTCTCGAAGTCCTTACGTTTTGCAGGTTTAAACCAGGACAATTTTTCTGCAATAGATGTTGAATTGCAGGCTCAAGCTTGGCAATACTTAACACTTCAGCTGTGTAGGCTGAAGCCGGGTAAATTATTGGGTATTTGGTCTAAAAAATGCATTGGAATAAAAAAGTGGGTTCACAATCATTCCGTGGCAACATCAATAGAGCCATCTTCCGGGGAGAGAACGGGGATGGAGATCCAGACCAGGATCGGGGCATTGCGGTCGTCGAAGAAGCCGTTAAGCCAAAACTAAAGAAACCACCCATGTACAAGGTCGTTATGATAAATGATGACTATACGCCCATGGAGTTTGTGATTGAGGTATTGCAGATGTTTTTCTCCATGAATAGAGAAAAGGCAACCCAGATTATGCTGGCGGTGCACACTGTGGGCAAAGCAACTTGTGGAATATACACCCGCGATGTGGCAGAAACGAAGTCAGGCCAGGTAAATCAATACGCCCAGGAGAGTCAGCATCCGCTGATATCAGAGGTTGAATCCGCCGACTGATCTTATTGTTCGAACCAGTAAGAAGCGTATTTAAAGAGACAAGAGGTGTTGTAAATAATCGCTACGAAGACCAAGATGTCTTTTAGCACAGCAGGAACGATCTATGTTAAGTAAAGATCTGGAAGTAACCTTAAACCTGGCTTTCAAAGAAGCGAGGGCCAAGCGGCATGAACTTATGTCAGTCGAACATTTACTACTGGCACTGATCGATAATGCCGTGGCAGTTAATGTGCTTCGTGCCTGCGGAGCAGATATTGAGAAGTTCCGGAAAGAACTGGAAGAATTTCTTGATGCCACGACACCGTTAATCCCAAAAAACGACACCGAGCGAGAAACCCAGCCGACCCTTGGCTTTCAACGGGTCTTGCAACGGGCAGTTTTTCATGTTCAATCCTCGGGTAGAAAAGAGGTTACCGGTGGCAGTGTTCTTGTTGCGATTTTTAGCGAACAGGAAAGCCATGCGGTCTATATCCTGAAGCAACAGGAAATCAACCGGATAGACGTTGTTAATTACATTGCCCACGGCACACCAAAGGTGGGCGGTGACGAAGAACCAGAGCAAACTGATCGAAACGAAGACGAATCTAACGGCGAAGAAAAGGCGGCGAGCCCGCTGGAAAGTTTTGCGACAAATCTAAATGAGCAGGCTCGCAAAGGCTTAATCGATCCGTTGGTAGGCCGTGCCGACGAAGTTGAACGGGTTATTCAGATCTTGTCTCGCCGACGAAAAAACAACCCATTGCTCGTTGGTGAATCTGGTGTTGGCAAAACAGCCATCGCGGAAGGCCTGGCAAAAATGATTGTGGATGGCACAGTGCCGGAAGTCATCGCCCACAGCACGGTTCATGCATTAGACCTTGGTGCCTTGCTAGCGGGGACCAAATATCGTGGTGATTTCGAAAAGCGCCTGAAGTCGTTACTGAACGAGCTAACAGAGAAAGATAACCAGATCCTGTTTATTGATGAAATCCATACTATCATTGGCGCTGGTGCCGCTTCGGGTGGCGTGATGGATGCATCAAATATACTCAAACCACTACTGGCCTCAGGTGAGATCCGTTGTATGGGTTCTACCACCTATCAGGAGTACCGGGGCATATTCGACAAGGACCGAGCCCTGTCGCGTCGTTTCCAAAAGATTGATGTTACTGAACCCAGTGTTGATGACACCTACCAGATACTCAAAGGCCTGAAGAGTCGTTTTGAAGAGCACCACAAACTTAAGTACACGGACCGATCCCTGAAAGTCGCCGCTGAACTGGCAGATCGATACATAAATGATCGATTCATGCCTGACAAGGCCATTGACGTCATCGACGAAGCAGGTGCCTATCAGCAATTGCAGCCGCCTTCTAAGCGTAAGAAGCAGATCGGGGTCTCGGATGTTGAAAAAATGGTGGCGAAGATTGCCCGTATTCCGCCAGCAACCGTGTCGAGTTCTGACAAAAAAGCACTCAAAGATCTCGATAAGAACCTGAAGATGGTAATTTTTGGCCAGGATCAGGCAATCGATACCCTCTCAAGCGCGATAAAATTGTCCCGCGCTGGCCTTAAAGAAGATGAGAAACCTATTGGGTCTTTCTTGTTCTCCGGTCCTACCGGCGTGGGTAAAACAGAAGTTTGTCGCCAGTTAGCCAGCATTATGGGTATAGAACTTGTCAGGTTTGACATGTCAGAATATATGGAGCGACATACCGTTTCCCGACTTATCGGTGCGCCTCCAGGTTATGTTGGCTACGACCAGGGTGGTCTGCTTACAGAATCTATTACGAAACATCCGCACTGCGTTTTATTGCTCGACGAAGTTGAGAAGGCCCATCCTGAGGTGTTTAACCTGTTGTTACAGGTGATGGATCACGGCAAACTAACAGACAACAATGGCCGCAGCGCTGACTTTCGCAATGTTATCCTGATCATGACAACCAATGCCGGTGCACAGGAAATGAGCCGGTCTTCAATTGGTTTTACGCATCAGGATCACTCCACCGATGGCATGGAAGTGTTAAAGAAAATGTTCGCACCTGAGTTCAGGAATCGACTGGATGCCATCATTCAGTTTGACTCGTTAAGCAGTGATGTCATTAAAACCGTGGTTGATAAATTCCTGGTGGAAGTACAGGTACAACTCGACGACAAAAAAGTCCTGCTTGACATCAGTGACGCCGCCAGGGACTGGTTGGCAGCTAATGGTTACGATGAATCCATGGGTGCTAGACCTATGCAGCGCTTGATTCAATCAAAGATAAAAAAAGAGCTGGCGGAAGATATTCTGTTTGGTAGATTGTCTAACGGCGGCGGTGTGGTGCATATCAAGGTTGAAAATGACGAGCTTGTACTTGAGATTGAGGAACCCAACGAGGTTTCTGCCTAGTCGTTTGCTACTTTATCTCCCGTATCTTATTCCCTGAACGTAATTCTGCCTTTTGTGAGATCGTAAGGCGTTAACTCGACTTTTACGGTGTCGCCGGTAAGGATCTTGATATAGTTTTTTCGCATTTTTCCAGAAATGTGGGCAATAATCTCATGCCCATTTTCCAGTTCAACCTTAAACATAGTATTCGGTAACGTATCAACTACGGTGCCGGACATTTGAATCTGTTCTTCTTTTGCCATACTCCCTCGAGGTTCTGTAGCAATTACTGTACTGCTGGATTAAAGGCGCGTATTTTGCCCGATTTCCCTTTTATAAGCAAAAGAGTGTTTCAGCGGTCCGGAAAAGCAGCTTAGCCAAAGGTCCCTTGGAGAGTTTAACAAACCATGACCCAATGATTGTTAACAAAGGTTTCTAATGGTTTGTAATCAGCCTTGTAAGACATTTTCTGGCAGTGCTTAATCCAGTATCCTAAGTATAGATGCCTGAGCTTAAGTCGGGCCACCTCTTCAATCAGCCACAGAACGGCGAATGAACCCAGGCTACGCCGGTCCTCGTCTGGTTCAAAAAATGTGTAAATAGCAGAAAGACCATCATCAAGTTGGTCGGCCACTGCGACAGCTAACAATTTTTTTTCAGCGCGAAATTCATAAAACGAAGCTTCTTCACGACCCTCTACCAGGAACGACTGGAATTGATCTTCAGTGGCTGGATACATGTCACCGTCAGAATGTCGCGTCGATATATATCGTGCATAGAGGTGGAAATATTCATCTTGCATGGTCGGGATGTGCCGGGTCACTGTGATGTCCCGATTACGTTTAACTGTGCGCCGCTGTTGCCGGTTTGGCATAAACGAAAGTACGGGCAGGCGAACAGGAATGCACGCGGTACAGGTCTGGCAGTAGGGTCTGTATATATGAGGACCGCTGCGTCGAAATCCCACGGCAGACAGTGCAGAGTAAAGCTGTGTATCTATCGGCGCTTCCGGATCAGCAAACAGGGTGATTGCCTGCTTGTTATCGAGATAACTGCAATCGTGGGCAGGTGTGGTAAAAAACTTCAGTTCAGATAAGGAAGTCACCTGGGGTATCTCCGATGCAATTCTGTCCCAGTTTATCAGCTTCTCAGTCGGAGAGCTTTGAAGGTAAGTTTAGCCAGTTTATTGGATTTGCCTCTTCGCAGTAGTGTTCCAGGTATGACCTGAACTTTTCCCGGGAAATATTTTCGCTTCCCAGGGAGACCAGATGCGGGTTTTCGATCTGGCAATCGATCAAGGGACATCTTTGCGCCTGCATCAGGCGGCACAAGTAGACGAAGGCTATCTTTGATGCATCGGTTTCGGTGTGGAACATGGATTCGCCGAAGAAAAGTCGCCCGATGGATACACCATAGAGCCCGCCAACGAGACAGTTGTCCTTGTAGCACTCTACCGAATGGGCTGAACCTTGTTGATGCAACAAGGTATAGGCATTTATCATGGCCCCGGTAATCCAGGTTTCTGAGGAATATGCCCGTGCTTCGGCACATGCGCTGATGACCCCGATGAAATCCGAATTTAAACGGACTTCGAACTCCTGGCGTTTAATTCGTTTGGCCAAAGAACGACTGACTTTTACCTTTTCAGGATAAAGCACAGCCCTCGGGTCAGGAGACCACCATAATAAAGGTTGATCCTCTTCGTACCAGGGGAATATTCCAGATCGATAAGCCCGCAACAAGCGCTCGGGGGACAGGTCACCGCCTGCCGCAAGCAGGCCATTAGGGTCAGTTAACGCCTGGTCAATAGGCGGGAAATCGTCACTGGTGCTGTCCAGCCAGGAGACAGTCTTCATTTCCTGCAGTTCAGACAGGGACTGTAATGCTGACCGCAACGGTCAAGCGACTTCGCAGTCATCAAGGAACTTTTCTGCATCCAATGCCGCCATACAGCCGAAGCCCGCAGAAGTCACGGCCTGACGATAAATCTGGTCCGCAACGTCTCCTGCAGCAAACACACCAGGCGTACTGGTGGCGGTCACCATGCCTTCCAGACCTGCTTTTATGGTGATATAGCCATTGACCATGTCTAGCTGGTCCTGGAATATCTCTGTATTGGGTGTGTGACCGATGGCGATAAAAACGCCTTGCAGGTCCAGTTCCAGTTTTTCTCCAGAACCAACATCCGTGATACGCATACCCGTTACGCCCATATCATCACCAATGACCTCGTCCAGGGTGTGGTTCCACTGGATGTGGATGTTTTCTTTTTCAAGGACCCTGTTCTGGAGAATTTTCTCGCCGCGAAACTTATCTCTTCGGTGCACCATGACAACCTCTGAGGCGATATTCGAAAGATATAAAGCTTCTTCAAGCGCGGTATTGCCGCCACCGATTACCGCGACCTTTTGTTTTTTGTAGAAGAAACCATCACAGGTTGCACAGGCACTGACGCCTTTGCCCTTAAAGGCTTCTTCAGAATCCAGGCCCAGGTACCTTGCGGAGGCACCGGTAGTAATAATCAGCGCATCACAGGTGTAAATGGCCTGATCACCCTGTAATCGAAAAGGGCGCTGGGCTAAATCCGCCTGGTTGATGTGGTCATAGATTATTTCCGTATCAAATCGCTCGGCATGGCGCTGCATCCGTACCATCAAATCCGGCCCCTGTAGTCCTTCAAAATCTCCCGGCCAGTTGTCTACATCGGTGGTCGTGGTCAGTTGGCCACCCGTTTCAATGCCGGTAATGACCACCGGTTCGAGATTGGCCCTGGCCGCATAGATGGCGGCGGAAAATCCCGCGGGACCTGAACCGAGAATCAAAAGCTTGTGATGAATTTCTTTCATGTTTATGTTTGTTCCGGTGAAACTGATAGCTAATTTGGTGATTTCATCATAAGTGAATAAATGATTAAATATTCACTTGTGAATTTGACGGGTGGCCTAAGGGTTTAGCGTTTGTTTTACTGCCAGGAATTCGGATCCGTGGCGATGGTTACTGATAATCTGCCAGAGAGTGCGTCCCTGTGGATCACGGGCATCGAGATCTCGACCTGACTCGACGAAGAATTTCAGGAATCGTTCGAAATCTTCGGGTCTCATGCCTCGATAGGCTTTTAATAACACATGGTAGTCAGCGGAATCACCGCCAGTAGGTTCAAGGGCGAGAAAACTCCTGACCCGGTCATCGTTCCAGACTTCATCAGTGACTTTTGGTTGTGACGGTCCGGCCATGGGATAGGCACCTTTCGGAGAAAAAGCGAATGATACAGCAGAGCATTGGGTGCTGATAGTGACATTTGTTGTATAGGCACGAACCCGAACAAAGTGATGTTAATTGTAAAGCTTCGGCTATAAGATTTAAGGGTTTGAAAAATAAAGATAAATTGGGAACAAACCGTGACTCAGAGTAAGACCAAAGCTCCCCCTAACCCGGTGAGAGTCCACATGCTCGTTCGTTTGCGGGAAGGAGGCTTGATCGGCGTCATCGCGCTTTGTCTGTACCTTTCACTGGCCTTGTTCAGTTTTGATCCAGCGGACCCGGGGTGGAGTTATACCGGTTCGAATGAGGCGGTGTCGAATATTGTGGGCAGAAGTGGTGCCTGGGTAGCCGATGTGATGCTCTTTGTATTCGGTTACTGGGCTTATATATTCCCCTTGCTACTCGCTTACCAGGCCTGGCAAATGTTTCGTGACAGGCAGCGACAGGTGGAATTTAGCTGGGCAATCGTGGCCTTTCGACTGTTTGGCTTCTTTGTAACCATTACTGCGGGTGCTGGATTGGCCGCGCTGCATTTCTATGGCAGCGGTATCACGCTGCGAGAGGGTAGCGGCGGGGTGATTGGTGGCGAAATTATCAGTTTACTGGAACCTTCCTTCAGCTATGTCGGTGCCACTCTCATACTTTTAGCGTCATTTCTCATTGGCATGACGGCATTTGCTGATATTTCCTGGCTTGGGACCATGGACTATACCGGACGCCAGACGCTTGCACTGCTGGGAAACATACAGTCGCAGATATCGAAATTCAAGGCGAGTCGGGCAGAAAAAGTGAAGGTCAGGAAATCAACAGAAGATCGTCGGGAAGCACTCGAGCAGCAGGTGGAGCGGAACATGAATCGAGCTGCTGTCAAAATTGAGAAGGCACCAGTCAAAAAACGTCAGGTGAGTGATCGAGTCGCTCGTGAACGGCAGGGTAGTTTGTTCAAGGTTGCGGCTGTGGGCGGATTGCCAGCACTCCACCTGCTGGATGTAAGCGACCCTGATAAGACGGGAGGATACTCTCCTGAAGACCTGGAAGCCCTGTCCCGTCTGTTGGAGATAAAGCTGATGGACTACAGTATCGAGGCACAGGTGGTTGCAGTCTATCCGGGACCGGTGATTACCAGGTTTGAGATTCAACCTGCGGCAGGTGTAAAAGTCAGCCGTATAACAAGCCTGGTTAAAGACCTTGCAAGGTCGTTGGCGGTGATCAGCGTACGCGTTGTTGAAGTTATTCCGGGAAAGGCTGTAGTTGGTATTGAAATCCCAAATATTGACAGGGAGATTGTCAGACTCGGTGAAGTTATTTCTTCAAGAGCCTATGACGTTGCAAGTTCGCCGTTGAGTCTCGCCCTGGGGCACGATATTGCCGGTGAGCCAGTCGTCGTGGATTTAGCCAAAATGCCCCACCTGCTGGTAGCGGGAACGACCGGCTCAGGCAAGTCTGTGGGTATCAATGCCATGATTCTTTCCCTGTTATTCAAGGCGTCCCCATCAGAAGTTCGTCTGATCATGGTAGACCCGAAAATGCTCGAATTAGCTGTCTATGAAGGTATTCCCCATCTGTTGACCCCTGTGGTCACCGATATGAAAGATGCCGCGAATGCACTTCGCTGGTGTGTTGCAGAAATGGAACGCCGCTATCGACTGATGGCTGGACTGGGTGTCAGGAATGTCAGCGGATTCAACCGCAAAGTGAGAGAAGCAGAGAAGGCTGGCTCGCCTATTAAGGATCCCTTGTGGCAGGTTTCACCGCTGGAGGACGAAGCATCACAAGAAGCTCCTGATATTGAAACATTACCTTTCATCGTCGTCGTCATTGATGAGTTTGCAGACATGATGATGATCGTTGGGAAAAAAGTTGAAGAGCTAATCGCAAGGATCGCACAAAAAGCCAGGGCGGCAGGTATCCATTTGATATTGGCGACGCAACGCCCCTCAGTTGATGTGATTACGGGGCTGATTAAAGCTAATGTTCCTACCAGGATTGCATTCCAGGTATCGTCAAAGGTTGATTCAAGAACCATTCTTGATCAAGGCGGCGCAGAACAATTGTTAGGCCATGGTGATATGCTGTACCTGCCTGCAGGTTCCCCCATACCCGTTCGGGTTCACGGTGCATTCGTGGATGACGACGAGGTTCACCGCGTTGTTAAAAGCTGGAAAGAACTGGCCGGGCCAAACTATGTGGAAGGCATCCTGGATCTCCGTACTGATAATGAACTGTTGCCAGGCAACGCGAGCCTGACAGCAGGTGAAGATGGTGATGAACAGGATGAATTGTACGATGAGGCTGTCGCCTTTGTGACGGAAAGTCGGCGGGCGTCGATTTCCGCAGTCCAGCGAAAATTGAGAATTGGCTACAACCGTGCCGCCCGCATGATTGAATCGATGGAACAGGCAGGGGTTGTGACAGAGATGAATAGCAATGGATCGAGGGAGGTACTGGTCAATGGGCCACCTGAGTAGATGCTTTGGTCTTGTGCTGTGCTTGTCGCTGACCGCATTTCCCGGTCTTGCTGGGAATCAATCGGCAGACCAGTTACAACACCAGTTACAAGAAAGGCTTGCAGGGGTAGGATCATTACATACTTCCTTTGTACAAATTACCGTCGATTCCAGCAGTGAAATGGTGCAGTCCAGTGAAGGAGAACTCTGGCTGCTGTCCGACGATGAGTTAGCAAAATTCAGGATTCAGACGAAAACCCCGTTTGAGCAGGTACTTGTATCCAATGGTGTTGACTTCTGGTCTTACGATGCGGATCTCGAACAGGTGGTTGTCAGTCCGCTGCAGAAAGATGTCACCCGGGTTCCAATCCTTTTATTGGGAAATAGTGACGAGGCATTGCTAACAAATTACCAGCTGTCTTTTTATGAAGATGATGATACCCAGCATTTTGTGCTGGAACCCAGGCTGACTGATTCGTTATTCGAATTATTGACTATTGTATTCGATGCAGAGATCCCGGTTGAAATATCGCTCCGTGACAGCCTGGGCCAGCAGACAAAAATCAGGTTCATCGGCCCGGAAATCGACGCTGAAATCCCTGACGGGACATTTGATTTTCAAGTACCTGCCGGTATCGATTTGATTGATGATCGGCAATCGGCAATCGATGAATCGGCAATTGATAATTGATAATGTCTTTATTTGAAGAACCCTCTGCCTACCAGCCTCTGGCCGCGAAAATGCGTCCCAGATCCATTGCCGATGTCATGGGTCAGGAACATCTTTTATCCAAGGGTATGCCCCTGCGTGAGGCGATCGAGACATCAAGCCTCCACTCCATGATCCTCTGGGGCCCACCCGGGGTGGGTAAGACCACCATCGCCCGGATGATAGCGGATGTGTGTGAGGTGCAATTTCAGTCATTGTCAGCCGTTCTATCTGGCGTCAAAGATATTCGCGCTGCCATCGACATTGCCAAACAGCAGCGACAGATGAGTGGTACCAAGACCCTGTTGTTTGTCGATGAGGTGCACCGGTTCAACAAGAGCCAGCAGGATGCTTTTCTGCCATTTGTTGAAGACGGTACCGTTATATTTGTGGGCGCGACGACTGAAAATCCGTCGTTTGAGCTGAACAATGCGCTCTTGTCCCGATCCCGGATATATAAACTAAAGTCAATTGAAGCCGATCAGCTGGTTCGCCTGATGCAACGCGCGCTGGCAGATGAAATCAATGGACTCGGTCTGCTCAACCTGGTGGTGACAGATGAAACCCTGGCGAAATTAGCGCTGGCAGCCGATGGCGATGGACGCAAGGCACTTAATCTTCTCGAAATATCCTCGGATTTAGCACAGGACAACGTCATCGATGACAAGGTTATTGGTGAGGTACTGGGTTCTGATTTTCGTCGCTTTGACAAGGGAGGAGATCTTTTTTTCGAGCAGATCTCTGCATTACACAAGGCAGTGCGTGGATCTTCACCCGATGCTGCCTTGTACTGGCTCAGCAGAATGCTGGATGGAGGCTGTGATCCCCTGTATGTCGCCAGGAGAGTGGTTCGAATGGCCAGTGAAGATATTGGCAATGCAGATCCCCGGGCGTTGCAGCTATGTCTCAATGCCTGGGAAGTGCAGGAGAGACTGGGCAGCCCGGAAGGTGAGCTTGCTATAGCCCAAGCCGTGGTTTACCTGGCGATTGCGGCAAAGAGTAACGCCGTGTACTCCGCGTTTTCTCTGGCTCAACAGGATGCAGCGACACAACCCTCGTTTGACGTGCCACTGCATATTCGCAATGCGCCGACACAAATGATGAAGGATATGGGGTATGGGGAGGATTACCACTATGCACATCACTTTGACGATGCTTTCGTACCGGGAGAAAACTACTTTCCCGAGGCACTGCAGGATCGGAAATACTATGAGCCAGTCAATCGCGGCATGGAAATACAAATACGCGAAAAACTGGACGCCCTGCGTAAGATGGACACACAAAGCGACTTTCAACGTTACAGAAAAAAGGAGTAACACTTGGCGGAGCTGGTAGCCATAGCAATAGGTGGTGCCCTGGGCGCCGTTGCACGATTCTCGTTGGGAAATGTGATCAATGGTCTTGTTGGAACCCAGTTCCCCTACGGTATTCTGCTGGTGAATGTCCTCGGGTCGCTGTTGATCGGTGTGTTTTTTGAGCTATTGGTCGAAGACAGACTATTCCCACCAGTCTATCGTTCTGTGATCATCGTAGGTTTTCTGGGTGCATTTACCACCTTTTCTACCTTCTCCATTCGGTACGGCGGCAATTTATACTATAGCCAGCGTAGCTCTGAGCGTAGTTGCGGTAATCCTTGGAATATTTGTCACACGACAGTTAACCAGCTAGTTCGGATTCTGGTAATATTGCGCCCCGTTTAATTCGTAATTCCTGAATTTATGCTTGACCCCAGATTAATCAGAACTGACATCGAGAACGTGGCTACCCGTTTGAAAGTAAAACGTTTCAACCTGGATGTGGCGACCATCTCGCGGCTCGAAGAGCAGCGTAAATCCCTGCAGGTCAAAACAGAAAGCCTGCAGGCAGACAGAAACATACGCTCGAAGAATATTGGCAAGGCGAAATCCCGGGGTGAAGATATCCAGCCATTGCTGGCCGAGGTATCCGATATCGGCGAACAGCTTGATAAATTGAAGTCCTCACTGGATCAGGTTCAGGAGGAACTGAATGAAATATTGATGGCGGTGCCTAATCTACCCGATGAATCTGTGCCTGAGGGCGACTCCGAAGATGACAACGTCGAGATTCGCCGCTGGGGTGATGTGCCGGATTTCTCCTTTGAAGCCAAAGACCATGTGGATCTGGCAGCGGGCAATGGCATGAATTTTGACACGGCTGCGAAAATAACCGGGTCCCGGTTCGTCTCTATGCGGGGAGATATCGCTGCTATGCACCGTGGTTTGATTCAATTTATGCTTGATGTGCACATCAGGGAACATGGATACGAAGAAGTTTATGTTCCTTATATCGTCAACCGTGAGTCATTGACCGGGACCGGGCAATTACCAAAGTTTGAGGAGGAACTTTTCAAACTTGATGATGACAGGGACTATTACCTCATCCCGACAGCGGAAGTACCTGTCACCAATATGGTCAGAGACGAGATCGTCGAGGCGGCAGAAATGCCGCTGCAGTTCGTTTGCCACTCACCTTGTTTCAGGAGTGAGGCGGGTAGTTACGGTAAGGACACCCGGGGTATGATCAGGCAACACCAGTTCGAGAAGGTTGAATTGGTTCGAATGGTCAGGCCAATTGATTCTGACGCTGCACACGAGGAACTCACGCTACATGCTGAGAATATTCTTCAGAAGCTGGGGCTCCCTTACCGGGTGGTAATATTGTGTGGCGGCGATCTTGGATTCGCCTCGAGTAAGACCTATGACCTTGAGGTTTGGCTTCCTGGTCAAAACAAGTATCGTGAAATTTCCTCCTGTAGTAATTTCCGGGATTTCCAGGCCCGGCGAATGCAGGCCAGATGGCGTAATCCGGAAACCGGCAGGCCAGAGTTGCTGCATACGATCAACGGTTCGGGTCTGGCGATCGGCCGCACCCTGGTAGCCGTGTTGGAGAATTATCAGCAGGCAGATGGCTCTGTAAGAGTACCCCAGGTGCTGCAGCCCTATATGAATGGCATTGGCGAACTGAAATTCTAGCCATGGATTATCTGCCGCTGTTTTTTAACCTCGCCGACAGAAAATGTTTAATCATCGGCGGGGGAGAGGTTGCTTTTCGTAAGGCTGAACTGGTTAGTCAGGCGGGAGCGAATCTCAAGGTCGTGGCTCCGGTAGTCTGCGAGGCGCTTAACGCACTGCTTGACGTTGGAACTCACCAGCGCCAAATCAGGAAATTTGAGCCCGCCGACCTGGACGATGTTTGCCTCGTTGTCTGTGCGACAAGCGACACCAAGGTTAACAGAAACGTTTCAGCATTGGCGAAAGAACGATTGATTCCTGTAAACGTGGTTGATAGCGCACAACTGTCGACGGTCATCTTTCCGTCAATAATCGACCGTTCTCCCGTGATTATTGCGGCTACCAGCGGTGGACATTCACCGGTTCTGGCCCGCAAAATTCGCGAAATACTCGAAGCAACGATTCCCCAGGGCTTCGCCAATCTGGCCTCGTTCCTGGGTAAGAAGCGCAGCGAATTGAAGGCCCGGTTTCCAGACCCGGAAATTCGCAGACGAGTCACTGAAGCGTTCCTGTCGTCCCCTGGGGAGGCATTCGCACAACAGGGTAAGGAAGAGCAGGCCACTGAATACTTCAACCAGGCGTTGAACCAGGACCTGGGTGACCTCAGTACTGGCGAAGTGTATCTCGTCGGTGCAGGCCCCGGTGACCCGGACCTGTTGACGCTAAGGGCGTTACAGTTAATGCAAAAAGCCGATGTGGTTCTGTACGATAATCTTGTCTCTGACCCGGTGTTGGCGCGTGTGCGGCGAGACGCGCGAAGACTGTATGTCGGTAAAAAAGGCCGCGGTGACTCTACTGCCCAAGAAAGTATCAACGAGATATTGCTCCGGTTAGCAAAAGAGGGCCATCGGGTTTTGCGCCTCAAAGGCGGGGATCCTTTTATTTTTGGTCGCGGTGGAGAAGAAATTGAAAGTCTTATGGCGGAATCGGTCTCGTTCCAGGTTGTACCAGGAATCACCGCCGCATCCGGATGTGCTGCCTATGCGGGTATTCCCCTGACGCACCGCGATTACTCCCAGTCAGTTCGGTTTGTCACCGGGCATCCACACGATGGCGTGGTTGACTTGGAGTGGCGAGAATTTTCACACAAGAACCAGACGATTGTTTTCTATATGGGACTGGGCGGTCTGAAATCGATCTGCGAGCAATTAATTGCTCATGGTCGAGCAGCATCAACACCAATTGCAGTGATATCAAAAGGTACAACACCGGAACAGAAGACGGTCGTTGGCGATCTTGAATCGATTCCTGAATTGGTAGAACAGCAGCAAATCACCGCACCGACGCTTATTATTGTCGGGGAAGTTGTTGCATTACGAAAAGTGATAGGCTGGGATTGACAGCACCCCTGTTCAGCTTCCTAGTCACAATTGTTCGGTTTGGGTAACCCGGCGATCTTTGAAACCAGTTTTGCCGGTTTTGCCGAGAACAGCTTCATCAGGTATATGCTGCGCCCCTTTTTGGGACCGAGATTTTTCCTGATTATGTTGACCAGAACTCGCGTGGCAGGCGATATGTGATGGTCCGAATAGTATCGGCGAACAATATTGATGACTTCCCAGTGATCGCTTGTCAATTCAATATCGTCCTGGTCCGCCAATTGTTGCGCAACCTGTTCGCTCCAGTCTGAGAGATCCCTTAAGAACCCTTCTTTGTCAATTGCTGCCGGTACCTGGTTCATCGTAAACTACGACCAGCTTTTCTGTTGGGAGTACTCAACACACAAAGCGACAAACCTGTCGTAATCAACAAGTTCATATTGATCGCTGGCTCTTGTGAAAAGCGTTGTTAATCCCCTGGCTTTGACATCCGCTTCAATAGCAAAAACCTGGGTACCCAAACTATGTACCAGGGCCAGATCAGGATGGTTAATCGCGTAAACGCCATCTTCAATCAGTATCAATGCATCATCAGCCGTGCAGAATTCCGCACAACTATTTAATGCCTGGTGCTGGTACGGTGACTTGTTTACGGTATGTAACAGCATGGTTCCCTAGAAACTCAAAATAACATCGTGGTCCACGAACATTTGTTTTACTTCAGCTTCGCTTAACGCCTGCACAGCAATAGCCAGGTCCGAAGTATCAAGTTTTCGTTCTCCCAGATGCGATTGTCGGCAGTAAACGCCCGTTACGCCGTAGTCCGCGAGTGCTTTGTAAGTCACAGAATAATCTTTTGTCGCAAGCTGGGTCGTGTCCTGGCCACCCAGCACCTGATACAGTCCATCCCGGAGAAACAACACCGAGCATTGTGTAAAAGCCGATCCCATCAGGATTGCATCCAAAGCCTCCTGCCCAGTAACAGAGCCATGGGGCGGTTTATCGAGAACGAACAAAAACTTTTTCATGGCAGGCTTTTTCATGGCAGGAAGGTTACCAGCCGATCAGATTCCAAACCGGCATCAATCAGTTGTCCTAAACCCGAGACCGTAAATTCCGGTGACAAGTTCCAGGCAGTTTTCTCGTAACGGTCAGCCTCGGTTTTGTCCAGCATTCCCCGGCGCAGGGCCGAGGCAATGCAAACCACCAGTTCAGTATCATGGGTTTTAGCCAGGTTGCACCAGGCCTCATTGATATTTATCTCGTCCTGAGGCGGGGTAATCAGGCTGTTACCGCAATAGACACCGTCGTGATAAAAAAACACGCGATACAAGTCATGTTTTGCCTCAATCACCGCAGTAGAAAAACGCAGAGCCGTCAGAGAAGCCTGTGAACTGTAGGGGGCGCCAAACACAGCGACGGAAAATTTCATTTCAGGTCAAAAAAAGCCCCGGTATGACTCCATACAAGGGCTTCATACCAGGGCTTTGCATTTACTCCCGTGTTAGTCGTCGCCACCAAATATACCGAGGATCATCAGCAAGCTAACAAATAGATTATAGATGTCCAGATATAAGGAAACGGTGGCCATAATGTAGTTGGTTTCACCACCGTGCAGGATTCTGCTGGTGTCATAAAGAATGAAACCTGACATCAGGATCACGACGGCTGACGAGATAGCCAAATGCAATCCCGACACATAGAAACCGAATAGTGAACCCAGGAACATCGCCAGCATGGCTGCGATAATGACCCACATACCGGTCATCAAAAAGCCGCTCATGAAGGAAAAATCTTTTTGGCTAATCAGGGTGTACCCGGATAGCGATAGAAATATGACACCCGTGAGCCCAGATGCCATGACGACGGTTTGTGTTCCCGCTGCCGATTGCATGTAGTAATTCAGCATGGGACCCAATGAGAATCCGAGGATACCGGTGAAAGCGAATACAAGTAGAATTCCCCATGCACTGTTTTTCATTCTGCTGATGGCAAATATCAGGCCGATAGAAATCAGCAGGGGGAAAAAGCCCATATACGGCGCATTCATGGCCATCGCGAGGCCAGCCATTGTGGCACTAAAAATCAAGGTCATCGACAACAACAAATAAGTGTTTCGTAGAACCTTGTGCGTTGCACCAACGGTCGCTCTCTGATCCGTTACAAATTGTGCGTCTGCCATGTAAATCTCCTGCTTGTTTTACTGTATTTCGTTAAAAAATAAATTGTACGGCTATAACTGCCAAAAGCAAGGCATAGCAGCCAAAAGCAAGGCATAGACAGCCAAAAGCAAGGCATAGGCGCTAAAGGCAAGCCGTAGCTACGTCAGGGCAAGTTTACAACAGCCCGGAAGCAATGTAGATGTAATATTGGACAAAAAACCGGGACAAAGATTCACGATTTTTGAGGAATCTTCGCAGGTGGCGTGAGAGTTTCTAATAGCGCATGATTAGCGCGTGGAGACTATCAGAATGATAAAAATAATAACGATGCTAACTGCCCTGTTACCATTGGTTGTACAGGGTCAGGAATTTGTGATCAATGCTGCCGAGGTAGTTGGTTTCGGGATATTTCAATCGTCCAAACTGACCCGGCGTAAAGGCTTTTCCGACCACTCTCCTGCTGCTGACAGTGTCGAAAATGTACAGTTCCTCAATATCACGAGCAAAATACCCGCCACTCTAGGCCTGGATTTTGGGCTTGAGTACGTCATTAACACCCGTCCCCGCGGGCGGCCTATCGAGGTCACCACTATTATCAAGTTTCCAGAACCCGGGCTGGTCCGGCCAAATGGAAAGATTTACCTCGAATCCAGGGAAACCTACAAAACTGTCGTTGGCGAGCCCGCCTTACATGGCTACGGCTTTGATGAGAGCTGGGAAATGGTCACCGGGGAGTGGGTGTTTGAGGTCTGGCACAAGAAGGCCAGGCTGGTCAGCAAAAGATTCACCGTAGTCTCTGATAAGTAGTCTTTGATAAGTAGTCCCTGATGAATAGGACCCAGCATATGGAATACGAAACGATAAAGTACGAGACCGACGAGTATGTCGGTATCGTGACACTCAACCGGCCTGAAAAGCTCAACGCGCTGAACGCAACACTGCGAGATGAGCTGGAACAGGTCTGCGCACAGATCTATCAGACGGACTCGATTCGTGCAGTCGTGATTACAGGTTCCGGCAGGGGGTTTTGTTCAGGCGCTGATGTCAGCGGGCCAGCTCCCCAGAGAGAAGAGGCACCCTCTCAAAACAGCCGCCTCGATGACATGGGTTGGGTGGGGCGGCTCGCCTCTGCAATTTATGAAATCGGCGTGCCGAGCATTGCTGCGATGAACGGTGTCGCCGCAGGTGCGGGCATGAGCCTGGCACTCGGCTGTGATATGCGAGTCGGTCACAGCGGTTCACGGTTCCGAACTGTTTTTGCGGAACGTGGCTTGTCTCCCGACACCGGCATGTCTTTTTTTCTACCAAGGATCATCGGTTATGCCCGGGCGGCGGATTTGATTTTCACCAGCCGTGACGTTAACGGCGAAGAAGCGTATCGCTTGGGTTTACTGGATCGACTGGTAGAACAGGACCAGGTAATGGGGACGGCCATAGAGGTGGCGAAGCTGGTGAGCGCGTTGCCACCGATGGCTATTCGATCGGGAAAGCGGGTACTGCAACAGAACATGTCGAAAAATTTCCATGACGCATTACGTAATGAAACCCAGGGGCTGCAGTTCGCGAGGCGATCACCCCATGATGCTGCAGAACAACGATCAGCATTCGTTGAAAAACGGAAGCCGACATTTACCGGTAACTAAATTCGACCGGCGACTAAAATATTTGGGTCAGCAATATGGTTTCAATCAACACCCGCCGTCAATTAGAATCAATCTCACAGTTTTACGCACGGGAAGGGTATTACGTTGCCGAAGGACTTGTTTCCGGTAACGAAGTTGAAGCTCTTTGCAGGGAAATAAACGCGCTGGTTCGAGGCGAAAAAGGGCGGGTAATCGGCACTGAAGTCCTCGATCCGTCAATAGACCTGATGCAGCAGGTCCTGGCAATTCACTTCCCCCACAAGGCCTCTGATTTGATGACGGCAGCCCTGTCCCATCCGCAGATCGTTGAGATCTTAGATGCGCTTATTGGTCCCGATGTCAAATGTATGCAGTCGATGGTATTTGCCAAAAACGCCGGTAAACCAGGCCAGGCATGGCATCAGGACGAGTATTTTATCCCTACTCGGGACCGGTCTCTGTGTGGGGTATGGATTGCCCTGGACGATGCCACAATTAAAAACGGATGCCTCTGGATCCACAGCGGATCCCAGCGAGAAGGCATACTGTGGCCAATGAAGGCTCATAATGATGACCGCTTTGATATCTCCCATGAAGCCTACAACTTTCCATTTGATGAAAATGCCGGACAAGCCGTCGAGGTACAGGCAGGTTCTGTCGTCTTCTTCAACGGTTATACCCTGCATCGATCACTTAATAACACGAAGAGCAGCGGATATCGTCGTGCCCTGGTCAACCACTACATGAATGCGCGGTCGCTGCTCCCCTGGGGTATCGGTGGCAGCGCCCGAAACGATTTTCGCGATATTGTCATGGTATCCGGTGTAGACCCATATGCTGACAAGGGGATTCAGGATTTCAACTTTCCGTTTATTCGAGCAGAGAACCCGGTTCAGTCAAAAGAGATATACGCACTGACCCGAAAAGAATTTATGCATCGATCAGCCTCGGCTGAATAGATCCAAATAGATCGAGCTAGTTTGTCAGGGCAATCTTTCCTCTTTCAAGCCAGTCTGCGCAGCCCGGGGTCAGGACACGTTCTTTTGCGGCTTCGTACAAAGCAAGATCCTCACTAGTCAGTACATCCTTCCAGCGCCCATTAGAACCTTTGAACAAAAATGTCTTCCTGCCGCCTTTGAACATATGTTCCATCGGATCTTCAGCGTCGCTGGCGTCAACCCGCTTCTTTACATTGGCAAAAGTATTCAGCTCAACAACCCGCTGGATTGTTTCATCCGTCGCCTGAATACCGCCAAACTCTGCCAGCGTTCGTACGGCACCTTCCAGATCATTCAACATATCGTTGTAGTGAATGAACAGGAAATTGGGCAGGTGCCGATAATCCCAGTAAGTCTGGGTGTGATGCAGGTTGGACCAGAAGGGATAGCCCTCACTCTCCCAGTCAAACCAGCCCCTGGTAATCCAGTCCTGCCACAGCTCACGTGGGTCTTCCGGGCAAACAGGCAGGGGTGGACCCCGTAATAGCTCTGTATCATTCATCACCTCGTATGCCACCTCGGTATACCTCGAAAAATGGTTAAAAAATGACATGAAGACGTCACGGGGGTCTCGGCAAACAATAACGTAACGGACTTGCTCATAGTAGGGGAGACCATCCAGTGGCAGATGGCTCTTGATAGTTCGTTGGGTAGTGAACCCATCCAGCCACGTTTTAAGCGCATCTCTGCCTAAACCCATAAAATAGGCATCTGGCCAGACATTGATGGTGTCTGCCGCTGGCATCGGATCCAGGTGACCATAGAGTAAATGGTAATAGATATCCTGTGTCCATGTGGTGCCGGACTTGTACGCAGTTGTGATAACGATATCATCCGCTCGCGGGGAGTAGACATCCCAGCGGGTCGAATCAAGATGGTGGTTCTGGTAGCGACGGGTAACCTTCGGTAAATCCAATAGCACTTCCTTCTTGCCGGATCATTATCCCAAACTCATGTTGTCGAACCTAGAACTATGTGACCAGCCTATGCTGCTGGTCTGGTGTCCGCAATAATCGACACACGCTCGCCATATCGAGTCTCGGGGTAATAATCCCAGACTGCATGATGTTGGGTGCATCGATTGTCCCAGAAGGTCAGCGTATTTGGCTTCCATTCAACCCGGCAGGTGAGCCTAGGGGTCTGGGCAATGTGTTTGTACAACATATCGAGTATGGCGCGGCTCTCCCATGCCTTGAGTCCTTTGATATGGGAGGTAAAACCGGAGTTCACATAAAGCACCTTCTTGCCTGATTCCGGATGAGTGGCAATGACCGGATGTTCATTGCGGGGATAGCCACCTTCTGGCGGGGTGGATTTATACGACCCAACGTATGGAATGGCACCGTCATGAACGGCTGTCAGCTCACCTAACATTTCCTTCATGGGGTCAGAGAGTAATTCGTAAGCCAGGTACATATCGGCATAGAGAGTATCTCCACCACCACTCTCGGGAGTTTCGGTGATATAGAGCATTGACCCCATCGGTGGATACTCGTCACAGGTAACATCGGTATGCCATCCATCTCCGGCTGTGTAGGTTGACTTGGCGGTTGTTTTTACATGCAGGATTTCCGGGTCACCATCGCGGGAATAATTCATCGGATGGACATGCAACTTGCCAAACTTGCGACCGAAGGTCTTGTGCTGTTCCCGGTCGATTACCTGGTTCCTGAATACAAGCACCTTCCAATCGACATGGGCCTGATGAATGGTGGCAAACTCCTCATTCGTCAATTCTTTTGACAGGTCCACGCCCAGAACTTCTGCGCCGATATGTGGCGTTAGTGGTTTTAGTTCAATGTCCATAAATTTCCCCGGGAGGTTTTGCTGCAACTAGCATTAGTGTGCCATGTTTTCGATCTTTTCGACACTCTGGTTTATTAGAGCTCTGGTTTATCAAAGCTCTGGTTTACTAAAAGCATTTAGCCAGTATTCATGATGCCTCAGTCGTGACTGTGCTTTTTGACCATTGCTGACAAGTGTTTCTCTGCATACCGCTGGCCCATTCGAACGTAGCCTCCTGGATTCGGATGCAAGTCATCAGGAAGGTCGGAGGCATCAGCTTCGGCGAATAAGTCAAGCCCATCGACATAGTAGAGGTTCTCGTCATCTCTGATCTCGACTACCTCCCGAATCAATTGCCGCACCCGGGACAAGGTCAGGGATCCTTCACGGATTTCCCTATGGCCAGGTACGACAATAAATTTGCCATTGTCGTCCGGAATAGTCGGGCCGGGATGGTCCTCGGCACTGGGGCAATAGATGGGTGAAATAAGAGTAATGGGCGTATCAGCCTTGCCTTCACGGATGGTATCAAGGAATCCATGCAACAGTGGCTGAAAGATTCGTTCCCGCATGGAATCCATATTGATGATATTGATGCCGGTCTTGATGCTGATGAGGTCCGCGTCGGAGTCACGCATCGTTCTGGCAACAAACTGATCCAGATGACACTGTCCACCAAAGCCAAGATTTTGCAGCACGGCGCCGGATTGCCTTGCCGCAACCGCGGGCCAGATCTGACTTGGCTGTTCGGCTTCCATACAATGGCTGATCGAACTGCCATGGTGAATCCAGCGGGGCGTACCTGGTGTGCTGATAGCAATTGAGGCACCGTCATCAATCCGCAAGTCATGTAGCTCAACAAAAGCGTTCTGGGGTAACCAGATTTCGCAGTGTTTTTTCTCCGTACCCAGGTTGTTGAACTGCCAGCAGCCTTCACCACCACGGATCAGCTCAAATTTTGACCGATCGGCTGAATCGAGATAGATGGTGTTGCCCGCATGATTTGAGCTGGAAGCAATGTGGTCATCAATCTCCAGGTCAAAGACAACGGGTCGTTTTGATGCGGGGGGTGTGACCATGTTGGTTGTCAGCGCCGTGATTGCTATGGCGCTGGAATCTGTCTCGAAAATCAGTCGAACACCGGATGGCATTCTTACCATCACATCCAGCATCGCAGGCACCTGGGGCCGGGTCCAGGCTGGCAGTCGTCGCGGGCTGATCCCGTTCGGTCTTCGATCCAGGTCGAGGGCGCCATGGACCAACAAGTCTTTATCGACTAGTTCACTGATGCGAAAGGATTGCATGGGTACTGCCTGCTGCTTTTAGACAACCTAAGCTAACCAATATCGCAGCCTGATTCAAATACCCAGCCCTTTTTCTACATACCGGGCCGCCACATGCTGCTGACGCTATGGGTCACATTTTGACGATCTGCGCAATTCAAGTGGGTATCGCGATGTTCGTCGGGTTATTTCCGCAAGAGATTGTAAGTATTTGTAAAGAGTTTGTTCGGATATCGCACTTTCTGTTGAATGTGCAGTGGTTCACAGTCAAGGTGATGACCTGTTCAGATAACACAAGAAGAAGAAGAGGTTCTCAAATTGGCTAACACAACGACCAACTCCTGCAAATCTGCACTCATTCTGTTAGGCATAATTATTGCGCTGTCGCTGCTCACCGGGATGACAAACTTCGAAGGACAACATCATTACCCGGGTAGAGCATCTCTGGTTAACCTGGATGGCTATGCGATGAGGATCACATCCGTCAGGAACGCAGGCCATCTATGTCGTTTACAACTGGAACTGGAATTTGGCGCTGACCTTGAGGCTACCCGCATTGACCCGCAGACTACGCAGTTCAATGATGAACGTCAGGTGTATACCGTGAATATGATTGCCAGACTAGCGAACCAGAATGATGGCAGTGAGATGACAGTGAACTGCGAAGTCAAAGCGTGCAACATTTCTGTCAGTTCGCTGGTGATCCAGTAAATCCGGCTGCGCTGATTGAAAACCCCAGTTCAGGACACCCGGCGTTAATCCGGGAATCGCGCCATAGCTACAATAGGATTAGCATGGTTTAATGCCAGATTCTTCATAAATCAGGAGAGACACGTGGCAGAACTTGATTTGATTGTCAGAGGCGGTAGGGTCATTGACGGGTCAGGTGAACCGGAACGTACGGCAGATATTGCGATTAAAGATGGCAAGATCGAATCGATTGGCAAGGTTTCTGGCAAAGCCAAAAGAGAAATTGACGCTAACGGTGCCCTGGTCACGCCCGGTTTTGTAGACATCCACACCCACTATGATGGCCAGGTAACCTGGTCCAATCGCCTCAATCCCTCCAGCCATCACGGCGTGACGACCGTCGTTATGGGTAATTGTGGCGTCGGCTTTGCTCCGGTGCGTCCGACCGACCATGACCTGCTCATTAAATTAATGGAAGGCGTAGAAGATATTCCCGGGATTGCCTTACATGAGGGCTTACCCTGGGCCTGGGAATCCTTCCCTGATTATCTGGACTATCTTGATCAACGTGCATTCGACATGGATGTCGGCGCGCAACTGCCTCATGCTGCTGTTCGTGTCTACGTCATGGGTGAACGCGGGGCGAATCGAGATATGGCGACCGGGGAGGACATCGCAGAAATGCGTCGTCTAACCACCGAAGCAATCAAAGCAGGAGCCCTGGGGTTCACCAGCTCGCGCACGTTGAACCATCGCAGTAGTTCCGGGGACCCAACTCCATCGTTGACAGCCGCGCGCAACGAACTGGTTGGTATCGGCCAGGGAATCAAGGATGCCGGGCGCGGCGTATTGGAGATGATTTCCGATTTCAAGGACCTGGACGAAGAATTCGCGTCGTTGATGGCCATGACGCAAGCCAGTGGTACGTCGATGACGATTTCTCTTGCACAGGGTATCAATCCCCAGGGCTGGAAAATACTGCTGGATCGTATCGACGAAGCCAATAAGCGCGGGATACCCATGAAAGGGCAAGTGGCACCCCGTGCAATCGGGATCCTGTTAGGCCTCAATTGCACATTGAATCCATTTATTCGCTATCCAAGTTATCGGGAAATTGCGGACTTGCCCCTGAATGAGAGAGTCAACCGTCTTCTTGACGCCTCATTCCGGCAGAAATTATTGTCCGAAGATCCAAAACCCGGTGGCCCCGAGCGACTGCTGACTAGTTTTGAGCGAATGTGGGTATTGGGAGATACACCGAATTACGAGCCTGATCCCAGGGATAGTATCGCGGCCACAGCCGAACGCCAGGGCGTTTCGCCGCAATCCCTGACACTGGATGCGATGCTCTACAAAGACGGCGAGCAGATTCTGTATACGCCCTTCGCCAACTACGCAGAATCCAACCTGGATTGCTGTCGGGAAATGATCCTGGCTGAAAATACGGTGATGGGCCTGGGTGACGGGGGCGCTCATGTAGGGACGATTTGCGACGCCAGCTTTGTGACCTATTTACTGACCCACTGGGGGCGAGACCGGATACGGGGCGAACTGATTGACCTGCCGACCCTGGTTAAAGCCCAGTCTGCCGATACAGCTGCGGCGGTTGGACTATTGGATCGCGGTCTGTTGATGCCGGGAAAACGTGCCGATCTGAATGTTATTGATTTCGACAATCTAAAGGTTCATACCCCAACCATGGTCCACGATCTACCGGCGGGGAAAAAGCGACTCGAACAAACCACAGAAGGCTACCTGGCGACAATTTGTCACGGTGAAGTCACCTACGAAAATGGCGTGGCAACCAACGCGCTGCCGGGGCGACTGGTTCGTGGTCAGCAAGCCTAGGTGAAGGAGAAAAAATGAACTGTCCAAAATGTGGCTCAGAATTCAACACAGTGACCTACGAGGGCATAGATGTCGACCGCTGTTCGGATTGTTTTGGATTGTGGTTTGATGTACTGGAAAAGGATGACCTGCAAGTCATGAAGGGGTCCGAGTCAATCGATATCGGTGAAAAAGGCGCGAGCAACGATGACCAGGAAAGACGCCTGGATTGCCCCAAATGCAAGGCCGCCATGATCCCGATGATCGACAAGGATCAGTTCCATATACATTTTGAGAATTGCCCCATATGTTTCGGTACATTTTTTGACGCTGGAGAATTTCGCAACTTAAAGGAGCACACCGTCATGAAGCGATTTCACCAGATGGTGGAGACCGTCAGATCGAACCTGAATTAAAGTGGTAAAACAGCGTCAAACGTGACACCGACAAAATTGAGCCTGATGATTACCCAGATTCGAAGCAGCTAGTTGGATGAAAGAATCAGGCCCCGATGTCGAACAGATATCAGTCAGACTGCTATCCTACCTTGGCATGGAACTGGGGGCGACCGAGCTTACCTATTCGAGTCCACTAACCCAGATTCTGGGCGGGTATGATGCCTTCACATATCAGTTCTGTCTCGGTGGTACCGGGGAAAAATTGTCGAAGCCTCTCATTCTGCGTTTGTACGGGGAGCAACGCAACCCAGAAACCGTGATCCGCGAAAGTGCTGTCCAAAATGCACTTTCGGCTCAAGGGTATCTGGCTCTTGCCGTTTTCTTTGCCAGCACAGACTTAAATATTCTTGGTGGTGCTTTCATGATCATGTCCCATATGGATGGTGCCATGATGATAGACACCGAACGTGAACACATACCGCGAATGCTGGGTGAGGCTCACGCAACACTGCATCGTATCGATACAACGACACTGATTCAGATGCTTGCGGCTCAGGGCATACCAGCGGCGCAATTCAGTCTGGATGCTAGATTACAATGGCTGGATTCACAAAGGCTGGATATACCGTGGATGGAAGAGAGCATTCAGTGGCTAATCGATAATCAGCCACCGAAGCCCAGGCAGCTCTCGATATGTCATGGCGACTTCCATCCCATAAACATCCTGGTCAGTAATGGCAAAGTGACTGCTGTATTGGATTGGCCGGGGTTTATGATTGATGACGCGGCCATAGATGTTGCGGCCACTATGATTCTTGTGCAGGTGGTTGCAGATCACCTGATGCCGGAAGCTGACTTTGGTGAATCCATGCCGCAATATCTGGATTCATACAAAGGCATACGAACACTGGATGAAAGATATCTTGATTACTACAGAATGCTGAGATGCGTCCCTGCAATTATCGAGGGTGCAGAAGGCCGGGGTGCCTGGAGTATCGAACCGATTTTCAGAAGCTTGATCGATACCGTTTTCGAGATTTCGAAGATCAAGGTAGTGCTGCGGTAAGCGTGTATCGAATCGGCATGGAAATTACTGTTGCGTGTTAGTCTCCAGCCAACGGACAAAATCCGGCAATTCGGAAGCTAACTCCAACTGCATCATGTCTGTATTGCCAAACGCGAGTTGAGATCGTTGCATCGCTAGCCGGTATGCCGCCATTGCCTGCTGAGCCTCATCAGACATCCAGTACGCCTGTAAATTACCCAGTGATAGATATACGAAGTAGGGATGAGATGCCGACAAGCTCGATTTCCACACACTCTCAGCCTTTGCATAGTACGACAACGCCTCTTGTGGCTTTTCGATTCGCAGGTAAGAGTTACCGAGATTGAACAGCGCAATACCCACATCGGGATGATTGTCGCCGAGTGATTTCTGCCAGGCTAAGAGGACAGCGAACTGCAGTTCTCGAGCTTGTTCGTACATTCCCTGCTTGTCGTACAAGTTAGCCAGATTATTCATTGCTGTTGACGTATCAGGATGGTTAGGTCCCAGGCTTTCCCGCAGGCTGCTAATCACCTGGTTCATTAGCGGCTCTGCGAGATCGTATCGTTCGAGCTCCAGGTAGGTAGCAGCTAAATTGTTACTGGGCGCAATGGTTTGTTGACTGTGTCTGCCGTAGCGTTCTTCGCGCAGTTGTAAGTTTTCCTCCAATATTGGCCGAGCCTCACCGGGGCGGTTGTAATTCGTTAAATGTCCGCAGAGGGAATTGAGAGCTTGGATTCGCACTGTTATTAAATCTGCCCTGCCATCGGTGAGATTCAGGCTGTCCCGATAGTATTGTTCAGCTTCATTCATTAGTCCTTTGTCGCTCATCGACCGCCCAAGTTCCACATACGCCTCAGCATCCTTGCGTTGTTGGTTCCCTTCGTCCTCCAGGGTGATACCAAGGGCCTGATTGGCGAGTTTTATTGCGCTATCGAAATGACCTGCCCGTCTGGTGAGCGCGGCCAAACGGATCATGCCCCCTGCTGTTTCGTAGCTGGCAGTACCATAAACAGCCTCCAGAATACTCAGGTATAGGTCTTGCTGTTCTGTCGCGCTTTCATACTGGCCGAGAACCTCGTAGTGTATCGCTTGCTCTTCATAAACACCCCTCATAGAGTTAGATTTTAACGCTATTTGGTGTCTAGCAAACTCTGGGAAGTCCAGGCGGGTATAATCTGCAAAGAAAACCCAGACTATCTTCTGTCCAGGATGATCCAGGCAGGGCAAGTTAGTACTGGGTAGCTATATGGGTACCTAGAGGGTACCTAACTAGAGTGCTTCTCTGCAGCCCTTTAAAAATGCTGGCGGAGGGGTAGGGATTCGAACCCTAGGAGCTATTACACTCAACGGTTTTCAAGACCGCCGCTTTCGACCGCTCAGCCACCCCTCCGTGAGTCGCGCAATATACGCGATTCAGGGCATTTTGTTAAGGTTTTTAGACGTGTTTTAGCTGTGATTGAATTTGACTGATTTACCTGACAATATTTGGTTGTTTTCTACGAGTTTGTATCCTGTATGACGGAAATTCTGGTCATTATTTTGTTCGGTGTTGTGGGTCTGTATTGGCTCGCAGCTATGCGTTGCAAGGAGATTGCCGTCGTTGTTGCCCGGCGGGAATGTGATCGATGCGATGTTCAGTTGCTCGATCAGACGGTGCACCAGGCCAAGCTGTCCATGAGTCGTGATAATCGCGATCAATGGCGGGTCTGGAGAGAATATCGTTTCGAATATACCAATGATGGAGATACGCGCTCACATGGCCTGGTGACGATGCTGGGCCAGAGAGCGGTTCGTGTCGATATGGAGACGTTCAATTCTGTGATCCACTAAAATTATCCGTGAAGATTCTCCTTTGTTGCCTCTTGCTGCTTACCGCATGTCGGTCAATGCCGGAAAAGCCTGTTTGTGAGGCCAACGACATTGAGCTGATCGATCCCGTCCCGGTTACCTTTTATGGCATTAACAGTGCGCCTGGACACAATCGCGCCAGGGCGAAGTTCGTCCTCAAGACCTGGGAATCCCACTGCCCTGGAGCAACTATTCAAGATATTGCCCGCTCCCGCTACGACAACTATATCTGCCTGATTCCCGGCAAGCGGGACGATAAAGTGGTGGTTGGAGCGCATTACGACAAGGTGGGTGAAGGCAAGGGGATTGCCGATAACTGGAGTGGAGTCATGATCACCAGTCAGTTGATTGAGTATTTCGTTCACAATCAGCCAGAGTACACACTCGAATTTGTTGCCTTTGCTGAAGAGGAGAGAGGGATGGTGGGTTCTTCTGCTTATCTGCAGGCATTGCTGCGTAAAATCGAAAAAGAATCACTGGTTGCAATGATCAACATCGACACCATTGGATTGAAACCGGTCGTGATTGATGAACACTCCACAGCAGGCTTAGGTTGCCTGGCAAGAAATACGGCCCGGGCGCTCCAAATAGAATTCAGTCAGTCCAGCTGGGATGCAATCACCGGGGACTGGGAACCTTTCGCAAAACAGAATATACCCGTGCTGAATCTCCACTCGGTGGATGCCAGAACGATCAAGCGAATTCATTCTCGCAGGGATAAAAGCGGTAATGTGGACGAGGATCTTATGCAGGATGCCTATCACCTGGTACTCAATGTCATCCTCAAGCTACCCGAAATGTCGACGAGCGGGTGATAGACAGTGCAGACTAGGAGGCTGAGAGCCTCCTAGGATCCGTCATTTTGAAAAATGTTGGTGAACTCCGCTTCCCACTTGGAATAGTCTGTGCCAGGAACCTCCTGGATAAGCACACCCATCTGCATATCGTCACCATTGTCTCTGACCCAGCGTATCTCCTCCCTTAACAGGAACATGATAAAAGGTTCGCCAACGCCAATCGTGATGTTGAGCAGGGTATGCGGTGGAAGCACCGTCGCAGTACTGAATTGCAGGCCTCGGGTGGAGAAATCGATAGCCTCGCACGCAATGGAGACACCCACCATACTCTGTTCTTCTTTGCACTCGTGGATATGCACGAAGAACTTGATACGGCGGTTCTCTATTCTTGGTTCTACACGCTTATCCATTAGACAATGGCCACTTTCGATTCCACTTTATATTCGCATTTGATCATATGAGTACAGCTTAGCGACCGCAAGGATGTTGGCATGAACGGCGCTAGCTCTGGTCTAACAGGCTTCTGTAGGTCCTCAGGTGCTTCAGGGCCTCGGTATGCTGGCCCACAAGCTCATAAAGCCTGGAAAGGTTGTAATGTGCGTCTGCAAACGATCCAGCCTTCTTGTAGGCCGCAATCGCATCGTGAATTCTGCCCACGTCTTCAAGCAGAGTGCCAAGATTAAATGCAGCCAGCATGTTATCCGGGTCGGCATCCAGGGCTTTGTAATAATGAGCCTCCGCATCATTATATTCACCGGCCTCCTGCTGTAGCCTGCCAAGGTTAACGTGGGCATCAGAATGCTGTGGGTCAAGCTCCAAAGCGCGGGCGTAAGCAGCCGGGGCATCCTCAGGACTGACGGCTTCCAGATCGACACCCAGGTCAAACCAGTCATCGCTACATAATTGGTCGCTGCTTTCTGCATTCTCAGCGGCTTGTCTGGCCAGCGGAGCCACGGTACCGGCCAGTTCGGCAACAGTAAAGTTAAAGTGAATCTGGCCAGATTCCGGATTGTACATCTGGTCCTCATCGCGAATAACCACAGCACCGCCGTCGCCGCTAATACGAAGTGCGGTTAAGGGACGGTTCGTGGGGAGTTTGCGTTGAAGTTCAAACAGGCTGCGGTTTATTTTGCTGCGTCTGACACCCGAGGCGAGCAGTTCCTTGGCTGTCCGCAAAATAACAATATCCTGGAAACTGAAGCGAAAATGCTGGTTAGGGCCGCGACTTGGGTCCAGAACGCCACGGGCAATATCCCGGATTACCGTTTCAGGCAATTCGATGAGTTCGGCAACTTCTCGAGTTGAGTATCCCTTCATGGTGGTTACTGCTCATTGGGCGCGCATTGTGGTTATCCTGATAGCTGGAGTAGCTAGTTGGCGGCCTTTTTGCGCGTCGTCTGTTTTTGGGCCTGCTTTTTAGGGGTTTGTTTCTTTGGCGCCCGTTTTGGTTTTTTGCTTGCGGTTCCCTGATTCTTCAGGCTTGCCTTAAGCGCTTCCATAATATCAATAATCTTCGCTTCGGGTTGTTCTTCCGGCGAAACCACAATTTGCTGACCATTGACCTTTCTGTCAATCATATCCAGCATATGGTGTCTTACTTCGTCGGTATATTTTTCCGGTTTGAACTGATCGGAAGATACTTGTTCTACCAACTGGATCGCAAGTTGCAGTTCCTCTTTTTTAATATCAGAGGAGGGGATTTCGACATCCTCAAAGGAGCGAAGCTCTTCCTGGTGGCGCAGCTGGATCATAATCAGGCCTTCATCCAGCGGATGAATCATTACCAGGTAGCTTTTTCCACGCGTCGCATATTTGGCCAGGGCTGATTTGCCTGTTTTGCGCATGGCCTCTGCCAGCAGGTGATAGGATCGGGCCGCACCCTTGTCCGGGCCTAGAAAGTTGACCTTTTCAACGTAAATAGCATTGATCTCTTCGGCGGGTACGAACTCTTCAATCTCGATTTCGTTGGTGGATATGGCATCCATTGCTTTCATTTCTTCAGCAGAAAAGAGCACAAACTGGCCTTTAGCGAATTCGTAGCCCTTGACTCGGTCTTCACGGTCAACCAATTCGCCGTCAGTTGATGCACATATTGTTGCTTCAGGCGTGCCCCGTCTTTACGCAACATATTGAATCGTATACCTTTTGTCGTATCGACTGTGGAATACATTTTGACGGGGATAGAAACCATCCCAAAGGAAATTACACCCGAACCAATTGCTCTAGCTGCCATAACAGATCCTCGTCTCTAATTACCCTCAAGGGGTGGAATACTATCGGTGTAAACCCAAGCGCTGTCAACGACATGGCAGCATAGAATAATATTTACTAAAAACAAAGGGATAGATGTAATAATTAACCTAATTTCGTCACTAGGGTGCTGATTGCTTCCTGATGCTAGTTGCTTGCGTTGCGAATCATATCCCTGGCAATCACGGTTTGCTGAATTTGTGATGTACCCTCATAGATTCGAAACAACCGCACATCACGATAGAATCGCTCAACACCGTAATCCTCAACGTACCCGGCACCGCCGTGGATTTGCACGGCACGGTCGGCGACTCGACCCACCATTTCCGTCGCAAACAATTTGCAGCTCGCCGCCAGTGCGGCGACATTTTCCCCGGCATCTCTGCGCTTTGCGGTATCTGTCACCATACAAAGGGCTGCATAGGTGTCGGTTTGACTGTCAGCCAACATCGCCTGGATCAACTGAAACTCGGCGATGGGTTGACCGAACTGTTTTCGCTCGGTGGCATATTTCAGGCTGTCCGCAATCAGCCGTTCGGCACAACCGATACTGATGGCACTGATGTGCAGGCGACCCTTGTCCAGCACCTTCATTGCGGTACGAAAGCCAACATTTTCCTTCCCGCCGATCAGGTTGTGTTGGGGTACTACCACGTCATCAAACATCACATCGCAAACGTAGGTACCCTGTTGACCCATTTTTCGATAGGGCTTGCCCAGGTCGATACCCGGAGTGCTGGCTTCGACCAGAAAAGCGGAAACCCCTCTGGATCCCTCCCTGGCCGGGTCTGTTCGGGCAAATACGGTAAAAAGATCCGCCTTGGGTGCATTAGTGATAAAGCGCTTTGTGCCGTTAATGATATAGGTGTCACCTTCTTTTTTGGCCGTGCTTCGAACAGAGGCAGCGTCTGAGCCTGCTTCCGGTTCGGTCAGACAGAACGACCCGATGACTTCACCGGTTGCCATTTTGTGTAAATAGCGTTGTTTCTGCTCCGCTGTGCCGTCAATAATGAGCGACTGGGAGCCGATACCAACGTTGGTGCCGAATACCGAACGAAAAGCTGGTGAGGTATGACCAAAGACGCGTGCCACCGCGACTTCTTCGGACATGTTCAGGCCGAGCCCGCCATACTCCTCGGGAATCGTCAGGCCAAACAACCCGAGCGCTTTCATATCCTCAATGACGTCATCGGGAATACTGTCATCCGCACCGACCTGGGATTCCAGCGGGCGTAATCGTTTCTCGACAAATTTATCGACGGTATCAAGCAGTTGATCCAGCGTTTCCTGATCCAGAGCCATGAGCCAATTTCCTTGTTTTTCTTGTCGGTAGCTGATGTAAGCAGCTGTTGTAAGTTGAACGCAACCTATATAATGCCGCGCTTGTTTGTTTGACTACTTTTTGACGTTCTTTCTAATTTTTTCTATTTTCAAAATTTTTTATTTCAAAAAAACCTGGCAATTTTTAATACCTCGTCAGGATCACCGGCGTGAAGGGGCTGCATTGTATGCGGGCTGCCAACAATTCGCCAATAGGAGTTAGGGCACAAAATGGCTGGATTTAAATGGGACGATCCCTTCTTTCTGGATGATCAGTTAACAGAGGAAGAACGACTGGTTCGCGACTCGGCACGGGATTACGCGCAGGAAAAATTAATGACCCGAGTGAAGCAGGCATTTAGGGACGAATACTTTCATCGCGAAATCATGAACGAGTTTGGCGAACTGGGTTTACTCGGAGCAACATTGCCTGAGAAATATGGCTGCGCCAATGTCAATTATGTCTCCTATGGGTTGGTCGCCCGTGAGGTCGAACGGGTCGACAGTGGTTATCGATCCGCCATGAGCGTCCAGTCTTCACTGGTGATGCATCCGATCCATGAATATGGTGATGAAGCCCAACGGGAGAAATTTCTGCCGAAGCTTGCCACGGGTGAATGGGTCGGTTGTTTTGGGCTCACAGAACCGGACTACGGCTCTGATCCCGGCAGCATGATTACCCGGGCTGAGAAAACCTCCGCGGGTTACCTGTTGAATGGCGCAAAAATGTGGATTACCAATTCCCCGATTGCCGATGTCGCCGTGGTATGGGCAAAACTTGAGGGGATTATCCGGGGGTTTATCGTTGAAAGGGGAATGAAGGGATTTGAAACACCGATTATTGAAGGTAAGTTCAGCCTCAGAGCGTCGGTCACCGGCGAGATTGTATTGTCTGATTGCGAGGTCCCGGCAGAAAACATTTTACCTAACGTTAAAGGACTCGCCGGGCCATTTGGATGTTTGAACAAGGCACGTTACGGGATATCCTGGGGCGCCATGGGCGCGGCTGAATTCTGCTGGCATGCTGCGCGAAGTTATACCCTCGAGCGCAAACAGTTTGGCCGGCCGCTGGCGGCGAATCAGTTAATACAGAAGAAACTTGCAGATATGCAAACTGAAATCACACTGGGTTTGCAAGGTTCCCTGCGCATCGGTCGATTGATGGATGAAGACTATTGCCCGGTTGAAAACATTTCACTGATGAAGCGAAACAATTGTGGCAAGGCGCTCGATATCGCCCGCATGGCGAGAGATATGCACGGCGGCAATGGCATCTCCGACGAATATCATGTGATTCGTCATTTGATGAACCTCGAAACGGTCAACACTTATGAAGGCACGCACGACGTTCATGCTTTAATTTTAGGTCGGGCGCAAACCGGACTCCAGGCTTTTACCGGCGAGTAAATAGTTTGAGACAAAAATTCTAGCTCGACTTTTTTTAGCTGGCATTTCACCGGTAGAAATTACCGCGCCTTTGTAAGACATTGGCCTGATATCTAAATAATATCTCACTGACGCCAGCCGGTAAACCCGGCGGCTCAAATGGGTCATTCATTATTTAACCATTATCTGTCGTGAATTATCAGTCATGACGTAAGACAATTGCCCATGAGTGGGGGGCATTTTCCTACGCGTATTTGGGCGATATGGAGGCTTCCATTTATCCAGCAAGGGGTTTAAGTTAGATTCAGATTAGAGCAGTTCATTTTTCTCAGGGAAACCAACTTTTCGAAGGAGGAATAAGTGATAAGAGTACTCGTAGTGGACGATCACCAACTTGTTCGTATTGGCACTTCACGGTTGCTGGCAGACATCGAGGGTTTCGAAATTGTTGGCCAGGCAGGCAGCGGTGAACAAGCGATCGATATGGTCAGGGACTTGAAACCGGATGTAGTACTTATGGATGTCCAGATGCCTGGCATGGGGGGGCTGGAGGCCACCCGACGCTGCTTGAGAGTAGATCCTGAATTAAAGATCGTGGCGGTATCTGTGCATGAGGACGAACCTTATCCGTCCAAACTGATGAATGGGGGTGCGGTTGGATACTTAACAGAAAGGTCATCTCAGGTCAGCGCTACATCAGTTCTGACATAGCCCAGCAACTCGCGTTGCGTCCTTTTTCGCCCGAGGATGCCAGCCCATTTGAGGTGCTCTCCAATCGTGAAATGCAGATTACACTCATGGTCATCAATGGCCACAGGGTGCCTGAGATTGCCAAAAACCTGTCCTTAAGTTCGAAAACAGTCAACAGCTATCGTTATCGGATTTTCGACAAGCTCAGCATCAATAGCGACGTGGGTTTAACGAAGCTCGCTATTAAATACGGCATTATCGACTCCGAGGCGGTCGCATAAGCCAGCAGGTAGTGTAGTGTCCTGTATAGATAGCACTTAAAGTGCCATCTATACAGGACACTACACTAATTCAATGTAGCACCTGTCCACGTCTGCGCCTGCAATTACGTCGCCTTCGAAAACGTTATCCTGAATACTGGAACCTGCCTGTGGCCGCCAGTGGCCCTGAAAAAACCGCATTGTTGATCGTGGGTCTGGCGCCAGGGTTACACGGCGCAAATAAAACCGGTATCCCTTTTAATGGTGACGCGTCGGGTGATTTACTCTTCAAGGTACTCAAACATTTTCAGATTGAAAGCCGGGTTCGAATCACCAACGCAGTAAAGTGCCTGCCGGTTGCAAACAAACCCAGTTCATTAGAGCTGAACAATTGCCAGAAATTTCTTCTACCGGAGGTGACGCTCCATTTACAACAAGACATGCCAACCGTCATTCTCAGCCTCGGTCAAATCGCCCATCGCTCAGTTATCAAGGCGCTGGGGGTAAAGCAGTCGCAGTATCCGTTTAGTCATGGCGCGGTCCATGATCTGGATGAGCAACAATGGCTGGTTGATTCTTATCATTGCAGCCGTTACAACACCCAGACTGGGCGTTTGACGCAATCCATGTTTCAATCCGCAGTACAGTCTGCAGCCCAATTGGCGGGTTACCTTAAGTGACGACATTCGATAGCAAAACTTTCCTCAAACATCTGACCACAAGGCCGGGGGTTTATCGCATGTTTGATGAAGATGAGGAGATCCTCTACGTGGGTAAAGCCAAGAATCTGAAAAACAGGGTCTCGAGCTATTTTCGAACCACGGCCCTGGACGGCAAAACCATGGCGCTGGTTGCCCGCATCAATCAAATTGACGTCACCGTGACCAGCAGTGAAACAGAAGCGCTGTTGCTGGAACAGTCTTTGATCAAAGAACTGCATCCACCATACAACATCGATTTCAAGGATGATAAATCCTACCCTTACATCTATCTGTCGAGTGAAGATGAATTCCCAAGACTGGCATTTCATCGTGGTGCGCAACGCAAACCCGGTCGATATTTTGGCCCCTTTCCCAGTGCCTATTCCGTCAGGGATAGCTTGAACATATTGCAAAAGGTATTTCAGGTTCGGCAGTGCGAGGACTCTTTTTTTAAAAACCGCTCCCGACCCTGTCTGCAGTTTCAGATCAAGCGTTGTTCAGGACCCTGCTGCGACCTGGTGTCAAAGCAGGACTATGCCGCCGATGTGCAACATGCATCCCTGTTCCTGGAAGGTAAAAGCCGCAAGCTGATTGATGACTATGCTGATGAAATGGAAGAGGCAGCCCGGCAGTTGAAATTTGAGAGGGCAGCGCAATTTCGTGACCAGATAGCACACCTGCAGAGAATGCAGGAACAGCAGTATGTTATGGGCGACCAGGGTGATATCGATATCATTGCAGCTGTGATGAATCCCGGCGCAGTATGTGTCCTGGTGATGATCATCCGTGGCGGTCGCATGCTGGGACACAAGACCTACTTTCCCAAAGTCAAAATGGAACGCAGCGTTGCTGATTTACTGGCGTCCTTCGTGCCGCAGTTTTACCTGTCGGGTTTCGGTGGGCGAGAGTGCCCAAGGGAAGTGATAGTCAACGCAAAGCTTAATGAAAAGGAACTAATTGCCAGTGCACTAACACAAAAGACCGGGCGCAAGGTTCATATTGCTGACAATGTACGGGGCCATCGCAGGCGCTGGATATCCCTTGCACAAACCAATGCCGAACAGAGTCTGGGCAGTCACCTGGCGAACAAGAATAATCTTTCTCAACGCTTTGATGCACTGCAGTCTGCCTTGTCACTGGAACAAATGCCGGAGCGTTTGGAGTGTTTTGATATCAGCCACAGCTCCGGTGAGGCAACGGTTGCTTCCTGCGTTGTGTTTGATCAAAATGGGCCGCTCAAGTCCGATTATCGCCGCTTTAATATTGAGGGTATTACCCCGGGCGATGACTATGCCGCCATGTCCCAGGCATTAACCAGGCGCTATACGCGCATCAAGAAAGGGGAGGGGCGACTACCTGACATCCTGTTTATCGATGGCGGTAAGGGCCAATTGCATGAGGCTGAGGACATCATGGAAGAGCTGCAAATCTCAGGTGTGATCCTGGTCGGGGTTGCAAAAGGGCCCGGTCGAAAAGCGGGCCTGGAAAGTCTGTTCGTGCCGAATATCAAGTCTGGCTACGACGAAATTGTATTGTCACCGGATAACCCCGGTCTACACCTGATACAACATATACGGGACGAAAGTCATCGTTTCGCGATAACCGCCCACCGGCAGCGTCGGGGTAAGAAAAGAAAGGAATCAGTACTCGAAAGTATCGATGGTGTCGGGCCAAAAAGACGCCGCGCTCTGTTGCGGCACTTCGGTGGAGCAGGCCGCGTCGAAAGTGCCAGTAGCGAGGAACTGGCAAAAGTTGAAGGGATAAGTGGAAAGCTTGCGGACCACATTTATGCTACGCTGCACAGCAGCTAAAGACCCTGGAAAGCCGCTGTAACATGAAACTCCCCATAAGCCTGCCGAACATGCTGACGAGTCTCAGGATCGCCCTGATTCCTGTGTTGGTCGTTGTTTTCTACCTACCCTTCGAATGGAGATATCTGGCAGCCGCAGGTGTTTTTACGCTCGCCAGTATCACCGACTGGCTGGACGGTTATCTGGCAAGAAAGCTCGACGAGATCACACCGTTTGGTGCATTCCTCGATCCGGTAGCAGACAAGCTCGTCGTCGCTACTGCCCTTGTACTGCTGGTTGAAGTACACGCCAGCGCGATTCTGGCGGTGCCTGCACTGGTTATTGTCGGTCGGGAGATCGTCGTCTCCGCGTTGCGGGAATGGATGGCTAAATACAGTGAGCGACGCAGTGTGACGGTCTCCGTGGTAGGGAAGGTCAAGACAGTGTTTCAAATGGTGGCTATTATCGTCTTACTTGCCAGCGGTCCGGATCTGGGCAGCCCGATAGTCAAAGCGGGTTATGTTTTGCTGTATGCCGCTGCGGGTTTGACTCTCTGGTCCATGTACCTTTACTTAAAGCTGGCGTGGCCCGATTTATCCTCCGGGATGACCAAAGAAGACAGCTGAAGGCGCAGGTACACATCGAACAGCACTGGCTCGATTAGTACTACACCGCCGACACGAGTATGATCATTGCTTCTTTTCAGGAGCAGGAATGTGAAACCCATCAACTACGTCGATTCGCTGAATGAACACTACGGCTCACTTGGTAACCCACCGTATCGTTGGACGGTTAACGAGACAGCCCCATTGTCCAAACCCACAAAACCACTGAATGAAGCGGTGGTAACATTTCTGACTTCAGGGGGTGTCTCCCACTGCACCATGCCAGGTTTCAATCCTGATGCCCGCAACGACCATCGCCTCGATACGGTCGCCAAAGATGCTGACAGCCGGGATTTCCAGATTCATGACAGCTATTACGATACCCGGGACGCGGTGTCAGACCTGAATTGTCTGCTCCCCATTGACCGACTGCGCGAAATGGAGTCAAGCGGTGAGGTGGGGAAAATTGCTTCTCATCTGTGGAGTGGGTTTATGGGCAGAATCTACAATCGCACAAAACTGATCGAAGAATCGGCCCCTGCATTTATTGAGAAACTAAAGCAGGACAAGGTCGATATTCTGGTTACAGGCCCTGCCTGACCCCTCGATCACCAGACCGTGGGTCTGGTATGTCGGGAAGTCGAAAAAGCCGGAATAGCCACAGTATGCGTTGCCACTGGCCGCGATCTGATTGCCCAGGTTAAACCGCCACGGGCACTGTTCGTCAATCACCCGATGGGTAACAACTTTGGCAAACCCTTCGATGAAGCCATGCAAACGGAAATCTTACGTACAGCGCTTGCGCTGATTTACGATACCGATGAAGGTGGCATTTTGGTTGACTATGCTGAGGCGTGGCCTGAAACGTTCGAATATTTCAGGTCAGCTGATGGTTAATAAAAAAGCCGCACCTCGAGTCGACACCGTTCGCCTGCAAAATCTGTCCCGTGCGTTTATCGGCACGGCGAGTCTGTTCGCCGCGATTGACCTTGAGCTGTTTACGGCCATTCACCAGGGCGACAATACGGTGGACGCTTTTGCGCGTCGCAGTAAAATCAGGCTTGTCAATGCTGAACGGATTATGACGATGTGTGCGGCCGCAGGTCTCATCACCTGGCAGGCTGATCACTATATAAATGCCGAAGACGTCAATCGATTCCTCGTAAAAGGTGAGAAGGGCTATGCCGGACCCTGGTTGATGTTCACCCGCGGCGCCTGGGGTAAATGGGGGCAGCTGACGGAATTGTTGAAAAGCCAGGAGTCCGCGACGGTGATTGGCAGCTACAAAAATATGACGGTTGAGGCAGCGCGGCGCTACCATGAGGCGACTGCCAGTGTTGGCTTCGGTTCTGGCAGGCGGTTCGTCAGGCAGGTGGGCCTATCGGGAAAAAGAAGAATGCTTGACCTGGGCGGAGGCTCCGGTGCCTATTCCATTGTCGCCGTGCAGAACAATCCTGAGTTATCTGCCGTCGTGCTCGACCTGCCACCTGTCGTTGAAATCACCAGGGAATTCATCGAAAAAAATGCAGTGGTCGGCAGGGTAGATACGATCCCCGGTGACTTTACCCGCACGGCTTTCCCGCAAGACTGTGACGTGGCGGTGATGGCCAGCAACCTGCCGCAATACAGCCGTGACATTATTCAACAGGTTGTCACCAAGACATACGATGCCTTGTTACCGACCGGTGAAATGCACTTAATCGGCGAAATGCTCGATGATGATCGAGCAGGTCCACTTGATGCAGCACTCTGGGGTTTGTACGAGGTCATATCGAACAGCACCGGGATCACCCACAGCCGGTCTGACTGTGTCGGCTACTTCAAAGCCGCCGGGTTTGTTGACGTCACTGTGAACGAGTTCATACCAGGTATTCTGGTCAGGGTCTCTGGTCGCAAGGGCTAGTCGCAAGGAATAAGGGTTTTCGAATTTATATGCCGTATCAATCAGGTTTCAGGCCAGGTCTTTTTGACGGTCAAACGATCTTTATTCCCGGGGGAGGTGGTGGCCTTGGCAGATGCATTGCCCATGAGCTTGCCTTTCTTGGTGCGAAGATCATTCTTGCCGGGCGTACCATGGCTAAACTCGACAAGGCCCGCATTGAAATTGAAGCCGATGGCGGCGAGGTGCTGGGTTGTTACACCGGTGAGTTAAGGGACGAAAAAGTCGTCGTCAGCATGGTAGGCAATATTGCCGCCGAGCATGGTTCGATTCATGGCCTGGTAAACGCAGCCGGAGGCCAATTTCCTGCCGAGCTTAAGAATCTTAGCCTGAATGGCTGGAATGCCGTGATCGAGAATAACCTCACCAGCTACTTCCTGATGTCCAGGGAAGTGTTTCGTCAAAGCATGCAGAAAACCGGCGGCAACATTGTCAACATAGGTGCGGATTATGCGAGGGGGATGGCCGGTATGGGCCACAATGGCGCTGCCAGGGCAGGGCTTTCGAACCTTACATTTACGTCCTCGATGGAATGGGCGTCCGCGGGTGTTCGGGTTAACTGCGTGATTCCCGGATTCATTGCCACCACAGGTCTGGACCGGTATCCGGAATCCGCCTGGGACAACCTCAAATCAGTCGTCAAACGAGCGCCGTTGCAACGACATGGGACGGCGGCCGAAGTTTCTGCAGGAGTTGTTTTCCTGATGTCAGATATGGCGGCCTATATCACCGGCACCGAACTGAGAATAGATGGTGGCATGCATAACGGGTCCGGCGGGTTTCTGTTTCAGAACAAAGGAGTCGAAGCACGACAGCAGAAAATATTCAACGGTTTCCACCGTGATGAAACAGCTAAGCTGCTTAATGATCGTTAGAACCTGATCTCTGGTGAGTCTCGACCTAACTCTGGGATTTCACCAGCGCTTGTTCAATATCCCAGATAATATCTTCCACCGACTCGATACCCACCGATATTCGTATCATATCGGGCGTCACGCCTGCAGACGCCTGTTCCTCGTCGTTGAGCTGTCGATGGGTGGTTGAAGCCGGATGAATGATGAGGGTTTTGGCATCCCCGACATTAGCCAGATGGCTTAAGAACTGAGCGTTTTCAATAAATTTCACCCCGGCCTTTTGTCCTCCCTGGATACCAAAAGTCAGTATCGCACCGGCCCCTCTTGGCAAATACTTTTGCCCTAGTTCAAAGTAGGGATTATCTGGTAATCCGGGATACTTCACCCAGGAAATAGCTTCGTGATGCTGCAGGTATTCTGCCACTGCCATTGTATTCTGCACATGACGTTCCATCCTGATGTGCAAGGTTTCGAGGCCCTGAAGAAACAGGAACGCATTAAATGGGCTGAGACTCGGACCCAGTGTTCTCAGGGTCTCGAGACGACATTTTGTGATAAATCCGAAGTCACCAAATGTCTCGAAAAACCGGATGCCATGATAGCCCTTGGATGGATCCGTCATTTCAGGGAACTTGCCGTTATCCCAAGGAAATTTCCCGGATTCGATAATCACACCACCGATAGACGTTCCATGACCGCAGATAAATTTCGTTGCCGAGTGCACGACGATGTCTGCGCCATGTTCAAAAGGTTTACACAGGAAGGGCGTTGCGAAGGTATTGTCCACCATCAGCGGAATACCGGCGTCATGAGCAATAGTCGCTACTGCCTCAATATCAATCAGGTTATTGGACGGGTTTCCGATAGTTTCAATAAAAAGAACTTTTGTTCGCTCGGAGATCGCAGCACGAAAGTTTTCCGGGTCGTCCGGGTCAACAAAGGTTGTGTTGATGCCCATGCGTCTGAAGGTGACATCAAATTGCGAATAGCTGCCACCGTACAGCGTACTGGCCGAGACCAGTTCGTCGCCTGCAGCCAGCAGCGTCAACAGGGCAGTCATCTGTGCCGCCAGGCCGGAGGCAACCGCGAGTGCCGCACGTCCCCCCTCAAGTGATGCCATGCGCTCCTCAAACACCGAGGTCGTGGGGTTGGATAACCGACTGTAAATATTGCCAAAAGTCTGGGCATTGAAAAGGCTGGCGGCATGTTCTGTATCATCAAAAACATAAGCTGCAGTCTGGTATATGGGCGCCGCCCTTGAACCGGTCGCCGGGTCGGGTATCTGCCCGGCATGTAAACAACGGGTTTCGAATCCGAATTCGTGGTCACTCATCGTATTTCTCCTCAGATACTGCTAGGACACGTGTCTTGGTCGTTTTGCCGATATAATTCCGGTATTGACTCCAGCCCAGCTGAGACCGCCATACAGACGCGCGTACTCAATTTTCATACATCGGTCCTGTACCACCTCAAGCCCCGCCGCACGCGCCTGTTCTGCAGCCGCATCGTTCACCACACCAAGCTGTAGCCAAAGAACACGCGCACCAATGTCAATACTGGGTTGAACGAAACCGGGTATCCGGTCCGACCGTTGGAACAGATCAACAACATCCACTTTCTGTGGAATAGAGGCGAGGTCCGGGTAACATTTCTGTCCAAGGATTTCTTCGTAGCCTGGATTCACCGGAATCACCTGGTAGCCATGGGCGAGCAGATACTTGGCCGCGAAGTAACTTGGCCGATACCAGTTACCGGACAGTCCCACCATGGCAATGGTCCGGCACTCGTCCAGTATTCTTCGTATTGTTGTGTTATCCATGGTTCATCCGTCGGTCTGGTTCGCGAGCTACTATGGGAGGTGATGATAACAAAGATTGTTGCTCGGCTTAGCTGAAGATACAGGGTCCCCTGCCAAGGCAAAAACACTTTCTGGACCAGCCTGTTCGATAGGTTGTCTTTGGAATTATTAAATGAGTTCGTTTCGGGGTGCTCAAGCTTTTCTTTGAAAAGTTTTGTTGCCGGGAGTTGTTGATCGATGAGTTTGTGTTTGCTGCGCAAAGCTGCGACCAAGTCGGCTGGAATGGTGAGTTCATTCAGGGGCACTCAAACTTTTCTTTGAAAAGTTCTGTTGCCGGGAGTCATTCATCTGTGTGTTCGTGTTTGCTGCGCAAACACGAACTTGGTGCCCGGGGCCGGGGTCGAATGGGGACGCCTAGTCCGGCACCTCGGTGCTATCACAGAAGTGATTCAAAGTGAGAGAATTGTACGCAAAGAAAAAGTGGTGCCCGGGGCCGGGCTCGAACCGGCACTGCCTTACGGCAACAAGATTTTAAGTCTTGCGTGTCTACCAATTTCACCACCCGGGCAGAGGATCGTGAAAGGCGCGTAGTTTAACGATCTGAAGCCCCAGGCTCAATCCTTCAGAGCATGTAAAGGGTATATTTTTATGGATAAGATGCAAAAATGGGGGAGGTAGAAAAAGCAGTGCAATTGAACTTCTAGGAGATTGGATAGAATCGCCAGACTGCGAAGCACAATTACACTGAGAAAAAGATACTAAGTGAAAAATTTTGATCCGCAAACCAATTGACGGTTTTAATCTACAGGCGCGTTCATATTCAGGACGAACTGTGGAGTCCAGCTAATTTGATGCTGATGCACCACTTTCAAGGTGCACCTGGCGTCAACTGTATGGGTTCTGATCTGGTATCTTGATTGAAAAAGATTACCGGTTTTGATGAAGGAGTTAGGCAGGATAGAGAAGTTTTAGAATTAACGATATTCATTTTCTTAGTGATTTTTTTTGTCACGTCGATCAAGGAACGCCGGAATTGGCATGGCAATGAACAATCCGAAATACACCTATCCGGCGAGTGCAATCCAGGCATCCGATACGACCAAAGCCAGCAGAACTGATAGTGGCGCGAAGCTCGCAGCAACAGCCCATGACTGCATGCTGAGCCGGGTATTTCGTAATTCAGACTGATTTAGTCCCAGCGACGATGAGCTACGCATCGCGCTGCCATACAATTGATTTAAGATTAAGGACATGGCAAAAAAACCAACGGAATAGAACACGAAAATCCGGCGCAGCTCATCGATAGCCTGAATCTGAAAACCTGATGGCAGGTATCCGTTACTGAGATCAAAGAACATGGCTTCCAGTATGATTCTCAGTGGGTACACATAAACTAGTACTACAAAGATAAGTGCGAGGCTGAGTGGAATAGTTCTGGAATTTTCCAGGCCGTAGCGACGGCTCCAGCTTCGATGTCGGCCCCAGAACATCATTAACAACGCAAAACTAAAGGCAAATGCAGGTATCCGTTTTACCGCGATTATCAGCTCAGTATAGTCTGAAGGGAGTTCCTCATAGGATATGATGAGCAAGGTAAGCACAAACGCAAACGCAGCATCGATAAATGTATCCAGACGTGTTACTTCCAATCCTCTCAGTCGAAATTGACCCTCGACCGTGAGGTTATCCAACTGGGACTCTGTCCACTTCGTATCAGCAGTTGCGCCAGTAGCTATATTTAAACTTGATCATAAAACACACCAGATCATTGTGACAATAATAGACATTTCATAGCTCCAGCGGACCTTGACCTCAGGTAATGCGGCAACGATGTTCAAGCGAAAAGTTATACCGCCAGTTGCCTGCGTAAATCGAGCAACTTGTCCAGCAGGGGTGAGAGCTTTTTCTTCGCACTGTTAAGGTATCCCCAGGCGGTGCCACAAAAGATAACGATGGCGCCTGCGTAATAAAATGCGAGGTTCGCATCGGGGATCAGGGTGCCAGTCCTCTGGTAATATCCGCCGTAGCTCCCCATCACAACCACTGCGAACATGGGTAGGAGGAAACGCATGGGGAGGGACTTGTAGCTACTCAATTGGTTGCCAATTTTCTCTATTTCGATATCCAACCGGGTAGCAAGTGTCCAGTTCTCTTCTTTTCCTGTTTTGAGGTCTCTTGTCATCGCAACAGACAGATACCAGAACAGGATCGTCATGGCCACCATACTGATCTGTTGCAACAGGTTCATCTCGGGTTTAATCATGAACAGAACGAATAAAATTAACAATGTGAGAACGATGGATAAAACCACAATGACATTTCTGCCGAAACGGGCTTGCCGATCCAGTTCTTTAGCTTCGTTTACGGTTGCTGTAAAAGCCGAACTGTCCACGGGGATCGGTGTCGTCATTTCTTCTCTCCAGGTTTTTTTCAAGTCATCAAGGTTCATTTGAGTCACCTCTCATCCACGTAGGTAGTGTTAAATCTGTCTTTTATTCGATTCACTCTGACATTTATAGCGTTGCCGCTGATGCCCAACACTTGTTTCATGGCATCTGTGGTTAATCCATCGAGGTACATCATCAAGACAGTTGCGTCGATGTCGTTCAAAGAATCCAGGAAATTCTCCAGGATATCCGCCTGACTAAATCCGTCTGGTGTCGAATCATTGTTTAGTTGACTGGCTCTTAAGGTTTCAATTTTTTTCCGTTCATGAACGGTTTTTCTAACTCGCGTCATGGCAGTGTTGAATGCGATTCGATATAGCCATGTCTCGACGCTTGATTCACTGCGAAAACGCGCAAAGCTTCTCCATAATGCCAACGAAATTTCCTGGCATAAGTCGTCCACTTCATCGGGATTAGCATAGCGCCTCGCGATACTGCGGATACGACCGCTGTTCGCTTCAATCAGTAGCTCGAATGTTTCAGACATAATTAGTTAGTCGCCCTGTAAGGCCAAATCTTACATGTTGGTGCGACACGCCTGTGTAAATCTACATTAGTGAGATAATCCATCCGTGAAATTGGAAGAGGCGAGGTTTCGAGTTGTAGGTGCATGTAGGAATATTTAGAACATATATACGGACGTATATACGGACGTATAATAGAGGACCGATGGCGAGATTAGCCATTGCACCGGAGGTAGCTGCGACTTTTCTCCCAGCGTTCAGGCATGGAGTACATGCAGGATCAGGTGGAATAATATTTCCGGTTCTGGTTGAAGTGATGAAACACAGCTGAGGGCTCCTGCTATGAAAATTGTGAGATTGAGTTGGTGTGTCTTTCTGCTGTTGATGTCACTCGCCTGTCAGCCACGTGATGTCCAACCAGGACTATGGCTTTCGGGCGACGAGGTAAATCAGCAGATAGATGACTGGGGGTTCACCGATGAAATCGAAGAGATTTATGTTGAAACAAAACCCTGGTATGGCATTCCACACTCGACAACCATCTGGTGCGTGGTATTTGCGGGCGAGCTTTACATTGGCTCCTATGGTGTAGAAAAAAAGGCCTGGGAGAACAATCTGGCTCAAGATCCTGAAGCGAGGCTTGGTATTTCAGGGAAATTATACAAGGTTGCTGTCAGCCGGGTAACAGATAAAGAAATAGCTGAAAATCTGAATATTGCCTACAACAGAAAATACGATATGGAAGAGGTCTTTGGTAACGAAGTTCCTGAGTGGTGGTTCTATCTGGTAGAACAGCAAAAGTAGAGATATTTGCGGATATCCGAGCGAGTTACCCAAGTGATTTTTCATTCCCCGCGGATGTAGCGCTACTGTAGCGGTTTGGCAAGTAACTCCCACAAGTAAACTCAAATCGATAAATCAACTTCGAAACGACTATAAGTTCGTATCTGGGGTTGTGTCGTTGACTTAACTACTTTAAAAACAATAATTTAGGTATGTATTTGGAGGACGGAGCGGGAGTCGAACCCGCCTTCGTGGTTTTGCAAACCAGTGCCTAACCGCTTGGCTATCCGTCCGGGCTGATCGAACGGCGAAATGCGCCCAATCGAAGGGCCGCAAGTCTAACCAACTTCGATGCCTAATTCACGGCCCAATTGGGATTAATTAATGACGGAGAGCAATAAACAGGAGGTCAGGGCGGCAATGGCCACGATCGAGAGTAATTCCGGAAGGTTTTTTCTATAATTCATACCAGGGATGCTAAGGGCCTTCGGTGAAAAACGGAAGGATCGAATACAACTAACGTTATTCTCTTATGAACGACACAAGCCGAGCCTATCTGTACGCGATTATCACAGTCCTGTTCTGGTCGACGGTGGCCACGGCCTTCAAAGTCGCACTCAGGAGCCTCGATATCTACCAGCTGGTCTTCTATGCCTGCCTGGCGTCCACTATGGTATTGCTCATCCCTGTGCTCGTCAGCGGCAACGTCGTTGAACTGGTCAGGGTGGGCAGATTGCACTGGCGATTTACTTTGCTGGTCGCTTGTCTCAATCCGGTTTGTTACTACCTGGTCCTGTTCGCAGCTTATGACCGCCTGCCAGCGCAAATTGCACAACCCATCAATTATACATGGGCGATAGTGCTGACATTTCTGTCGGTAATATTTCTGAAACAGCGTCCAACGAGATTCGATTTTGCGGCGGCGTTTATTTGTTACGCGGGTGTTTTGGTCATTGCAACAGAAGGAAACGTGGATGTTCTCCAATTCAGCAACAGTACCGGTTTGACATTTATCTGGTCAGGTTACTGGATTCTGAATATTAAGGATAAGCGGGACCAGCGCTTCGGGATGTGTCTTAACTTTCTCGTGGCTTTACCCATTACATTCGTTATCTGCCTGGCGTTCTCATCATTCGACGTTGCGCCCGAGGGTGTTGCGAGTGCGTTTTATGTGGGTGTATTCGAAATGGGTCTGGCGTTTCTGTTCTGGTCCAGGGCTCTCAGGCTGGTGGAGAATACCAGTCGGGTAAGTACCCTGATCTTTCTCTCACCCTTTTTGTCCTTGTTTTTTATCCAGCAAATACTGGGGGAGAGGATCATGGTAACAACGTATATTGGCCTGGTTGTCATTGTTGTGGGGCTCATGGTTCAGCGAATTCGCATGCCCGACCATAAAACCAGCGATTAGCCAAAACGGATTGTTTATAGATAACGAATCTGGATGGCCTGAATACCAGTGCCAGCCAGCACATCAGAGATCACCACGACCTTGTCACCCTCTGACAGACCCACTTTCGATTTCAGGACATCAAAGGCAATTTGCAGTGTTTTCTCAGGATCCCTGCTGAATGCGGTTCGGAACGCGGATACGTTTCTGTTCAGGATCAATCGGCGTCGCGTCTGGCTATCGTTGGTGAAGGCAAAAATTCTCGTCTGCGGGTGGCAGTTGGTGACGTAGTCCGCCATGTAGCCACGCCGGGTGATAACAACAATACCTTTTGCTGATAGTGATTCTGCAAGATCAGCGGCGGTCACTGCCATGCTTTGCTTATCGTCAGGGCACTTCAGGTTGCGGGTAAAATCCAGTCCGGGAACCGACTCAGCCGTTTCGGCAATATCCACGAGTTGTTCGACACAGCGCACGGGATGTCGGCCAATGGTGGTTTCACCGGAAAGCATCACCGCATCAACTTCTTCATAGATGGCGTTGGCAACATCCGTGACCTCTGCCCGGGTGGGGATAGGGTTTGCTATCATGGATTCCAGCAAGTGCGTGGCGACGATGACCCGTTTTCCGTTTTCTGCACAAAGCTGCACGATGCGTCGTTGTACATTCGGTAACTCGGCAACATTGATTTCGACGCCAAGATCTCCACGGGCGACCATAATGCCATCTGATTCATCAAGAATTTCGTCAAGGTTTTTAACGCCGGACTGATCTTCAATCTTGGCGATAATCTTTATCTTGCCAACCTTCTCACCCATTAATTCCTTTAATTCTCTGATATCCGCCGCTTCACGGACGAAAGACAGGGCAATAAAGTCTACCTGGTGCTCCAGGGCAAACAGGATATCAGCTTTGTCTTTACGGGTAATCGCCGGTAGGTTGACGCGAATGCCCGGCAGGTTAACGTGCTGTTTACTCTTCAGTATGCCGCCGTCGATAACCTTGCAGGTCATGGTGCCATCCTCATTCTTTTCCAGTACCTGCAGGTTGATAATGCCGTTGTCGACGGTAATTCGGTCCCCGACACTAACCGTCTCAATCAAATCATCGTACTGAATATGAATTGAAGAAGATTCAACGTCGATGTCTCCACGGACAGTGATTGAGATCACCGACCCATTTTTCAGTTCGAGCTCATTGACCAGATCCCCGGTTCTGATTTCAGGTCCCTGTGTATCCAACAATACAGCAATGGGGTGGGGGATCTTTCGATTCAGGGTCTTGATAAATTTGATCACTGCGGCGGCAGATTCGTGATCCGCGTGGGACATATTCAGGCGCACGATGTCCATACCGGCGTGGGCAAGTTTTTCAAGCATATTGAAATCATTTGACACTGGGCCAATGGTGCAGATTATCTTGGTCTTGCGCATGGTAATGAAAAGCTACTGTTTGATTCGGCTTGCGGAACCAGGTCACAAATCCAGCCGAGCTGAAAAAGCCGAGATCATACTGCCTTGCGGTTAGTCCTTCAAGGTGAAATTACCATGTCCAGGACTACTAGAATAGGGCAAGTTGTTTTTCTTCTGCAATCTTGTCAGTCTCTTTAAAAGTAACGCCCAGCCCCAGCAGGCGAATACCCTTGCCTTCGCCCCGTTCCCAGGCGATGGGAAGCAGTTCTTCAAACAGTGCCCTGTTGAGTTCATGGCTGTGGCGTTCAATCGTGGTGCTCTTAAAGTCCGAAAATTTGAGTTTAACCTGCTGATTTCGGATGGGTCGTTCACGGTGTTTTTCCAGGCGGCGACTTAGCTCGTCATATAGACTGCTAAAAGATTCCATCGCCGCAGTCGGGGTTGGAATATCCTGAGGGTAGGTCCGCTCAACGCTAAGTGATTTCCTCACCCAGGCTGTCGTGAGTTCCCGATCATCGATGCCGTGGGCACGCTTGTACAGGGATTCACCAAAACCGCCAAAATGACGAACCAGCTCTGTCTCACCAAGGCTGCGCATGTCAGCGCAGGTGAAGATGCCCAGTTTCTCCAATCGTTTCAGTGTCACCTTGCCGACACCGGGTATTTTCTTAACGGCCAGTTTCTGCACAAAGGCATCGACTTCTGCTGGCGTCACCACACACTGCCCATCAGGTTTATTTTCATCAGAACAAATCTTTGCAAGAAATTTATTCGGCGCGACCCCTGCGGATGCGGTCAGGTCAAGTTCATCCTTGATCACCCGCCGAATGTCATCTGCAATATGGGTCGCGCTACCCTGGAACAGGATTGAATCTGAGACGTCCAGAAAGGCTTCATCCAGGGATAAGGGTTCGATGAGCTCCGTATACCGCCGAAAGATTGCCCGAATCTGACCTGAAATAGCCTGGTAGTGGCTCATACGACCCGACAGGACTGTCAGGTGTGGGCACAGCCGCAACGCATAAGCCGTGGCCATGGCAGAGTGAATGCCGAACTCCCGGGCCTCGTAATTGCAGGTAGAGATGACACCACGCCGGTCCGATGCACCACCGACGGCAATGGGTATGCCTCTCAAGCTGGGATCATCCCGCATCTCTACAGCAGCATAAAAGCAATCCATATCAATATGAATGATCTTGCGCTGTCGAGATTCATGCATAAAGGCGATTACTGCTCTTTGAGGTATGAACTAGTTTAAACAGGGTCTAAATGAAGCACCAGCGCAAGGAGCAGGGTATACTTGTGAGCCTTGATATTGCTGTTGTAGTCGCTATGGACATAGACGAGATAAGAAGACGTTTCGAACCAGCGGTTAACGAGATCATTGATACCTGCTGCATTACCGAAGACTTTGTCGATAAGGACAGGTTTAGGGTGTATATCGCGACGATATGGGGCAATGCTGTACTTCAGCCGGAAAAATCAGGCATTGATGAAAGTGACCTGAGCAATCTGCACGACTTTTTGAACGAAGAAATTGAAAAATTACTGGGTACCGACCAAACCATTACCAGTTGCTTCGAATACCTCGTCACCAAAGCCGGTGACGACAGTATGAACAGATTGCAGGTCAACAACCAGCACAAGGACTTTATCCACTATTTCGCCAGGCTGATTCTTGGTTCGGACTCGTTATCGAATATCAACTTGAGCCGCGACAACTAGCCTTGATTTGACATTAATCTGCATCATCTTGGCCAACGCCTCACGAAATTAAGACATTGTCAGATCAAAGCTAGTTCTTAAGACTTTCTTGTGTAGTGATCAACCACCAACGCGCCAACAATATCTCCCTCGACATTGACGGCCGTCCGAATAGTATCCAGGGGTCTTTCTATAACCAACAGTATGGCGATAGCCTCAAGTGGAATGCCCACGGCCAGCAGCACCATTTGCATACCAGCCATAGAAGCAGAAGGCATGCCCGGCGCACCAATGGATGCGACCATCGCCATGAGAAACACTGTAAAAATTGTCACCGTCGACAATTCAACACCGAACAGATAGGCAAGGAATATCGCGGCCACGGCTTCGAACAGCGCCGTGCCATCCATATTCATGGTGGCACCCAGGGGCAGGACGAAACTTGTGACGGATGCATCAACTTCAAACTCATCAGAACAGGTGCGCATTGAAACCGGCAGGGTGGCAGAACTGGACGAGGGACTAAATGCCACGATGAGTGGTTGTGAGATCTTGCGTAACAACTCGACAGGAGATTTTTTGGCCAGCAACCAGGCGATACCTGGCAGAACCAGCAAGCCATGAACCAACGTCAGAATGACAATAAGCAGTGAGAATTGAAATAACTGCGTCAGAAATGCTGCGGAATTTCCATCGCCCATGTTCAGGCGCAATGTAAAATCCATCAGGATCGCGAAGATACCAATGGGCATTACCTTGATCACCCAGCGCAGGATTTGCATTATCACTGCGTTGATCTGTTCAACCGTCTTGAACAACGGCGCATCCACTGGAAGCACGAGCACCATCGCAATGCCAATCAGAAACGCATTAGTGACGATTCCCAGAATATTCAAGTTGGCCAAGGCAGATATGGGGTTAGTCAAGGCCAGGTTTAACACCTGCTGCAGAACAAGGACGATGGAATCACTACCGGCTTCGATCATTTTCGATGGGGCGACTTGGCTGGAAAATTCAATGGTGGGAGGATATTGAGTCCATGGATGGATAAAAAAGACCGCAACCAGACCGAGCATGATGGCAATGATGGTCGTTCCGAAATAGTAAGCGATGGTTATCCCACCCAATCGCTTAAGCTTGATGACGTCTCCAATACCGATAATGCCGCCAATCAGAGAAAAGAAAATCATCGGCGCGATAAGCATTCGCAACGCCGCAAGGAATACTGATTTCAGCAGCAGGATAAACTGGTAGAAGCTATTTTCGTTGTCGGCAGCGAATACATCACCGAATAACAGAGCAATTCCGACGCCTAACAACGCGGCCAGAAATACCTGGAAGGTTAAATTCTTAAAAATCAATGGGATAACTGCATGATAAGTAACTTTGAATAATACCAAACACAACTGACCAATTGGAACCATAAAGGTGTGAAGGAACCGACAAACGACCCGATAATCAACCGCTGGGTCAAACAATCAGACCAGGTGAGAGGTTCGCGCTTTTTGGAGCCCGAGGATCGTGGTACTTTTTTGGGATCAGGGTAGTAACCTTTCAAGGCAGAGTGTCGGATTGAATACATGGTGACCTATGCGTTAATAGCGATCCTCGTGGTCGCGCTGGGTCTGGTTTCAATGTGGTTATTGCAGGCACGAAAGCGCTGGCAGTGGGAACGCAGGTTCTACCGGAACTATCCTGTGGCCCTGGTTCGAGTCAGCGTACCCGAAGGCAATATCATTCGATGTAATGAAAAGTTCGCTACAACGCTTGGGTATGCGACTGGTCATGATTGCCTGTTAATCAACCAGTTTACGCGACACTTCCCCGGCCTCGATCTTGCGCTTGTGTTGGTACGGGCTAAATCAGCAGAACGCTTGCCCGCCAGGGTTGAAACAGTTCAGATGGAGCAGCGGGACAGGGCAAAGGTGCCGATGTTTGTGTCGATCCTGGGATCAGCGTCTGATCGTTATGTTGACCTGACCATTGAGCATCCAGAAGATGCGGACACAAACTCACCTTTTATGGCCATTGCGCAGATTAAATTTGATCGCTCGCTCGCGGTGATTTCTTTTAATGATGCCGCCAGCAAATTATTTGGAGAGACACTCCTTATCGGTCACTCTGTCACTCAACTCATCAGCCAGAATTATCGCGCCCGGATAATGCGGATCATGCAAAAGCGCATGCGTCACGCAGCATTTTCGCTACCGGTTCCAAGTGTCATCGCCGGTGGCTATTCCGACCGACTGAACTGGTCCTTTGTCGTCCAGCCCTGGAATGAAATCGAACTCGTGTGTACCAAGGAGTCCGCGGTGCCGGAAGACTGGCGTCTGCTGAAGTCCCTTGTCGACGGACAGACTGGCCTGTGGGAACTCAATCTGGTGACGAACAGGTTGAGTCAATCCCAGGAATGGCTGAGGTATCTTGGCTACGGCGGCGAAAACAATGATCAGCTGGTCAATTCATGGCTGGCACTGGTCCATCCCGATGATCGGAATGCGTTGGAATCACAGATCGAAGGGGTAACGAACAGAGCGATTGACCGCATCAACGGCGAATACCGCATCGCCATAAAGGGTGGTGTGGAGGTTACTGTGTCGAGTATCGGCTACATCAGCCAGTATTCAGAAAATGGGTCCCCGGTCAATCTGCGGGGTTTTCACCAGGTTGTGTCGACACCTGACGAGGTGTCCGGTTCACCCAGGGTTATGCAGCTCGGCGATTTAAGTCACGACCTTGCCAATCAGTTCGCTTCAATTACCGGTTTCGCCCAGCTGATTCGGGAGGATGCCGACAGCCAGATTGCAAATTATGCCGCACAGATCCAACAGGCAGCCGAAAAAGCCTATCAGCAACTTGAGCTTCAATTACACAGCCAGAGTCCGGAAACTGGCGTCTATGCCACAGTTAATCGATTTTGTGATGAGTTAGGCATCCTCTCCGTGGTTCACCTTAATCCCGGAAAATGGATCGACATTGATCATGAACTGATTACCCGATACCTGGTTGATCTCACCGGAGATACCCGTTCGCCAGGGTTTGATGCAGAAAATATACTGGTCAGGACAGATTTTCGCCGCTACCCGAAAAGCGTCTGTAGCTATTGCAGCAGGCACCTTGATGGTGCTTTCTTTAAACTCTGCATTGAAAATCGAGCCCACGGCAGTCCCCGCGATCATATGCTTCAACGGATGGATGCCGGTTTTCTCACGACTGATATCCGACGCAACTCGGTTTCATCCGAAAACGGTTTTGGCGGCCTGAGCAGAATGATACATCAGGCCGGTGGACACGTCTGTGTGTTGACAACGGTCAACAAAATTGAGGTTTCATTATTCTTGCCAGAATCTGTGCTGGAGCCTGCCATGGACCCCACAATTGCAATAAATACTACCAATCAGTTATCCCCCGCCGTTGTACTACGGCGAGATGACTTCCGGGCCAATAAGTCAGTGAATATTCTGGTGTTGGATGATCAACCTCAAATCTGTGCATACCTGCGCGAGGTTCTCAGCCGGGAGGGCTATAACGTTACCATAATGATGAATGCGAAGCAGGCACTGGACCAGTTCGAACAGGCATCAGCCAGTTTTGACCTGGTTATCACTGATCAATCGATGCCGGATATAACAGGCGAGCAGCTCGTGCGGCAAATTCACAGAATCCGGCCACTGCTACCCATCATTATCTGTAGCGGTTATAGTTCCCCTGAATCTGAAGTTCTGGCACGAAAGGCAGGTGCCGCGGGTTTTTTAAAGAAGCCCGTCGATGTAACCCGCTTACTCGACCTGGTGGATTTATGCATGAAAGACCCTGATGGAGCGGAGGACGATGAGGTTCATTAATTTGTGTTGAGGTTCTGATGCCCATGACAAGTGGTGCCTATTTCACGAGTGACCTGATTGATGATCTGCCCCTGGGTCTTGCGATGATTGATCCGGCGAACCGGGTTATCGCCGCGAACAAGTTCGCGATGACCCTGCTGGCCGTTGAGGTCGGGCAGGATCTCGGCCCGCTAGTCCACCCGGATTCCCAGATACAATTCGAACAAGCGTTAAAAGATCCGGCAACGGAGTATCAGGTGCAGTTCGTTCATGATACCGATAGCTCGTATGTGCAACTATCTTCACAGCCACCTGACGAAACCGGTCAACGGGTGATTTTTCTTCGAGATGTCTCTGAACAAATCGCCCTGAGCTCACAGTTACAGAAAAGCAGACAGCCAGAAAGAAAGTTCATGCACGATATCAGCAACACACTGACAACCACCATGGGTTATTCAGAACTGATCGGTATGATGTTGGAAGAGCACCAGACATTATCAGGAGAACGGCTCGCGTCGGTTCAGCGATACCAGGGGGAAGTGCGTGAGGGTTTGCAACATACCGACATCCTGGTCAGGGAACAAAAGCAACGTAAGATGCCTCCCAATCAGTTCGCCGTGCCGTTACACCGCAAGCATATTGTGGTGGTTGACGATGAACCCTCCATTGCTGAATTCTTAAGTGAACTGATGCTGGGTCGTCACTACAAGGTGACGACCTTTACAGACAGCCCCGAGGCGCTTGAATTTTGCAAATCCAATGCGAAATCAATAGACCTGATGATTATGGATCAGATAATGCCAGAGCTGTCCGGGATTTCCATCGCAACTGAATTGCTGTCCGTGAGTATTGATCTACCCATCATACTTTGCACAGGTGACCCTGAACTAATCTCAAGGCAGTACAGTGACGAGGTCAGAATAAAGCATTTTATCCGCAAACCCATCGATATCAGCGAGTTGACTCAAATGGTCAGCGCCATTGTTGATTAGGCATTATCGCCAGACTCCTGACTCCCTGGCCTGCTAGTCAACTGCGGCGGAAAGTGTTGAACCGATGGGATAGTGAAGCACCAGGTCACAAACAGGATCGAGATCTGTGACCTCATTGTTGACAATAACCAGACCGGCTCCCTGTTGTTTTGCTAGGCGTGGGAACCCCGCAGCCGGATAAACTACCAGCGATGAGCCTATTGCAATAAACAAATCACAATCCAGGGTGGCTTGTTGGGCCCGTTCCATCTCAGCAACCGGCATTGCCTGACCGAAGGAAATCGTCGCAGTTTTAATTATTCCGGAACAATCGGTACAGTAGGGGATCGTCTCATTGTCACTGAATATCCTGCGAATATCAGCCAGTTCATAGTGCTTCCCGCATTGCAGACAGGTCGCATAGTTGGCATTGCCATGTAACTGAATCACCTGTGCATCCGGCACACCGGACTTCTGATGCAAGCCGTCAACATTCTGGGTGATGATGTGAGAGACCTTTCCCAGTCGAACCAGTTTCGCCACGGCAAGATGGCCGGAATTCGGTTCGGCACCATCCATTCCTCTGCCAGCAAACTTGCGACGCCAGGACTCACGCCGAACATCCTCGGAAGCGACAAAGTCCGAGAAATCGATAGGCGTCTGACTCTTCCAGATACCGTGAGGCCCGCGAAAGTCCGGTATGCCGGATTCAGTACTTATTCCCGCACCGGTGAATATAACGATATTGCTGGCTCCCCGGATTAAACGTCGAAAAGCAATCAGCTCTTCACTGGATATTTCAGGCTCAGACATGTCACTCCCCCGGAATTAATTATGGCTAAGACTTGATCGACGCAGTTGCTCGAATGCCATGGGTTGCTGCGCACGAAGAAATGTAATGATCGCGGCTGCACATGCTGCAGGTCGCGTGGTCGATGTATCGACTTCCACATCGTATAGTTTGTGAGCATGACAAATCTTAAAATGCCCCATCGCAGTACCCGGGAACCGGCCCGGGCGTGCAACTTCGCGCTCGTTAATCACTCCTTTGGGGCATTTCACGCCGACAAAAATTACAGAATAGGGTTCAAAAACACCCAGGTAATCAGCCAGAAATTCCGGCTGCAGGATAATGTCATCAATAATAATGTTATTGCCACTTTCCACCATGGCCGCCATCGCCCTGCGCATGCCTCGCAACATTTGCTGGCCATCTTTACCGAAACGGATCTGGGTATAGTGAATCTCGGTGTCGGTCATGGGAACCACGTTTAAACCCAGGTCGCCAGTGGTTCCCCTGGGAGCGTTCAATCCACGGTACTTGTCAGGCATCCCGTCCCTGAACTGGTCCAGCGCAACGTGAATGTATGGCTCACTCAATTGCTCCTGTAATGCATGTGCCAGGGTCGTCTTACCCGCACTGGAGGTCCCGTTAAGAAAGATGACCCTGCCTTTGCCGGTCGGGCCAGAATTTTCTTCATTTTCTACCACCTGTGATGACTCCTGTTTTCGAAACGGTTCCCGGCTGCTGTGAACACGGGAGTGGAGTATAACTAGACTGCTTATCGTCCGGAAACAGATTCGTGGGTGTTATTTCCTTCGTAAGTGATTCATACCTAGTGTTTTATCCAGCCCAGTATCGAAATACGAGTAAGCTGATGAATATTCCAGACGTCAAGGGAAATGACCATGCCAAGAAAAAGCCTCCAACCCTACTGGTTGAAGCGAATGTTTGATCAGTGCAACGGTTTGTATGTTGATCACTTCTGCCGACCTCACTTTGATGCCTCCGGTATTGGATTGAGAGTCATGAATCCGCGCTGCCTGGAGGTTTCAGGTCCTAAAATTACAGTCGGTAAACATGTCCATTTTATGGCCTTGAGAGACAAACCGGTTCGCCTGGCGGTATTCGAAGGATTGGGTGAAATTCATATAGGCGATTATTGCCTGGTGAATCCGGGCGTCAGGATTTCTTCTGCCAGCGCCATAACCATCGGTCACAGCTGCATGTTTGCGATGAACGCTTATTTATCGGATGCCGATTGGCACGATCTGCAACATCGAATCTTTGCTCCGGGTAATCACAAACCCATCGTGTTGGGGAACAATGTCTGGATCGGTGACAGCGCACTCGTCTGCAAGGGTGTGAACATTGGCGACAACAGCATAGTAGGTGCATGGTCCGTGGTCACAAAAGACGTACCGGCCAATGTTGTCGTCGCCGGTAATCCCGCCCGGGTTGTGCGCCAGCTAGACCCTGATGACACTACAACCCGGGAGCATCTGTTCAATATGGAAACACCCTATGATGAGTTCGAGGACAAGTGGTATCAGGATAAGCTCGCAGGTAATCGAATCACCAGCTGGATAAGATCACTGTTCCTGCCCGGACAGTCTGATTGATCTGTCGGTCGAATGCGCGAATCGCTTACCTTGTAGCAAGTTGCGTCCAGTCACGCTGTGGTTTAGATTCAATCTTAGTCACCAAGTCACTAGCCTGTGGATCTTCATGAGACATCTTATTTCCAGTCTTTGTATCCTTGCCTTGATAGTTATCAACCTGGTCGCCCCTCGATCAGCACAAGCGGATATTATTCAGGATCTGGCAAAAAATGCAGAAATCCTGCTAGCCAAAATATCACCCAAAGGAGACTACATAGGTGTCTTGAGAGAGTCTGATGGTAAGCGATCAGTGGCCATCTTCACTTTTCCCGCCATGAAGTTTTCAAGTTTGCTCAGTTATCCCGGTCGAGACGAAGTGGGTAATTTCTGGTGGGTCAATGATGAAAGAATTCTCGCAGATGTTGCCCGAAACTATGACCGTTGGGAAGAGGCCAGGGCAACCGGAGAGCTCTTCGCCATGAACGCCAATGGCAAGAAACGCGAGCATTTGTTTGGTCTGCGCGCAGGAGCCGACCAGTCCAGGGGGCGGACTCAAAATATCAATAACGAATATGCCAGCGCCTTCCTAATGGATCGCCTACCAAGTCATCCAAAGTACGTTCTGGTGGAGATAGTGAAGTGGTCCAGGGGATTGGGTAATCCAGTGGAAGCCGCCTGGTTGAACATCTACAGCGGGCGGCAGTCAAAGCGGATTCGTGCTCCGGCCGCCAACGCACAACTGCTGGCAGACGCAAATGGGGAAATCAGATTCAGTTTCTACACCGATAGTAATCAGAACCTTGTGGTACATCTGCGCAATTCAAAAGAGGGGCGTTGGGAGGAGTTCTCCAGTACATCCTACGGCGATGCCCAGACCACGCCGTTAGCCACGCTTGAGGATGGCAGAATTCTCGTGAGCCATTCGCCGGACGAGGGTCCCTACGGCATTTACGTCATGGACCCGCAAGATGGTTCGATCAAGCTGGTTTACCGGCATGAATACGTTGATGCCGCTATTGTTCAGGATCGAGATGGGGTTCCCTATGGGGTTCATACCATGCCCGGAAGAATCGAATTCACGCCAATAGATCCTGACCACCCGAGATCAATGGCTGTACAGGCTTTGGAAGGTGTATTCCCTGATGGTTCTGTGCAGATAACCAGTTCAACCCAAGACAATCGGCTGATGATTGCCGCGGTTTTGCAAGACAACAAAACACCAGAATTCTTCCTTTTTAATGCGGAAAAAAATCAGCTTCAAAGTTTGTTTGATTCGAGCCCCTGGATCGACGATTTAAAACTGGCGCGGATGGAGCCTATTAAAGTTACCGCCCGGGACGGGTTGGTACTGCATGGTTACCTGACACTGCCGAATGGCAGCCAGGGTAAAAACGAGCCGTTAATTATCGTGCCCCATGGTGGACCCCATGGCGAGCGTGACAAATGGGGTTTTCAATGGTTCGAGGGATTCATCCCTGCCAGCGGTTACGCGATGCTACAAATCAACTACCGCGGTTCCGGGGGATATGGACCTGGGTTTGAGCGCATGGGTCATAGGGAGTGGGCGAATAAAATGCAGGATGACCTGACTGATTCCGTCAACTGGGCGATTCAAGAGGGCATCGCCGACCCGAACCGGATCTGCATCTTCGGTTGGAGTTATGGGGGCTTTGCGACGGTGATGAGCATCGCGATAGAACCAGAGCTTTATCAATGTGCCGTCGCAGGTGCCGGTGTTTATGACCAGCAGATCCAGTATACCGAGGCTGACTTTACGACGAGAACCCTCTGGGGCAAGAAGTACATCGACAAGGTCATCGGTCCCAGCAAAGAAGACAGAAGACTGGCATCGCCGACTAACTACGTTGCAAATATCAAGACGCCGCTGCTGTTAATTCACGGCGAAGAAGACGAACGAGTGCCGATCGAGCACGCCAAAGCGTTGCAGAAAGCCATGGTCGCAGCAGGAAAACCGGAGCCACGCCTGCTGGAACTGAAAAATGAGCTGCACACGCCCCGGAATGAGGAAAACAAAGTCATCATGTTCCGCGAAACGCTGGCTTTTTTTGAGGCCTATATTGGCAAGCCCGGGGCTGGCGTTGAGAAGAAACGTTGATACAAAACTGCGTTAATTAACCGTTTGAGACCCTAACCATAAGTGAGCTTGCGTTTTTTCAGCAACTGTTGCCGGGTTACCTGATAGTGCTGGGTATACCTGGCCTCCAGGTTAAATGTCGCCATCAAGCACCCCAACTCACCGCACTGCCCTGGGTCCTTTCCCTGCATTAAACCAAAGGCATAACCGGCACGAAAGGCATCGCCACATCCTGTGGCATCCATCTGAGCGGTGCTGGGTGCGGCGTCGACGTGAATCGGTTCAGCGGATGCTGTATGCCCTGGAAATATATCTACGCCCCCCTTGCCCAGCGTGACGATGACGTGATGCGTCTTACGAATGTCTGCCTCCGTCAGGCCGACGTTGGTTTGCAGAATCTCCCATTCGTGCGCATTGGTGATCACATATTGGCTCAGGGACAGGAGCTCCTCAATTTCAGGCTGGTTAAATTCAGCGACCCCCTGACCCGGGTCGAGCATGATCGGTATATTTAATGCATTCAGGTCCCGGGCCTGCTTGAGCATAATCGGCGCGTCTTCCGGAGCCAGTATCGCCAGGGCGACATCGTCGATATGTTCGACATCCCGGGGCAGGGAGCGGGTTTCTGACACAGAAGCGCCAGCGTGAAAGGCTCAGAGAAAATAATGCACTGGGCGGAGTTGTCGTAAGCTGCATCAACTGAGATGTACCGGCAGTTAATCCCCAGTCCTTCCAGATGCTGGCGATAGTGATCCTCAAAATCAAGACCGGCAGAGGACACCGGGATAACAGATACGCCTAACTGGTTGAGGCCGTAGGTGATATTGATGCCGCAGCCCCCAAAACTGGATTTCAGAGTTTGTAGCTGCAGCGATATGTTGAGGCCAGTAGTCGGGTATTTTTCTTCATAGTCCGTAAACGAACCAGCATAGGTACCGATGACATCCGTTGCGATACTGCCGCAGACCAGTACTGACTTCATAGATTCAGCATCGTTATAGTGGGGACTGTTGCATTTCCGTAGGTGTTCATGGAAGTATCCGTTCTGCTGTACAGGTCTTGAGACCCGTTAACCGTCAACTTACGATAGGCGACGAATCCAATTGATGCAGAGTGTAACTGGACATCTTCAAGCAGTCTTTGGCTTGATCGTATTTATTTTGATTGCCTGGGGACTGAGTGAACGACGATCACGACCGGACTGGCGTCTAATTTCTGTGGGGCTGGGAGTGCAGGTGGTTATTGCCTTGCTGATGTTCAAGGTACCCGCAATACAGTCTTTGCTGGGGCTACTTAACCAGGGTGTGATTGCGATGGTTTCCGCGACTGAAACCGGCACCCAGTTTGTGTTTGGCTACCTCGGCGGTGATGTGTCAAATGTCGCCTACCCATTCGGAGTCGAGAACCCAGGCGCTACATTTATCCTGGCTTTCAGGGTCTTGCCGCTCATTTTGTTCTTCACTGTACTGTCAGCGATACTTTGGCACTACCGGGTTTTACCGATAATTATCCGTGGTTTTTCTTACCTTTTACGGCGAACTCTCAACGTCGGGGGTGCGGTGGGCGTGAGTACAGCAGGAAACATATTCCTGGGCATGGTGGAAGCACCGTTGTTAATACGGCCATTCCTTAACCAGTTGTCCCGGAGCGAACTGTTCGTTGTGATGACCTGCGGGATGGCAACCGTCGCGGGTTCAGTGATGATTCTATACTCCGTGATTCTTCAAGACGTGCTCGATAATGCCCTCGGCCATGTCCTGACAGCATCAGTTATCAGTGCACCGGCTGCGATTATGATCGCCCGAATCATGATTCCCGGGGACACGTCGACCGGTAGTGATGAAATTGTCAATCCGGTGGAATACACCGGTCTGCTCGACGCCATTACCCGCAGTACGGCGGATGGCATTCGCCTGATGGTCAATGTTGGCGCCATGCTCATCGTTCTTACTGCACTTGTTGCGCTGGTTAACAGTGCTCTATCATTACTGCCGGAAATTGGCGGGATGACGGTATCAATGCAGTCGATTTTTGGACTTGTCTTCACCCCGGTGGTTTGGCTGATGGGTATTCCATGGGCAGAAAGCTTTACCGCAGGTTCCCTGATGGGGACAAAAACGGTACTGAATGAGTTATTTGCTTTTTTTGCACTGGCAGCAGTCGAACCCGGTGCTTTATCCTCGAAGTCCGTACTGATCTTGACCTACGCGCTGTGCGGCTTTGCGAACTTCGGTAGCCTCGGCATTATGGTTGGTGGGCTGGCTGGCATGTGTCCGGAGCGGCGCGAGGAAATTGTTCAACTGGCACCCAGGACTCTGATTTCAGGGACGCTCGCAACCTGCATGACAGGCGCTATTGCCGGGCTGCTGATCTAAACAAGGTCCTGGCCGATCAGCCAGTCTGCTCCTTTTCAAACTGGCGGCAAATCTCAATAATGGTTTCCACGTCTGCGGTGGATATGTCCTGGTGGAATACCCAGCGATTTCCTGAAATTCGAATATCCCGCTGAGTCAGGTACTGCTTGAACTGTTCAATATGCAACCGGGAAAAATCCAGCATAACCATGTTGGTCTGTGGGGCCTCGGCCAGTCGAAGATGCTCGAAATCAGATAAGGAATCAGAGAATTTTCTTGCATTTTCATGGTCTTGCCGCATTCTTTTAATGTTATTTGTTAAAGCAAACAACCCCGCGGCAGCGATGACACCGGCTTGCCGCATGCCACCTCCAATCATCTTCCGAAGCCTTCGGGCGCGTTGAATCGTCTCAGCATCTCCCACTAACAGTGATCCAACGGGACACCCCAGTCCCTTCGATAAACAAATAGAGACGGTGTCAAAATGCTTACAGATCTCTTTTACCGGTACTTGCTGCTTGACTGCGGCG
>LWDU01039399.1_pt1 | contig 149025 bp, 127 predicted proteins | sample 727161 | NCBI WGS metagenome assembly LWDU01 (sample SAMN04566230, study PRJNA314399) | hydrothermal vent metagenome | isolation source: deep sea hydrothermal plume seawater | place: Mexico: Gulf of California, Guaymas Basin | collected 2004-07-11
CGTACTCGTTGACACTCACGGGTGACAGCGCGCTGACCGACAATCTGACCGCGAAAGTCGAACTTCGACTCGACTTTACATCAGATGACGCACTGCCGAATAGCCGTGGCAACGACAAAGAAGATGTCGCAACAATGCTCCTCGCACAGCTCGTTTACGAGTTCTAAGGAACCCGTAAGCAGACCAACAAGGGTCGCCTCGTAAGAGGCAACTCGGAAACACTGGCGGCGGGACGCAGACAATGCGGACCCGCCGCTATTGGTTTTACCGACCCCAAACAGCGGGCGCAGGGGAAGCACGCGTCTCAGACTCTTGAAGGTCAACCTCGACGTCGTCGCCTTGATGTGCGGTGACCCTGTGAACATCACGGTCATTCTCGGGCCCGCATCCCGCGCGATAAGTTCGATCTGCAGATCGAGTTCTTCGTCGATGAATCGCTGCAACGGAACACGAAACATCGTCGAGATAAAGCACCCGCGACGTGTTGCGCGAATCATGCGAAACAAGACTCCCGGCGTAGAGTGGATTGCGCTGGACGTCCTCTCGCAACTGCTCCGCGGCTTTGCGGGTGTTGCGTAGCGTACCCAGGGGCGAACCGATGCCGCCGCCGTGGCCGCGCATATGCGACGCAGTCGGGTATCCGAAACACGCTAGTCTCGCGACCATGAAAATTCAGAACCTGTTTGATCTCAGCGGCAAGGTTGCGGTCGTCACGGGCTCGACAAAGGGGATTGGTCGAGCGATCGCCGAAGCCTTCGCCCACCACGGCGCAAAGGTTGTGATCTCTGGGCGAGATTCGAAAACTTGCGACGAAACCGCCCAATCCATTCAAGCGTCCGGAGGAACCGCGACGGGCATCGCATGCGACATCAGCGATGCGGATGCCCAAGCCAACCTGATTCAAACCACAACAGATCGATTTGGCCCCGTCGACATCCTCGTTGCCAATGCCGCGATCAACCTCCACGCTGGATCCCTACTCGACACCACCGCAGAAAATTTCAACGCCACAATCGAGACGAACTTGACGGGCGTGATGCAACTCGCGCAGTGGGTCATCCCCGGCATGCAAGCCGCAGGCGCGGGGTCGATCATCTTGATCTCGTCGGTCGGTGGACTGCAGGGCAATTCTCTCCTTGGGCCCTACTCGATCTCGAAAGCTGGCGTGATTCAACTCGCGCGAAATATCGCGGCGGAATTCGGCAAGGACGGCATTCGCGCAAATGCCATCGTGCCGGGTCTTGTGAAAACTGACTTTGCGAGCCCCCTCTGGCAGAACGCCGAGATGGCACAAGAACGGATCGACAAGACCCCACTTCGTCGCCTCGGCGAACCCGAAGACCTCGCCGGTGCCGCGGTGTACCTCGCATCCCGCGCGGGCGCCTGGACCACCGCCCAGACCATCGTCGTCGATGGTGGCGCCGTCATGATGGGCCGTTGACCCGCGAAGCGCACGCCGCGCCGATCGACGACGTACTGGACGAGACCCGCGCTTGGATCGAAAACGTAGTGGTCGGACTTGGGCTCTGCCCCTTCGCGCAAGCATCGATCACGGAGGGAGGCCTGAAGATGCTGCGCTGTGATGCAACCGATCCCGAGGAGCTTGCTTCCGTGCTTCGCAATGCGTTGCTCGAACTTCGAACGGATGCGGGCAAGGCGTTCGACGGTTGCCTGGTCGTGCATCCAAACGTCCTGACCGAATTCGAGAGCTTCAACGACTTCCTCGACCACGCGGACGAAATCCTCGAAGCAACGCCGCGTTCCGGCGAATTCCAAATTGCCAGCTTTCATCCCGACTATCGCTTCGCGGAGACGCAACCCGACGACGTCGGGAATTACACGAACCGGTCTCCCTACCCGATGCTGCACATTCTGCGCGAAGCCAGCGTTGAACGCGCCCTTGCAAACTTCGGGGACCCTGCGGAGATCCCCGAGCGCAACGTCGAGCAGCTTGAATCTCTCGGGCTCGACGCGGTAAAGAAGCTGCTTGCGAGTTGCAAACGACGCGACTGAACGATGACACCACAAAGGCGCCAGTTCTACCGCAGTTCCTCGGTGGCCTTTTCTGCACTCCACGCCATCACCGCAATCAACCCGCCGTAGTACAAGACATTGGGCAGAACGCGGACAGCGAAGCCAACGTCTGCGCCGGTTGTCAGGATAATCAGATCGGCGGTCGCCCACAGGCTGTAGTAGATCACGACAAAATACGCGACGCGCTTCACCCATGGGTTCGTGCGCACGTTCTCGTGAACCCGGAGAAGCGTGAGCGTAAGCAGCACAAAGAGTGCTTCGTAGATAAAAAACATCACCCGCGCGTGATTCATCGACTCTGGAAGCCACCGCAAAATAACTTGTACCGTGACCGGAACAAGCACGGTCAACCCGGCTGCAAGGGCCGCTGTTCGTCTGTTGATTTCCAGTTTCCCAGCTGGACGGCCTGCAACGGCGACGATCAAGAAGCGCGTATCCCCCGCGAGCACGAAAAAGAGCGGAACCACACTGGCCGCCATTCCTTCGAGGGCACCGATGCCGTAGATGTGAGCGCTACTCATCCAAGCGTCGAGTCCCGACAACACCACCAGCGCAAAGCAGTAACGGCGAACCGTCGCGTCGAGATTCGTTCGCGTGGCACAATAGATCAGCGCTGCTCCCGCCGCGGCCCAAAGCAAGAACGGGTGCTGAGTCGGGCTCGCGTAAAAGGCTTCAAAGGTTCCCATGTTAGGAGCCATCGCCCGCGCGACTTGAAGGATCGACTTTGTGCTTCGCCATCGCAGAAAGATACGCGATCACGTCGTCAATGATTGTCGACCGCTCTTTAAGCTTCACGTTTAAACGCGGCATGCGCGCGACCGCAACAAGCGACGCGGGATCGTCGATCCACTGCCGCAACCACGCAACGTCTCGATAATCCGTCGGGTTCGTCGGCCAATTCAGCTCAGGACCAATGCCACCCCCCTCGCCGTTCATTTTGTGGCAGCGCGTGCAGTGCATCCGAAACGCTTCGAAGCCGGACTCGACCTGTGTGCTGCTCCCACTTGGCGGTGTCATCCGCGGGAAGCGCTTGCGCGCATCAATCAGATCAATGCCCACAAGTTGATAAGGCCAGCCGTAGTCACCCTGGGCGCGCAGTTCTGCGTCGGCGGCATTGTCCCAGACGAGATAAATCGGTGACAGATCGACTCTCACACGTTCGCCGCGTTCAAGCTTCAGAATTGAAAAGCGCTCCGCATCCTCGCGGCCAACCGCCAACCAAGCGTCGTAGGCGAGCAAGCGGCTCACCGGGAAACTGGGTTGATAACCGTCTCGACACGTCAGCAGCACTTCATCGCGGCTACGCCATGTCTTGCCGTACACCGAGTCGAGCACCGCGTTGAGTGGAACCGCGGTAAAGGTCGCAAAGTCTTCTTCATAGGGTTCGAACACGCGCAGTGCTTTACCGCCCTTCGTCGCCGTGACCTCAGCAAGCGAGCGCGTAGCCTGTACGTCCCCCGCCAACCGAAACGTCAAAACGTCGGGCGCGGGAGCACGATCAGCAGTCGCCGGCACTGGAGCGAGCCCCCCCCACCAAACTGCCAACAAGACGAGCAAGCTCGACCGCGCGCAGGGGCTACGCGTCGTTGGCCAGGGTTCCAAGGGCGAACTCCGTGTGGGTGACCGAGTTCGGGCTGAGCGGCCCGCGAGCGCACATGCACAGATGCTGTCCGCGCGCCGTCACGCGAACTCCGCGTGCATGTCCGTGGTCCATCATCGTGTGCGCGACCTCACGCACGAGGTCTTCTTGAATCTGAAACCTGCGCGCGTATGCGTCGACGAGTCGGGGCAGCTTGCCCAAACCCAAAATGCGGTCACCCGGTACGTAGGCGAGATCGACTTCACCAAAGAACGGAAGAAAATGATGGGCGCAGATCGAGTGAAAGCCGATATCTCGCACTTCGACGAGCCCTGGTTTTTCTCCCGGCTCGAGCATGCGCGTGGTATTCAATATCGTACTCGGGTCGAGGCGATAGCCCGCCAGCAGTTCTTTGAATGCACGAGAGATCCGATCGTCCGCCCCTTCTTCTTCGAACCATGCGAGTGCGCGGTGATCGTCGATCACTTGGGCCTTCAGCCAGTCGACCAGCTTCATTCACTTCTCCAATTCAACTTCAATGCGGCTGCGATGGGTGCAACTACGATTGAGCGACGCTTTATCTTCGCACGGCGCGGCGTTAGAACTTACGGGGCAACACGATGTGCTTCTTGATCTTTGCGTGGGTGCGTGCCGGTCAGTCGACCCACTCCCACTTCGAGAGCGCGCCAGAACCCGATCGCGTCCAAGGGCCGGTTGAGCCAGCCAGTCGAAATACAATAGCCGCGCATATGAGGAGCGCGATGGTGTCCAGCGTGTTGAGTGCGCGATAAAATCAACTCCCTTCGCTGCAAAAACGCAACGACGCGCGGTACATCCCGCGTGTGAGCCCAGTAGTGAAGCTGGTTGGCAATCGCGCTCGTCGTCACCAAGCCCAAAAAGAAAGAAGCGATCACCACGCCACTGCCGGCAGACGCAAGTCCAGCCCCTACGATCAAATAGTCAAAGCCGAGAAACCCCAGGAAGGCGGCGATTGCCGCGCCACCATTCACGTCGACCCAGTCGTGGTCGAGCATCGCCTTCGGCTTGTGGTGATGTTCACGAAATGAATAGATGAGGTTCGACCCAAGCCAACGGGTCTTTTCACTTCCCCACGAATCACACGCCCAATGAACGACGCCGGTAATCAAGTCTGCCAAGGCAACGCCGGCGATCAATGCCGCGGCCGCGGGCAGGACCCTCCAAAAGTCGAGGGCTGCAATGATGCGCCCCAGCAATACAAACCCCGAAATCAAGCAGCCAACGATTCCAACGCGATAAAGGGCGCGCGCCCCGACACTCGATTCGGACGCGGACTGGGAAGCGGTCTTTGTTCCTCGCAGATGCACCATGAAACGCTAGCGCGTGCGCGACAGACGGCCGCACTTGGGGCTTCGGGCATTGCCGGGTTGCATCGACGCCCAATAGGGCGATGCTACACCGCGAATAAATCGAACACCGGAGAGAAGAAAGCATGAAGACCGCGCTCTTACTCATCGCAGGGTCCCTGTTGATCCTGATCGTGATACTCGCGGTGAACACCGCGAATTTTGAATCGCGGCAAATTGAAGCCGAGCCCGCCGACGTTTCTGCCTTCGATTCCGGTGCCATCGCGGAGCGACTGTCCCGTGGCCTCAAGCTACACACCATCTCTCACAGCCTCGACGGTCCAATCGAAGCCGAAGCTTTCTTTGCCCTGCACGCTCAACTCGCGAGCGACTACCCCCTCACACACAAAACTCTCGTGCGCGAAACCGTTTCCGACTACAGCCTCTTGTATACGTGGGAGGGAACCAAGCCCGAGTTGCCGGCTGCGTTGCTGCTCGCGCACCAGGACGTTGTGCCCGTTGAAACCGGAAGCGAAGACGCTTGGGAACAGCCACCCTATTCCGGACACATCGACGCGACCCATGTGTGGGGACGCGGCGCGATGGACGACAAGGGATCGCTCTTCTGCATCATGGAAGCGGTCGAAGGGCTGATCGCCCGCGGCTACCAACCCGAACGAACCGTTTTGTTGGCCTTCGGTCACGACGAAGAACTCGGCGGCCCGCAAGGTGCAACCCAGATCGCGGAGCTGCTCGCAAGCCGTGGAATCAAGGCCGAGTACGTTCTCGACGAAGGCGGGGCGGTTACCGAGGGCACGCTCTCGATGTTGGATTCACCCGTCGCCGTGATTGGGATTGCGGAAAAGGGATCCGTCTCCATCGATCTCGTTGTCGAAACCCTTGGCGGTCATTCGTCCATGCCGCCGCGGCAGACCGGCATCGGCATTTTGTCCGCCGCCATCGCGACCCTCGAAGCCAATCCCGTGCCCGGCGGGATCGCCGGCCCGGTCGAACTCATGTTCAATCACATTGGCCCAGAGCTCGACTTCCCAATCAACATGGTCATGGCCAATCTCTGGCTGTTTCGCCCTGTGCTCGAACGTGTTTTCGCGAGCGACCCCAGCATGGATGCGATGCAACGGACCACCACCGCGGCCACGATCATTAACGGCGGAGTCAAAACGAATGTCTTGCCAAGTCGCGTGAAGGCGACCGTCAACTTTCGCATCTTGCCCGGCGACACCCATGACTCCGTCTTCGAACACGTGGTCGGCACCATCGCGGACGATCGCATTCAGGTCACGAAACGCCGTGAATCACGCAACCCGAGCCCGGTCTCGCCCGTTGACTCCCTGGGCTTCAAGGCGATACAGAAAACCGTCCGAGACTATTTCCCAACCGCGATCGTAACGCCCTACCTCGTGATGGGCGGGACCGATTCGCGCTACTACTCCGAGATCAGCACCAATCTCTATCGCTTCGCTCCATTCCTCTACAACAACGAAGATCGCGAGCGCATTCACGGCACGAACGAACGCATCGCGATCGACACCCTTGGCCGCGCGGCCGGTTTCTATACCCGAGTGATCGAATTGACCACTGCACCCGGCGCGGCCAACTCGCTGTAGTCCCATGGCACGGCTGCAGCCATGCTGCAATAAAGCCCTCCAGCTGTGCCCCCATTCGTCTTCAACGCTGAAAACGAGCCGGTGAGTCTGTTACACCCGGTATCCGCGCAGACAGTCCCAGACGGCCATGAGCCGACCGGCGACCTCGTCTTTGTCGAAATTACCGATGCAAGCATCATCTGACCCGCCAAGGTCGCAAACCTCGGCCTCGAACCGGACATCGCTCGGAAGCAACGTTGTGCTTTGTGTTGTCCTGATCGCTGTACTCATTTTTCTCGACGCGGCAACCGTGTCGGACACCCGCCCGTAACAGCCGCGCGCATGATTCCTCGTGCCGAACAAGCAATTTTTCGTTCGCCTTGAACACGCATGCCAGAGTATGAGAGAATAGGCGTCTGCCGAGGAGACGACCGAATGACGACCATTACGAAATTCGCAGAACTTACCCCCGACAAACCCGCGATCATTTACGGCGACGCAGAGTTCGTGCAGACCTACGCCGAACTCGAACGCAGCAGTCGGCACGTTGCGCGAGCGCTGCTCGACATCGGGCTCGAACCCGGTGACTGCGTCGCGGTCGTCATGGCCAACGACAATCAGTTCTTCGACATCTTTTGGGCGTGCCACCGCATTGGGCTTTACTTCACCCCCATCAATTGGCATTTGCAGGTCGACGAAATCGAATACATCGTGGACAACTGTGACGCAAAGGTCGTCATCGCGAACGCCCGCTTCGGCGAGGTCATCCGCAAGGCGACGGCCTCGAACTCTCGCCTGGTCGGAAAGATCGCACTCGAAGGCTCGATCGAAGGCTTCTTCGACATGAGCGATTGGCTCGACGCCGCCGACCCGAACGGCGACCTCGGCGAAGAGCTCGAAGGTTCGGTCATGCTCTATTCGTCCGGGACCACCGGGCGTCCAAAGGGTGTTCGCCGAAAGCTCGAGCGCGTTCCCGCCGGCGACCCCCTCACCAACATCGCCGCAATCGGCCTCTCTGGACTTTTCGGCATGGGGGCAGACGATCGATACCTATGCCCCGCGCCGCTCTACCATGCGGCACCGATCAACTTCACCTCGGGTCAACATCGCATCGGCGCGACAACCGTGATCATGCGGCAATTCGACGCGGAAGAAGCCATCCGGTTGATCGACGTCCACAAGATCACCACGTCCCAGTGGGTGCCCACGCACTTTAGACGCCTAGTTCGACTCCCTGAAGAAACCAAGCAGCGCTACGACGTGTCGGGCATGCGTGTCGCGATCCACGCTGCCGCGCCCTGCCCGATCCCACTCAAAGAACAAATGATCGATTGGTGGGGCGACGCTATTATCGAATACTACGCCGGCACGGAGGGAGGCGGCACGTTGGTGCGGGCCGCAGACTGGATGGAGCACAAGGGCAGCGTCGGACAACATTGGTCAGGCGGCACCGTGCACATTTTGAATGAAGACGGCAGCCCCGTTTCGGCCCCGAAAGTCGAAGGGGATATCTATTTCGAAGCCCCCGACCAGCAGGACCAGCGCTTCAGCTACCACAAAGATTCCGAAAAGACCCAAAGCACGTACCGCGACAATCTCTATACCTTGGGCGACGTCGGTTACCTCGACGAGGATGGTTTTCTTTTTCTCACCGACCGCCAGTCTCACATGATCATTTCAGGCGGCGTGAACATCTACCCGCAAGAAACGGAAGACCTGCTCATCATGCATCCAAAGGTCGACGACGTTGCGATCATCGGCGTTCCGAACGAAGAGATGGGTGAAGAGGTCAAGGCGGTCGTCGTCCCTGTAGACGGCAACGAGGCTGGCCCAGTCCTCGCCCAGGAACTGATGGATTATTGCCGTGAAGGCATCGCGCACTTCAAATGTCCGCGCAGCGTCGACTTCGTGTTGGAACTGCCGCGAACCGAAACCGGCAAGATGGCGAAGCGAAAGTTACGCGACACCTATTGGGCGAATCAGGGCGACCAACGAATTTAGGCTCGGTGCGGGGCTAGCGACGCGCTGGCGACACTTGGTTTGCGCCGCGGGCCTTCGTTTCGAACCGCCTAACATCGAATTTCCTGGCGTAGACCGTGTCACCGTCCCGCACTTGCTGCTCGGTCACGTTCACCATGAAGCGGCGCTCGTCGACGCGCACTTTGTAGGGACCGAGTGATTCCACGCGGCCGGTCAAGTGAGCGCTTCGCAGTTCGACCGGGTTGGCGTACGGAACGCGAATGCGAATGCGTCCCGCGTCGTTCGCCCTGGCCGCACCGCGCCACTGAAACCGCCGTCCCGCGGGCGTCTCGAGCGGCAGTTTCACCGTCATCTGACGGGCCGGCTCCGACTGCAACTCGATGACGGCGCCCGGTACAAATTCGAACAGCTTGTAGGGAGCGAAGTGCTCCTCGTCGTCACCGAACATGCTCAACATCCCGATGCCGCCTACGGGTCCCTCGGTCAGCAGCCGAAAACGTCCGAGTTGCGGGACTCCTTCATAAAACCCGCCGTCGTTTTCATGTAGACGTACCAGCATTGACGTCTTGTGCCGTGACAAGGAGTCGGCGGCAGTCGCGACGTAACGCGCCGACAGCGTTTCCATCAAGTGTTCCGCACGACGCTCATGATTGCTGTCCATGAATCGCATGAGGGCATCGAAGTTTTCCTGGCCGATGTAGGGACCAAAAGGGTCGGCCGGCGTCGCACGTTGTCCCGAGTAGTGAAGTGCATGGCCCAACGCGATGTGGGCGACGATTCCGTAAGTCGGCCGTGTCAACGCCCCGGGCGTACATCGACCTTCCTCGTCCGTCGCTTCGGCGACCAACTTTGCAAAGCGCATCTGACTGCCTGGGATCGACAACAGCGCGGTGTCGATTTCGTCGAGATCACCTTGGATGCCGTGCATCGCGAGGCCAACGAGCGGTGCGTAAAACCCGCTGATGGTGGGCGCCAGAAGTGCCGACGCAAGGATCGTCACGATGACACTCTGCCGACCCGCAAAAACCCCGCGCGCTTCAATTCGCCTAGCCACTTCAAACAGAATCAACGCAAAGCCGACACAGCCCGCCGGCGCAAAGTCGTACGCATAGCGAACCTGCCCGAAGGCGAGGTAGCCGAACAGCAGCGTCCAACCCGCGAGAAACCAGCCGACGAAGTCTTTGTTGGACGAACGAGCCAAGCGGAAGAACGCCAGAGGAACCAGGGGAAGCAGATAAACAAGTGCGCCCATGCGCGCATGTGCGACGGACAGGCTGTAAGCGCCTTCCCCCCAAAAGATCGGAAGCTGTTCGACGACGGTTTCGGTGTAGCCGTCGCTCGCACCTAAAAACTGCAAACCCGTTTGCAGACCCGTAAACACGCCGGGAAGCATGAGAGCGATTCCCGCCACAGGAACAGCCAACAGGACGAGTCGCACCAGACCGCCCGTCGAATCACTTCTCGGATAGTGCTTGGCCAAGGTTCCGTTCGCCAAACACAGTACGGCGTAGCTCCCATAGAGAAGGACGTGAAGCTTCGACAATTCAACCGCGGCAAAGGGACCCGCCGCGCCATCCCCCATCCAAGCCACAATGGGCAAGATCAGCAGGGTGCTCGCCAGCGCGCTCAGTCCAAGCGCCCGCGACAGCCGCGCATTCCCGATCGAACTCGCGACCCAAATCAATACCGCGTCGCCGGGGAGCAAATACAAAAGACTTCCCGTCCACGTCAGCATCATTGCCGCCCGAAGCAGCGCGAGCAGCATCATCACCGTGGCCAGGTCCCCGGGGCGTCCGGCCGCGATCTGCAGAACGCGCGTGAAACACAAGACGAGACAACTGCCGAGCAGGCCCGCGAGCGCATGATGGTCGAAGTTCCCCAGCTGGCCGTAGTTGATGCAGATCGGAATCAGGGCATAGAGGGCAGCCGCGATCAGGCCGACTCGCACCGATGCGACCCAGCGCCCCAACGCCACAATCGGGAAGACGGATAGCGAGGCGAGGAATACGGGAACCCACGCGGCGACTCGCTCGAACGACGCAACGTCACTTCCGAAAAGCCGTGCAACCCCGGCAGTCGTCCAGTCGAGGAGCGGAGGATGAGGAATTCGAGCGCCGTCGGGATAGTTGATGCACGGGTCAAAGCGCAGCAAGTCGGGGAATTCCAGGAAGCTATAGAGCGCGCGCCGCGCGTGATAAAAGGCGTCGCCAACCGCGAACACCACCTCGCCATCCGGCAACAGGACCCGCTCGAAGTCGAGACTTCGGGCGACAAACGCGGCTACGAACACCGCGAGCAGACCGAACTGCTCCCGCCGACTGAGCGGCCTGCCCTGCGCGTCCAAATTCATCACCGGGAAGATAGGCCCGAGCGCAGCAATTCCAACATTCGACTTCTCATTGATTCGTAGACATATTGCCGACGGACATCGCCGAGATCCAAGCCGCCCCGCGGCGACGGTGCTAAACCCTGTGCGTGATCACGATCCTCGACTACGGAGCTGGCAATTTGCGCAGCGTGCAGCGCGCGTGCCGTGCGCTCGGAATGGACTCGACTGTGGTGCAGACCCCCGAAGGCTTGCGCAACGCCGAGCGCATCATCTTTCCCGGCGTGGGCGCGGCACCCGCCGCGATGGACAACCTGAATCGCCTGGGTGTGGTGGACGCCCTCGTCGAAGCCGTTCGATCCGGGGTCCCCACCCTCGGCATCTGCGTGGGTGCCCAGGTCGCCCTCGACCGCTCAGACGAAGGCGACGTCAAGTGCATCGGACTGATGGCCGGGGACACGCGACTTTTCAATCTCCCCGATCCAGCGCTCAAGGTGCCGCACATCGGTTGGAACGAGGTTCGCGTGGTGCGCCCGCACCCGCTGCTCGAGGGCCTGAAGCAAGGCGACGAGTTCTACTTCGTTCATTCCTATTTTCTGGATCCAAAAAGCTCGGACCACGTCTACAGCACGACCGACTACGGCTCCAACTTCGCGTCCGCGATCGGCCAGGACAATTTCTTCGCAACTCAATTCCACCCGGAAAAGAGCGGGCGTTTCGGTCTTGAGCTGCTCAAGCGCTTTGCCACATGGGAGGGCACACCATGTTGAGCAAGCGTGTGGTGTCCTGCTTCGACGTGCGCGACGGCAAGCTCGTCAAGAGTGTCAAGTTTGTCGACACCAAAGAAATCGGCGAGGTCCTGGGTCGCGCGAAGGAATACTACGACGACGGTCTCGACGAACTCGTAATGTACGACATCACCGCGTCGAGCGATCACCGCAACATCATGCTCGACACGGTTGAAACAATCGCGAGTGAAATATTTATTCCGTTTTCAGTCGGTGGCGGTATTCGTTCGGTCGAAGATGCGACGTCGTTGCGTTGGGCCGGAGCGGAAAAGATCAACGTGAACACGGCGGCCGTCGAGCGACCCGAGTTGATCGCCGAAATCTCGCACGCGGTGGGCGCGCAAAGTACGATCCTGTCGATCGACGTCCTGCGCGTGCCGGGTGACCCGCGCTTTCCTTCCGGCTTCGAGATCGTGACCCACGGCGGTCGCAATCACACCGGACGCGATGCAATCGCGTGGTCCCGCGAGGGAGAACGACTCGGCGCCGGCGAACTGGTTGTGAATTCCATCGATGCAGACGGCACCAAGGATGGCTACGACATCGAACTCACCCGCGCCGTCGCCGAAGCCGTCGGGGTTCCCGTGATTGCGTCGGGGGGTGCAGGCAAACCAGAACATCTTTACGACGTCCTCACCGAAGGGGGCGCAGACGCGGCCCTGATTGCCTCAATGGTCCACTACGGCGAATACAAGGTCAGCGAACTCAAGCGCTATCTCGACGGTCGGGGCATCAAGATGAGGATGAACTACTGAATTGGCAAACCAAGCTGTGATTTGAGATCGTGATGCCTCAGGCGATTCGACGGCTGCAAAACAAATCAAATCCTCGAGCTCTCGCGCCCCATTCCAAGTTTAAACTTCGAGTTCGGAAATCGTTCCGTAAAGGATGGATAACCAATGGCAAGCAGCAGCATGAAACCTGGCGTCGTTACCGGTGAGCGATATCGGGACTTTGTCTCCGCGGCCAAAGAAGGCGGCTATGCGCTTCCCGCGGTGAACGTCACCAGTACGTCTACCTTGAACTGCGCGCTCGAAGCCGCCTCGAAGTCACAGTCGGACATCATTGTTCAACTCAGCAACGGCGGTGCTCAATTTTACGCCGGCAAAGGCATTCGAGAGTCGTTCACCGCGAAGGTCCTCGGAGCCGTTTCCGCCGCGCGACACATTCACTTACTCGCCGAACACTACGGCGTCTGCGCAGTCCTCCATACAGACCACGCGAATCGCGAACTCATTCCTTGGGTCGAGGCCTTGATCGAACACGGAGAATCATTTCACAAAGAAACCGGCGGTCCGCTCTACAGCTCTCACATGATCGACCTCTCGGCAGACGACATCGAATTCAACTTGTCGGAATGCGAACGCCTGCTGACCCGCATGGCCAAAGTCGACATGAGCATTGAGATCGAACTCGGGGTGACCGGGGGCGAAGAAGACGGCGTAGGCGTCGACATCGACGAGAGTGCAGACAATTCGAAACTCTACACCCAACCCGAAGACGTCTTGCAGGCGTATGAACGCTTGAGCCCGCTCGGACATTTTTCGGTCGCCGCATCATTTGGAAATGTTCACGGGGTTTACAAGCCGGGCAACGTCAAGCTTCGACCCGAGATCCTGAAGAACAGTCAGGCGCTCATCGTCGAAAAGTTTGGCGCAACCTCGAACCCGCTGAATCTCGTTTTTCATGGCGGGTCGGGTTCCGAAAAAGAGAAGATCACCGAAGCCGTCAGCTACGGCGTCTTCAAGATGAACATCGACACCGACACTCAGTTTGCGTACTCCGCCCCGATCAAGAAGTACGTTGAGACGAACGGCCGCGCATTCGAGCATCAGATCGATCCGGACGATGGCACGCCGTACAAGAAGCTCTACGACCCACGCAACTGGACGCGTGACTGCGAAAACAACATGGCGGAACGCCTGATCGAGGCTTTCAAGGACCTGGGTTCGTACGGCAAATCCATCGCGAGTCGCTAGTCGCGAATTCTCGATGGTCACTTTTGCAGTAAGGCCACCGGTTCGTTCAGCAGCCGCCCTCATTCTCAACACCCGAAAAGAGAAGCACGATGTCCCCTTATCTCCTGGACCGTCACGCCGCGCGCGCCGGTTTATGCGTCGCGCTGGCGCTTTTATTTTCGCTCGGCACGGGCGTCGCCGTTCACGCAGAAGAACCTGTAGAGGACGAACCCATCGAACGCATCACGATCATTGGGACGCGCGCGGAAAAAAGCTGGCTCGAAACGCCCGCAAGCGTATCGGTCGTTCATGAAGAAAAAATTCAGCGCGCTCAGCTTCAGCTGACCCTTGGCGAGTCGATCGGAAACTTGCCCGGCGTCTTCGTGCAGAATCGATCGAACTTCTCCCAAGACGCGCGCATTTCAATCCGCGGGTTTGGCGCTCGCACGCCCTTCGGCATTCGCGGGATCAAGCTCATCGTCGACGGCATCCCGCTTACCCTCCCCGATGGCCAAGGCCAAGTCGATAGCCTCGATTTCTCGACCGCAGAACGCATCGAAGTCCTGCGCGGCCCTGCCGCTTCACTGTATGGAAGTGCGGCCGGTGGCGTGATCGCCATCACGAGCAAACGCGGCACCGAGGATTCATACGCGCGCGCGCGCACAAACGTCGGCTCCTACGGGTTTCGCAGTTACCAGGGGCAGGCCGCGGGGAGCGTCGACGACTGGAGCTATTCGATCGGACTCTCCCACAGCCAGCTCGATGGCTATCGCGATCACAGCGATGCAAAAAACGACATCCTCCTCAACGTGAAGTTCCACGTCGACATCGACGAGCAAACCGACATGACGGTGCTCGTCAATCATGTGGACGCTCCCAAGGCCAATGATCCAGGTGGCCTGACCGCCGATGAGTTAAAGGCGGACCGCCGCGGCGCGAACCCTCGCAACATCGACATGAAGAGCGGCGAAGCGCTCGAAAACACGACCCTTGGGATGGTTTTACAACACGCCTTCAACGAACAACACGAGACGACCCTCACGAACTATTACACCTGGCGTGACTTTAACGGCCGTATCCCCTCGACGAGCCGTGGCCGCATCGACATCGACCGATTCTTTCTTGGCGGCAGCGCGAAGCACGTTTACACGGACACGATCTTCGGCTTCGACAATCGGCTGACGACCGGCATCGAAGCCGGCGAGCAGTCCGACGACCGCGAGCAGCGCGCGATCGACCGGATGACGGGTGCCGTTGGAGCCCTCGCCCTTTCAGAAGTTCAAACGGTGACGACCCTCGGCGCATTTATCCAGAACGAGGTCCAGGTGGTGCCCAACGTCGAAGTCTCGGCCTCCATGCGATACGACTGGGTTCGGTTCGACACGAACGACAACTTCAGCACCAATGGCGACGACTCCGGCAACCGAAACTTCAAAGAATGGAGCTTTGCCGGCACCGTGCTCTGGAGCCCTTGCCCCATCGCGAACCCGTTCTTCCGCATTGCGACTGCGTTCGAAACGCCAACGACCACTTCGTTCGCCAACCCCGCTCCGGACGGCGGGGGGCTCAACCCAGACCTCGATGCGCAGACGTCCATCCACTACGAACTGGGGAGCAAGGGTGTCGTGGCAGACCGCCTTCGCTACGAGGCCAGCGTCTTCTACATTCGCGTAAAAGACGAGCTCCTGCCCTACACCCAGGACTTCACGACATTCTACGAAAACGCAAGCAGCTCGGATCGCATCGGTTTTGAGCTGGGTCTTAAAGCGCAGCTTCATCGCGACCTCTCGGCCGCGCTCAACTACACCCATTCCAAATTCGAGTTCGACAAGTTCACCGATGGCAATGACAACCGCTTCAACGGCAAACGGATCCCCGGTGTGCCCGAGAACGTTGTGAGCTTTGAAATCGACTACCAAAGCGTGCTCGGCCCATTCGCGAGCTTCGAAGTTCAGTACGTCGACGAACGCGACGCCGACAATGGCAACACGGCCAAGGCCAAGGATTACGTCGTGGCAAACCTACGGGCGGGCTACAGCCAAGACTTCCGCGACTTCACCCTGACCGCTTTCGGTGGAGTCAACAACCTCACGGGCCAGAAGTACATCGACAACCTGCGAATCAACGACAACAACGCACGCTTCTTCGAGCCCGCGGCCAGCCGCAACTACCACGGCGGCGCGTCAGTCTCGTACCACTTCTAGCAGTTGGCCCGGGTGCCCCGAGCGACGCGTCAGAATTGCTCGATCGTCGGCAGCTCACCAATGAGAGGCGCGAGATAGGTTCTAAAACTCGGATCGATATCGCAGTCGTCCACGATGTATTCCAGTGGAAGCGTGCGGGTCTTGCCCGCAACATCACTCAGTTCGACCCTTTCGTACTTCACCTCGTAGGGCGAGTCGCTGACGCGCTGAATCGCGATCGAACCATTCTCTACGCCCTGCACCGCCAGGTCTGCGGCGACGCGCGCCGAGGCGCGCGCCTCGCGCTGGTCGACTTCGCTCAAGCATCCCGCGAACGACCGTTGCAAATAGCCGAAGGTGTCGGCACGAACACGAAGCTTTTCGCCCAGGCGCTCCTTCACCAACGCGACGAGATAGTCGCCAAGCGCGCCAGTTCCCGACAACTGCACGTTACCGTGCGCATCGGTTTCAACGTTCTCCGCGAGCTTTGCAGTGATCGACTCCCCACTGCTGTCGTGGATCCCTTCAGATATGGCCACGATGCAGCGACCGTGCTTCGCGTAGACCCGGTCTACGTCGGCTGTGAACTTGTCGAGATCGAACGCGACTTCGGGCACGTAGATCAGGTGCGGACCGTCGCCATCCCGAGTGCGCGCCATCATGCTTGCCGCGGTCAAGAACCCAGCATGCCTGCCCATGATGATGTCGAGCTTGATGCCAGGCAGCGCTGCATTGTCGAGTTGGTCTCCCATGAATGCCTGAGCGACAAAGCGCGCGGCGGACGGAAAGCCCGGGGTGTGGTCGTTGCATTCGAGATCGTTGTCGATGGTCTTTGGAATATGGAAGGCCCGCAGTTCGTATCCGTCTTGTCGCGCCATCTCGTTTACGATGCGCGCGGTATCCGAGCTGTCGTTGCCACCAATGTAAAAGAAGTATCGGACGTCGTTTTCGGCGAATCGATCGAAGATCTTCTTGCAATAGGCTTGGTCGGGTTTGTCGCGACTGCTCCCCAAACCGGACGACGGCGTGTTGGCGATCCGGTCTAGGCGGTCCTGTGGGATATCGGTCAGATCAATGAAGTCGTTGTTCACGATGCCGCGCACGGCGTGGTGCGCGCCGAGGATCTTGCCAACCGCATCGCAGCCCCGAAGCCCTTCGATGCAGCCCACGAGGCTTTGGTTGATGACTGCAGTCGGTCCACCCGACTGCCCGATGACGGCGTTTCCGGCCAATGTCTTGGTCATGGAAGCTCGATCTCTCTTCGGTTGAATTTGAATAACAGGAACATACGTGACTGCCCTGACGTCGTCTATCCACCACTCTGGGCGCTGGCGTCACGGGGCTCCGCCTACACGTGTCGAAGCTTCTATCGAGACTTCAGTGTTGCGTGATAGTCTTTGCGGTTGTCGCATCGTTCTTATCTCGAAAGCGCACATCTACTGGCCTCGCACGATCACCGAGAATTTCCATGAACATGGCTTTCTGCTCGCAATCGAAGTCCCTTGAACCGCGCCGTCTCCATCGAGGACTGCGTTGATCGACCCGCTCTCGTTCGGAATTGGCGCAGCCTCGCTGATTGCCCTTGGGCTCCTAGGCGCGTGCCTGCGTCCCAACGCCATCGTCGCAGCCCCGAGACTCGTCATCGCAGTGGCCGGGCTAATTAGCATTGGCGCACTTTCGGCACTCATCGAAGTTTCGCCATTGGGCCTCACCATCGATGTTGACCCGGCGAGCGAGCCCCTCATCGACCCCCTTGACCCCGGTATCCCCATCTACCACCAGGCCACCGCGGACTTTGGCAACGACGATGTCTTTGTCGTGGTGATGGAAACCGAACGCACCTTCGCCCGGGACAACCTCGAAGCACTGCATCGGTTAACCCACCAGTTACGCGGTCTCCCCGGTGTCGCTTCGGTTCAAAGCCTGGCCCGGGTGCTCTCGATTCGTTTCGTGGCGAGCGAGGACATGGTCCGGGTCGACAATTTCATGGACCGCGTCCCCGAAGACGAAGCTTCGATCGCGGAACTCGAAAAACGCGCGCTCGCCGACCCGCTCTACCGCAAGACACTGATCTCAGGCGATGGTCGCGCCGCGGCGATCAACCTCACCTTCCGCCCAATGACCGACGCCGAATTCGTACACCTCGACCTCGACGGCAAGATCGCAGCTTTGCTCGATGCAGAGACCCGCGACGGGCGACGCTTTTACGTCGCCGGTCGCCCACACGTGCGCGCCCAGGCGTATCACACCATGGTGGGTGACCTGGTTCGGCTGATCCCGGTCGCCGTCGCCGTCGCGGCGCTCACGATGTGGTTGATGACCGGTTCGATCTTCGGCGTCTTGATCCCCCTCACCTCATGCGTGATGTCAACGCTCTGGGTCTTCGGTGCCATGGCCGCCCTGGGAATCGATGTCAACCTCATCACCCTGGTGCTCGGCTCGATGATGATCTGCATCGGAAGCGTATACGGCGTTCACGTCTATGCACGATTCGAAGTGCATGCTGCAAATGCAAGCGGGGACGATCCCCCCGCCCTCGCCTGTCTCCGCTACGCGCGGACCCCCGTCTTGATGGCGGGACTCACGACGTGCATCGGCTTTGCAGCGTTGCTCTTGGCGGAGATCCCGGCGACCAACGAACTCGGGTGGTTTTCGATCTTGGGCGTGGCGTCGGTGACATTGCTATCGCTCACGTTTGTTCCGAGCGCGATGTCGCTGATTCCTCTGCCGCTACACAAGAGCGCCGAAGTCGATGGCACGGTGACAAGCCGCTGGTTCAACATTCGGCTCGCACGAATCCTCGCAACGTTCGAACACCTTGCCGTCAATCGTTCCTCGTTGGTGCTGAGCTTCTGGGCTGTCGCGACTGTGCTCGCGATCGCCACGATCCCGCGCATCACCATCGACACTGACGTCATTACGTTCTTCAAACAAGATTCGAAAGTGCGAACGGACTTTGCCTCCGTCAACGATCTCATTACCGGCACCGTGCCGATCTACGTCATGGTCACGGGCCCCGCCGAAGGCACCTTCCGAGAGCCCGATCATCTGCGCATGATCGAACGGTTGCAGCGACGTCTCGAAGACCTGCCGGGGGTGCAACAGGTCTTGAGCTCGGTCGACTTCGTCAAGCTTTCCACTAGCGCGATGGAGGGCAAGGCGCAGAGTGAAGGACGAATCCCCGATTCGCGTGCGGCAGTCGCAGAGGCCACGTTCATCCTGCCCAAGAGTCAGCTTCGTCGGTTTACGACTTCGAACCACAGCCGCGTCAATTTGATTGTCCGCACGGGGCGTGCCGGGTCGGCAGCCATTCGAAGTCTCGAGGCCGACATTCGACAAGCGCTACTCGACGCCGACCTCCCGCCGGCGTTCGCAACGGCGGTGAGCGGCAACGCGGTGTTGCTCAATCGCAGTGCCGACGGCATCGCGAAAAACCAAGCCACCCAGGTGGGGTTCGCCGCACTCGCGATCTTTATCTTGATCTGCGCAACCTTTCGCTCGGTTCGAGTAGCCCTTATTGCAATGGCACCCAACATTGCGCCGGTATTGATCTTTTTCGGAATGCTCGGAACCGGTATCGCACCCCTATCTCTGCCGACGAGTTTGATCGGCAGCATCGCGCTCGGCATCGCGATCGACGACACGATGCACTTCCTCGTCGCGTATCAGGCGCAAAAAAACCTTGGACGCGACGCCAAGCAAGCGGCTCGCCACTGCATCCAAAACGTGGGCCGCCCCATCGTGCTCACCAGCATCATGTTGGTCGTAGGCTTTTCGATGATCCTGATCTCGGGCTTCGCGACCTTACAGGAGTTTGGAATCTTGACCGCCTTCACCATGGCGGTCTGCCTCGTGACAGACCTACTGCTATTGCCCGCGATGTTGGTTCGACTCGACCGCTAGCAGGCCGCGGAAAAAACCTCTCCCGTCGCATACACGCGTCTTTTCGACTCGCTCTTCGTTGTATTTGAAAGCAGTGCTTTCAAACTAGCTGGGGCCAGACCCACCTGCGTTCCCGCCCCGCGACGGCCAGCACTGCTGGCTTGCTAGCTTGACCTTTGATCAACCCGTCGATCCGAAAACCCGCGCACTTGGCTCGGTCCGGAGTTCTTCCGCAGCCTGCTAGCGTGGTCCCCGTCTCACCGACCTTGCGAAAGCCTGCGGACACTAAAGAACATGGGTGAGAAGTTCGGGTGCGCGTCCAGCTCGAGCACCGTGGACTTTGACTTCGTCCGCTGCAGCAGGTCCTTCATCTGCGAGCGCCTTGCCACCCAGGTCGTGTGAAAGACTTCGATCGAGTCGACCTCGACGGTCATCTCTTTGATTTCTACGTCGTACTCATCCCAATAGCGGATGCGCACCGGAACGTAGTGCTCCTGCTCGACATAACTAGCGCTGCGGTGCGCAATGGATGATCGCGCATCTGTCACGATCGCTTCGACGACGAAAACTGGCACGCCCTGAAAGACTTCATCCGGAAGCCGCTTGTACGTGGCGCCATCAAGGTCGTGGTACGCGAGATCGTCGAACGTGTAGTCGGTGCCGAGAAGCGGCGTACGTTTCAAATCAACTCTTCGCACTCGGCGGTTACTCGGTTGATAAACGAATTCGTCATCCGGGCCGGGTTCTTTCGACACCATCAAGTAGGCGGTGTGCCGCATATCAAACGGGCTCGACACCTCGATGAGGACGCTCGCATTCAAGCCGTCGACGGGTTCGCCGGTTTCATCGCGATGGTCTTCAAGACTGGCTTCGAAGACTGTCTTTTGTTCGCTTCCGCCCGGATCAGATGAGATGATCTCGAGTTTCTGTACGCCACGACGGTATCGGTTCGCGAGTAGCCGCTTATAGATCTCACGCCCCGAAAGCGTTGCAGGATTCTCGAACTCTTCGACAAGCGGCCGGGCGTCAGCCTGAACAACAACCGCCCCACCCCCCCCACTCGGTTCACGATTTGACGCAGCGACGACGACGGCGGCGAACAACGTCACACTCGCGAGCATGGGAGCTAAAGCAGCAGTGGCATGCCTTCCGATAAATCTCATATCGCCCTTTATCCTCTGCCCAACGGCCTACGTCAACGGGTCACGCGCGAAGCAACCCCGGCGGGCCCGTTTCCCCGGGACGACGAGCGTAATGGCAGCGGAATTGTGAATTCTATACTCTGCGCGTTTTCCGGGGCCAAAGGCCAGTTTTATGCATCGTTATCCAGAGCTCAGTTTCACCGTCGGCATGCCCAACATGGTCCCCGATCAACTCTCCGAAGTAGAGCTACTCAAACTCTACGCTGAGTTTCAGTGGGTGCAGCTAGGGAATGCGCTGAACTGCCCCTCTCATTTGCTCACAAGTGAGGAAGGAGAGCGGCTCTACGCCTCGGTGATCCAGGTCGAATCTCGTTTTGGTCGCGACGGAAACATTTCGCAGTTCCAGGAAGGCGACGTCGTACACGCCCGGGGCGCGGTCCAGTTTTACGCGAAGCATTTCGTCGAAGGCTGGACCCTCTTCGACAAGAAGGAGGTTCCCGAAGAAACCGTCGCCGCCATATCGACCAAGGCGGACCTCGAGAACCTCGACACAACTTACATCTGCATGACGAACGCCATCGTGGCTCGGCTCGCCGACAACAGCCGTCTCAAGACGTTCAGTCCCGCTGGCATCAAGGACAAAGACGTACCCGCATCAAAAGAAAAGCCCCTCGGCATCGTCGAACACGACCAGGTAATGCAGTCAGGCCAAATCGAACCCTTCTACGATGAAGAGCGTTTGACCCCGATTGTCCCCGTCGACACAAGTCCTGTCCCATACGAGATCCAACTCGAAAACGACGTCAATGGCGCCGGGCTGCTCTACTTCGCGCGGTACGTCGCCATGATGAACTACGCCGAGCGCATATTTTTGTTGCGCAACCTGGATCGCCCCTTCTCCCAGCCGCTGACCCGCTATCTCTCCACCGAACGACGACGTTCGTACTTCTTCGCCAACGCCGCTGAGACGGACGAAGTACTTGTCCACGTAAGCGCTGCGGTGGTCGACCTCGATCAACCTGCGAAAAAGTCCAGCGGCTTGCGCACCGACGCACTTCGTTTGCAGTTGACCTTCGACCTGCACCGAAAGTCAGATGGCGTTTTGATGGCCAAGTCCGTTGTGTCGAAGATGCTCTCGATCCCGAATCGCTACAGCAGCCTCCTTGGAGAGGCGCGACGGTTTGCGAACGGCTTGCGCGAACCTGCGGTTTGATCCGCGAGGCGAAGCCAATGCTCAGCGAATTGCATCTGAATTGCACCTCTGTGGCCGACCTTTCCCGGTCATTCAGCGGCACATTGGCGCCGTGCTAGAATTTGGCGCCGCGGCCCCAGAGCCTGCTCAGGGATTGAATCAAACGCACCGACAACACCACAGTCCACCTCGCAATCCAATTTAAATCGCGCATCCATCTGGTTTAGCTGCGCGCCACAATTTTTACGTCGCATTGACTGCACAGGACACCGGGACCCAATCAAATGAAGAACGTTGCACTTGTAGGCGCCGGCTATTGGGGCAAGAACCTCGCCCGCGTACTTGGCGAACTCGGTCGTTTGCGCGTGATCTGCGACACGAACGAAGCGGTCGCTGGACCGATCGCGGAAAAGAACGGCGCAGTCCTCGTCGACGAACTCAACGCCGTACTCGAAGATCCCGAGGTCAAGGCCGTTGTCGTCGCGACGCCAGCCATCACCCACTTTGAAATCGCGAGCAACATCCTCGCCGCGGGCAAAGACGCGTATGTTGAAAAGCCGCTGGCCCTCGACGATCGAGACGCCCGGCGCTTGTGCGCCTTGGCGAAGCAGCACGATCGCATCCTCATGGTCGGTCACCTGCTTCAGTACCACCCCGGATATCTAAAGCTCCGCGAATTGGTCGACGAAGGCCGCCTGGGTCGGTTGCAATACATCTATTCGCACCGCCTGAACTTCGGGAAGATTCGCACCGAAGAGAACATTCTCTGGAGTTTCGCGCCCCACGACATCTCGATGATCCTCGGGCTTTCGGGGTCGATGCCATCCCACGTGGACGCATCCGGTCACTGCTACTTGCACGGGCAGAACCCCGACATCACAACCACCCATCTCGAATTCGAGAACGGCCTAAAGGCACACATCTTCGTTTCATGGCTCCACCCATACAAAGAGCAGAAGCTCGTCGTCGTGGGTGACGGAGGCATGGCGGTCTTTGATGACACCCGCCCCCTCGAAGAAAAACTTGTTCTCTACCCACACTCGGTGATGTGGAAAGATGGACAGCCTGAGCCCAACCGAGGCGACGCCACACCCGTCCCCCTCGAAAACATCGAGCCCCTGAAGAACGAAATGGAACACTTCCTCGACTGCATCGAATCGCGCGAAGCGCCGCGAACCGATGGCGAAGAAGGCGCACGCGTCCTCAGCGTTTTGAATTCTGCCCAGCTCGCCATCGACGCACGCAGTGCCACGAGCGATGTCCCGGCCAAGAGCGCTCCACAAGCGCATCCCGGAGCAACGATCCACGAGCTGGCCGAAGTCGACGATGGCGTCACGATTGGTGCCGGCACTCGGATCTGGCACTTCGCCCATGTGCTTGGCAACACGCAAATCGGAACGGACTGCGTGTTGGGACAAGGCGTCATGGCGGGGCCCAACGTGGTCATCGGCAACAACGTCAAAATCCAAAATAACGTCGCCATCTATAAAGGCGTCACGTTGGAAGACGGTGTCTTCTGCGGACCGAGCTGTGTCTTTACGAACGTGCTGACGCCCCGTGCCGAAGTCGAACGCAAGGACGAGTTCTTGCCCACGCGAGTCGGGCGCAGCGCAACCATCGGGGCCAACTCGACCATCGTGTGCGGCAACGAAATTGGCCACCACGCGATGATCGGTGCTGGCGCGGTGGTGACGAAACCCGTTCCGCCCCACGCCCTTGTCGTTGGCAACCCGGCCAAACAAATGGGTTGGGTCAGCGAGTCGGGCGAACGGCTCGGCGACGACCTCGTCTGCCCACGCACCGGAGAGCGCTACGAAGTTGACTCCGCCGGTCAGCTGCAATTGAAATCAAAATCTTGAACACGTGACCGGGCGGCGCTTCGCTAATCTGCGACGCTCGCCCCTGTGCCAGAATGGAAACCCGACTTTGAGCAACATCCCTTTCGTCGATCTCGCCGCCCAGTATCAACTCCTCAAACCCGAAATCGACGCACGCATTCAGGCGGTGCTCGATCACGGCCGGTTCATCAACGGTCCTGAGATCGCCGAGCTGGAAACTGCGCTCTGCGAGTTTTCGGGCTGTGAGCACGCCGTCGGTTGTGCGAGCGGTACCGATGCCCTCGTGATGGCATTGATGGCGGCGGGCGTGGGTCCCGGGGATGCCGTGTTTCTGCCGTCCTTCACCTTCACGGCTTCGGCCGAAGTTGTGCTCGTTGTCGGGGCACAGCCGGTGTTCGTCGACGTCGACCCGCGCACCTTCAACATCGACGTTGTCCACTTGAAGAGCCAGATCGATGCAACACGCAAAGCGGGCAAGCTCACCCCGAAGGCCATCATCCCCGTTGACCTCTTCGGACTCCCGGCTGACTACGCGAGCGTCAACGAAATCGCGAAAGACCTCGATCTCTTTGTCCTTGGCGACGCAGCCCAGAGCTTTGGCGCGCACTTCGGTGAAGCGCGGGTCGGGACGCTCGCATCGATCACCACCACGAGTTTCTTCCCCGCGAAGCCGCTCGGCTGTTATGGCGACGGGGGGGCGATCTTCACCAACAGCGCCGAAACCGCGGACGTGCTTCGATCCATTCGCGCGCACGGCAAGGGCACAGGCAAATACGACATCGTGCGCATCGGGGTCAACGGTCGACTCGACACGCTACAAGCTGCGATCTTGCTTCCCAAGCTCGCCATTTTCGAACGCGAGATCGCCGCGCGAACAAAACTTGCCGCTCATTACGACGCACGTCTGGCGGACGCCGTCACCACGCCGCTGCGCGAAGACGGCAAGGCGAGTTCGTGGGCGCAGTATTCAGTCCTGATCGACGATCGCGATGACGTCCAAGCTAAGCTCCGCAAAGCCGGGATCCCGACTGCGGTCTACTATCCACTCCCGATGCACTTACAGCCCGCATACGCGGGATACGGTGACGGGGAGGGTTCGCTCCCGGTCAGCGAATCGCTTGCGAAGCGCATCATGAGTTTGCCCATGCATCCCTACATGGAAGAGGCGACCGCAGACACGATATGCGACGCGTTGATCGAAGCCGTCCGTTGACCACCGCACCGCATCGCGGTGCCCAACTGATCACAGTTGCGTCGATCTTGATCGGACTGGTGGCCTGCGTGCCACAGCCCCCGCCTCCCAACGTCGTCCTCATCGTGCTCGACACCGTTCGCGCAGACGGAGTTGGCGGTAAAGTCAACGGGCACGCGGTTACGCCACACCTCGATCGACTGGCAACGACCGGCCTGCGATTCGACTCCGCATACGCGACTGCCCCATGGACGCTGCCTTCGCATGCGACGCTCTTCACGGGCCTGGCGCCCAGCCAACACCGGGCGGTGCACGAGCGTTTTGTTCTTGCCAATCACTACACGACCCTCGCCGAACATTTGAAAGAGAAAGGCTTCGCCACGTATGGCGTCACGAGTAATCCGTGGGTGACCAAGGGGCGCGGACTTGCCCAGGGCTTTGCCGCGTTTGAGGCTGCCTATGCGGGTGCCGAAGCCGCCAGTGACAAAGGCGCAGCGCGGGCCAGCGACCTTGCTGTTCGGTTCATCGAAGCTGCGGCGAACACGGAGCAACCCTTTTTTCTATTCGTCAATTACCTCGAAGCCCACCTTCCCTACGCCCCACCCGACGAAGGTCTATTGGCGCTGGGCGTCAACTCCGCAGACCTGCTCCGCCGCGAGTACACGATCGGAGAGGCCGAAGAAATCATCACGAGCGCACGAGCGGCGAGCGATGACGAACTCGCACTGGCCCGGCTGCTCTATCAATGCGAAATCGCCTATCAAGACCAACAGCTCGGTCGGGTATTCGAAGCGCTCGAAGCACAACAGCTCCTCGACAATACCCTCGTCATCGTGACCGCCGACCACGGCGAGCACCTCGGCGCCGGGAACATGACGGGTCACGAATTTTCCCTCGCCGACGACGTGCTTCAGGTTCCGCTAATCGTGCGTCTGCCCGGGCTTTACGATTCGGGTGCAATCAGTTCAACGCCAGTGTCGCACCTCGACATCGTTCCAACGGTGCTCGACGCAGTCGGTGACGAAGCTGCGCCCGAACTGCTCGACGGCACGAGCCTACGCGCTCTCGAAGAAAGCGACGGGCGCGATCGCGCGTTGATCGCCGAATACAGCGAACCCGTCACACTGATCAATGACTATTGGGGCAGTCGCCATCCGGACTTCGACGCTTCCAATTTCGCAGTCTCACTCAGCAGTCTCCGCCGAGGTCAAGTAAAACTTATCGCCAACACGCGAGGCGAAATGGGCCTTTTCAACCACGGACTGCCCGCAACCGACTCCGACCGCGAATCGATCGGCAAGGAAATGTACGCCGAATTAGAGGCTTGGACAAAACGCCTCAAAGAATCCGCGCCATCAAGTGACAGCCACCCATAGTCGCGCCCAATCCATATTCGCCCGCGCACTAGCGAAGCGAATTTCGCTGCTAGGCTCGAAGACTTAAAAACACGGAGGCATCGATGACCCAAGATACGAGTGTGTTTGCGACCGACGACAAAGAAGTTGCTTCGTTCATGCAGGGCCTGGTTCGGCGCAACCCGTTCGAACCCGAATTTCATCAAGCCGTATTCGAAGTGGCGTCGAGCATCGTGCCCTTCATTCGCGACCACCCGCAGTATCGAGATGCCGGTATCCTCGATCGCATGACCGAGCCCGACCGGATCATCATCTTCCGTGTTGTATGGGACGACGACAAAGGCAACGTTCGCACGAACCGCGCTTGGCGCGTGCAGTTCAACAACAGCCTCGGTCCCTACAAGGGCGGCATGCGCTTCCACCCCTCAGTGACCCAGAGCGTGCTCAAATTCCTCGGCTTCGAACAAGTCCTGAAGAACAGCCTGACCGGACTGCCCATGGGTGGCGGCAAAGGCGGGTCGAACTTCAACCCCAAGGGCAAGAGCGATCGTGAAGTAATGCGCTTCTGTCAGTCGTTGATGGTCGAACTCCACCGTCATATTGGCGAAGATGTCGACGTACCCGCAGGTGACATTGGCGTGGGTGCACGCGAGATCAGCTACATGTTCGGACACTACAAGCGACTCGAGAATCGCTTTGCGGGCATCATGACCGGCAAGGGCCTGCAGTTTGGCGGGAGCCTCGTGCGCACGGAAGCCACGGGATACGGCTGCGTGTATTTCTGCCAGCACATGCTTGAGCAAATCGACACCTCGTTCAAAGGCAAGTCGGTCGCGGTTTCGGGCTCAGGCAACGTTGCAACCTACGCCGTCCAGAAGGCAACGGAGCTCGGCGGGAAGGTCGTCACCCTTTCGGACTCCGGCGGGTTCATCCACGACCCCGACGGCATCGACGAAGAAAAGCTCGCACACATCATCGACCTCAAGACCGTACAGCGTGGGCGCATCAGCGAGTACGTCGACAAATATTCGAAGGCGTCGTTCCACGCAGACCAGCGTCCTTGGGGTGTCCCTTGCGACATCGCCCTTCCCTGCGCAACCCAGAACGAAATCAACGTCGCCGAAGCCAACACGCTGTTGAAGAACAACGTGATTGCGGTCTGCGAAGGTGCCAACATGCCGACCGAGGCCGACGCCGTGCACGCCTTTTTGAATGCCGGCGTTCCTTTCGGCCCGGGCAAGGCGGCAAACGCTGGAGGGGTTGCCGTGTCGGGGCTCGAACAGAGCCAGAACGCATTGCGGCTGTCTTGGTCCCGAGAAGAAGTCGACGGCCGGCTCAAAACCATCATGACCGACATCCATGGACGTTGCGCCGAATACGGAACTCGCGCCGACGGCAGTATCGACTACGTAGCGGGCGCAAATATCGCGGGCTTCGTGAAGGTCGCAGACGCGATGGTTGCGTACGGCCTGGTGTAGCCGACGAGCGGTTCGCGAACTAAAAGGAAAATCCGAAGCTAGCCGAAAACTCGAAGCCGTCCTCGGAAAACCCAGCGTCCAGACGAAACGGCGCGGTGCGCTCGAGCATGATGCGCAAGCCGATGCCGTAGCTGTGTCGAACCTTCACATCGAATAGATCGCCGCCGTTCCCGGCAACCGCCCCAGCGTCGTAGAAGAATGCGGCGCCAATACGCTCGACGCGAACGCCTTCGGTATACGGAACCCGAAAGCCACGCGGGATAAACCAAACTCGATACTCGCCACCCGCCGTCCAGGCGGCGCGATCACGAAAGCGTCCTTCGACAAAGCCGCGCAAGTCTTCGCCCCCGCCAACAGTCGGAAGCGCGAAAAAAGGCATATCGCCCGCGGTGAGTTCGGTGCGAAACCCGACACCGAAGGTGTCCGTCGGCGGATTCTCTTCGTCGTCATCTCCCCCATCGTGAAACAAACCGGGAACGGGATGCACCCAAGTTCCAAGCAGACGAAATACCGACCCCGCATCTCCATCACTTTGCACGGGCGCCGAATCGATTTCTCCGCTGAGCATCCACCCGCGATACGCGTTCACCGGACTATCCCGGGTGTCGTAACGGAGCAGACCCAATAAGCGACCCAGGTCGTGGTGTTTGGCGTCGCGAAAGAGGTCCGGATCAAGGTCGTCAACTTGGAGGGCACCCCCCACCTTGCCCCCACTCAGTTCGTGAAACTCGCCGCGCACCTGGAGCCCGACGATCCAATCGCTTCCGGGAGTTGGCAGCGTGCGCTCAAAACCAAACTCGAACCACACAAGCTCGTCTGTATAGCTCGCTTCGTCCCGCTCCCGACTCTTCGGACCGAGTCCGAAAAACCGCCGAGTCAATGTCTTGCTGTACCTCACGTGGCTGCGCCAAAAGCTGCGGTCCTCGATCAACACACCGCCACCCGGAAGTTCGAGATGGTTCATCCACCTTTCCCAGATCACTCCGTAACTTTGCTGACCTTCGGAAGTGTAAGATGCAAAGCCCCCAATAAATTCGCGGCGGCGCTGTCCTCGGAAATCGATGTCAGTTGCCGCCAACCCACCCCCGGTACCGACGTCGCTGTTCCGAAAAACATAAGGGGCGACAAAGCTCGTCACGAACAATCGGTCGATGAAGTTTCCCGGTTTGATCCGCGCTTCGGGGAGGTATCGCCAACGGTCCGGGTTTTTAACGCCGTCTGGAATCGCCACCGAAGGGATACGACCGTTGCGGTCCATTCCGTTCCAGGGGTCGAATGGCTCGGGGGAAGCATGGGCACTGGCTTCGGACTCAGTGGTGGTGCTCGCATGCGAGGCAGCCGCCGCGAAAAGAATCACCAACGCGAGCAAGCCCACAACACTCGTTCGTTGAACCGCAAACCGGCGGCGATGTTGCGATTGCGGGGCTAGCAAATTCAGAATCATCTCCATCAGGCTTTTGCGCACAATAGCCTTAAACCCCACAGCACCAGACGCAACTCGAATTTACAAAAGACCCCGCACAACGCGAGCGGACCCGCGCGACACGGCGCCGGGACTTGCACGGCCGCAAGAACCGGGGATCATCATCGCTCCCGAAACGTTGGTGGGCATCGCGATTCGGACCGTACCTTGTCAATGTCGCAGCGTTCGCGGCGGGCTCCAGGCTCGCCGCGAACGTGACATTGCAACCGAGTGAGTAGAACATGAACTTTGGTCTCACCGAAGACCAGGAACATCTGCGCGTCGCCGCGCGAAAGTTTCTGGACGAGCAGTGTCCCATTCCCGAAGTCCGACGCTTGATGAACGAGCCGGCCGGTATGAGCACAAAACTTTGGACCGAGATTGCGACCCTGGGTTGGACCGGGCTCGCGACCCCGGAAGCCTATGACGGCGCAGGGCTAGGTTGGATCGAGCTGATCGTATTGCTCGAAGAAACCGGCCGAAGCTTGTTTCCGTCTCCCCTGATTTCGAGTCTGCTCGTTTCCTCGATGATCGAGGATCTCGGAAGTGACGAACAAAAGCGTCGCCTACTGCCGGAACTCGCATCCGGAGACACCATCGGAGCCGCGGCTCTCTTCGACGACCCCGACAACCTCACTCAAGCATCGATCCAAACCCGCGGCGCCGTCGACGGCAGCGAGCTGGTCCTGAACGGTCGTAAGGCGCATGTGATCGACGCCCCCAATGCAAGCCTCTATGCCGTCGCCTTCCGAAACGAAAGCGATGCGATCGGCTTGGCGATGGTTCCGCGAGACACGGACGGTGTTGCGGTGGAAACCCTCGACACCATGGACCGCAGCAAACGCGTGGGACACATCACACTCACCGACGTCCGCGTACCCGCATCCGTACAGCTAGGAACCGCGGACGACACCTGGGCTGGGATCGAGCGGGCCAACGATCGCGGCGCAATCGCAACCACCGCTGAAATCCTCGGCGCCGGTCAGGCGGCACTCGACCTCACTGTTCAGTACGCGAAGGACCGCGTGCAGTTCGGCTCCCCGATCGGACGCTTTCAAGGCGTGAAGCACCCCCTCGCCGAAATGTACGTCGACCTCGAGTCGATCCGGTCGCTGCTCTATTACGCCGCGTGGGCACTCGAAGAAGGCTCGGCCGACTTGTCTTCTGCAGCCTCGCAGGCCAAGGCGTTTGCGACCGAAGCGTTTCTGAAGATCGGTGTCGGGGCAATTCAGTTACACGGTGCCGTCGGATACACCGAGGAATACGACGTTCAGCTTTACCTCAAGCGAAGCAAATGGGCGCGCCCCGCCTATGGCGATGAGAACCACCACCTCGATCGCGTTGCGACGCTCGGAGGAATCTAAGATGGATTTCAATTTCACTCCGGCCGAAGAAGCCTTCCGTCAAGAAGTCCGAGACTTCATCGCGGAACACAACCCGCCCAAAGAAGGCCGAGACAAGCCGGAAGTCATCGCGGCTTGGCATCGCGCCTTGGTCGAAAAGAAATGGATTGGCTTTGCGTGGCCCAAGGAAACGGGCGGCGGCGGTGGCAGCGTCATCGAACAGTTCATCTTAAAGGAAGAGATGGGGGCCGCCGAGGCGCCGGGCCTCGGTACCGATTTCATGGGACTTCAATGGGTCGGCCCGGCGGTGATTCGCCACGGCACCGACGCCCAGAAGGAACGCTTCCTTCCCGATCTCCTGAACTGCAAATCGATCTGGTGCACCGGTTATTCCGAGCCAGACACCGGAAGTGATTTGGCTTCAATCAAGACCCGCGCGATTCGCGACGGCGACGAATATGTGGTCACGGGCCAGAAGATCTGGACCACCCTTGCACACAAAGCCGAATGGATCTTTATGATCGTGCGCACCGAGAGCACCGACCGATACGGAGGCACGACCTGCATTCTGATCGACATGAAGTCGGCCGGGATTGAAGTCAGCCCAATCCCCAACTTGATCGACGTGCACAGCTTCAACCAAGTCTTCTTCAACGAAGTACGCGTCCCGGTCGAGAATCGACTTGGGAACGAAGGCGAAGGTTGGAAGGTGGTGATGGGGGCGCTTGCGAACGAACGCTCGGGCATCTCGGAAGCCACAGGTATGCTGCAACAGCTCGAAGCCCTGAAGAACCTTGCACGCAAATCCAGCTGCGGCGGTCGCACTGCCCTCGAAGACCCGACCGTCCGACGGCAGATCGCGCGCTTCGAATGTCGCATTTCGGCGATGCGACTCAACGGCATGCGTCACCTCACGAGCCAGCTCCAGGGCAAACCGCCTTCGAGCGAAACGTCGCTGAACAAGTGGTTACGCGGGCCACTCGAAATCGAAATGTCCGACATCGCAATGGGACTGCTCGGAAGCGAAGCGGCGGAAAGCGGGAAATGGCAGCGCGATTCCCTTAACTTCCATGGTACGGTGATTGGCGGCGGCACCCCCAACATTCAGCGCAATATTATTTCTGAACGCATCCTCGGTTTGCCCAAAGACTAACAGGCGGATTTGCAATGAAGAACGTCATGAAGGGAGTCCGGGTCCTCGAAGTGGCCCAGTACACATTTGTTCCGTCGGCGGGAGCCGTCCTTGCCGACTGGGGCGCCGACGTCATCAAGATCGAACATCCTGAAACCGGAGACGGTCAGCGCGGTTTGCTCCGCGTGGGCGGGAAGGACAACACCGCATCCATCAACTTTTTGATGGAGCACAGCAACCGTGGCAAGCGCAGCCTCGGCCTGGACATTGCCCAAGACGAAGGTCGCGAGCTGCTCTACGAGATCGCAAAGACTTCGGACGTCTTCCTCACAAACTTCTTGCCCGAAGCTCGAACCAAGCTCGGCATCGACGTCGAAGACATTCGCGCGGTTAATCCGAAGATCATCTATGCCCGCGGAACGGCCCACGGCGCCAAGGGTCCGGAGCGGCTCAAGGGCGGCTATGACTCCACCGGCTACTGGGCGCGCAGCGGGAGTGGCATGGGTCAACGCGGCCCAAGCGAAGCGCCGGCGATGCAACCCGGCCCGGCCTATGGAGACTCGATCGGAGGCATGACGATCGCGGGCGGAATTTCCGCTGCACTCTTCGCGCGGGAACGCACCGGCGAACCTTCGGTGGTCGACATCTCGCTGCTCAGCACCGGACTCTGGGCGATGGGTGCAGGACTCACGGGTTCGATGCTCGCCGAATCAACCGGAGGCGGATCCCCGATGGCGGGTGCTGCGTTCATCAATCCGCTTGTCGGGATCTACCGCGCAAAAGACGGCGGAACGTTGATGTTTACGATGTTGCAGGGGCATCACTACTGGGCCGACACGGTGACCCATATGGGCCACCCCGAACTTGCAACGGACCCACGCTTTGCGACTGCCTCCGCCTTCACCGAAAACGCCGATGAAGCGCGCGCTGCGATTCAGGAGATCATCGAGACCAAGACGCTCGAAGAATGGCGCGACCAGATCGGTCCCATGAAGGGTCAGTGGGGCCCGTTCCAAACGCTTGGGCAACTCCCGAGTGATCCGCAGGTCATTGCGAACGACTTGATTCGCGAGGTTGAAGTCGAAGGTGGAAGCCCGTTCAGGCTGGTCGCCAACCCGGTACAGTTCGATGAACAGGCGCCTGAGCTTCGCAAGGGTCCGGAACACGCGCAGCATACCGAAGAGATCCTGCTCGAAATGGGTTTCAACTGGGCGCGTATTCAAAGCCTGAAAGATCGAGGTACGATCAACTAAATGAGCCCGGACCCAACCGCGCTTCGCGTTGGCACCCGTGCCGTCGCCGGCTTGTGTGTCTCGCTCTTCATCGTCTCTTGTGCAGGAACTCCCCCGATGCCACCTCGCTTCCCCACCCCCTTCAAAGTCATCGCCCATCGTGGCGCGTCCGCGTACGCACCTGAAAACACCATCCCGGCGTATACGCACGCCCAAGAACTCGGTGTCGTTGACGTCGAGCTCGACGTGCAGTTGAGCAAAGACGGCGTCGTGGTTCTCTATCACGACCACACCCTGCTGAAGAAAACCGGGCAACCCGGCAGAGTTCGCGACCACACCGCAAGCGAGCTTCTCAAGATGGATATCGGTACCTGGTTCGATCGAACCCATCCTGAAATCGAGGAGAAGTTCAGCGGGACTCGGCTCAATACCGTCGACGCTTTGTTTGAAACGTTCGGCAACAGCTTCCAATACCACATCGAACTGAAGAGCGACGATGAAGAACTGGTCGGACTCACGCTCAATCATGTAAGCGCTCATCATCTTGAAAACAACGTGCGCCTCACTTCCTTCCTATTTGACCAGGTCATGCGGGCACGACAGCAAGCGCCCCACATTCCCACCGACCTCCTGGTGCGGGACGCGGCCAGGCTACGAAAAGAAGCGGGCTTGGCCGCGGATGCAGTACTCCTCCCACTGCAGAAGACGTGGGTTGATCGCGCAGCGGATGCAAGCTTGGCGCTCGTAGGTTTCCCCGCCGAAGACATGACCCCCGAACTCGTGCAGTACGCGGTGTCTCGTGGACTCGAAATTCGCGCGTGGCGCATACGCGGGGACGAAGACATGCATCGCGCACTCGAAGTCGGCGCGTACGGGATGACGACAAACTGGCCCGACCGTCTGATTCGAGAGCTGTTGCGCCACAAACGAGCAGGCGGTTCCTAGCGCGCTAGAGCACGAACAAACTCACCAGCCAAACCGCAGTCGCGGCGACCGTCCCCTGCACCAGGGTTCCGAGGGTCTGCAGTTTGACACCCGTTCGCACATCCATCCCCGACAGTTGCGTCACGACCCAGAAGTAACTGTCATTGGCGTGAGAAACCACCATCGCCCCCGCGCCGATCGATACGACCACGAGCGCGCGAGCGGTTTCTGAGTCCAGGCCAAGGGTGGACAACAGCGGCGCCATCAAACCCGCGGTCGTAATGATCGACACGGTCGACGATCCCTGCGCCGTCTTGATCCCCGCGGCGATTAGAAACGGGAGCCACATTCCGAGATGGGCATCTGCGAGGTTCGTTCCGATCACGTCCGCGATCCCCGAGCCCTGAAGAACTTTGCCAAACGCGCCGCCGCTTCCGGTGATGACGATGATCGACCCCGCCGCGACGATCGCGTCGCCCACCCAGCCGGTCGCCCCGAGGCGGCTGCGCAAGTCGTCCTGGACCAACGTAAACGCGATGCCAACCCCCACGAGCAACGCAACCACTGGATGACCGACAAAGTCGATCAGGCGAAAGAAACCGCCCTCGCCGAATGGCATGCTTGGGAGTCGCCCTACCGAACGCAAGACGATCAACGCGATCGGAACGAGGATCGGCGTGACCGCGTGCAACGCCCCCGGCGCACTCTCAATGGCGTATTGGTTGTCCGTGCCCTGTGGTGCTTCCGGTTCGCCTTTATTCGGATCGATGTAAACCCGGGACGCGACAGTGACGGCGAACAACCAACCACTCAGCAGTGCGATGGCGCTGATCAACAAGCCCCAGCCGATCACCCGTCCGAGGTCTGCGTCCAAGATCCCTGCGGCCGCGACTGGCCCCGGTGTCGGCGGCACCATCGTGTGGGTTGCGTACAACCCCAAGCTCAAAGCAATGGCACCCGTCGCAAGCGTCACCCCCGCGCGCTTTGCGAGCGCGCGGTTCAGCGAAGACAAGATGACGAAGCCCGAATCACAAAAAACGGGAAGCGAGACCAACCAACCGACAATGCCCATCGCGGCCGGCACATGTCGCTCACCAGAAATCGCGAGAACGCGTTCGGCGAGACGAAGTGCGCCGCCCGATCGTTCGAGAAACGTGCCGATGATCGAACCGGCCAGGATCACAATCCCAATGCTTCCGATGGTCCCACCGAAGCCCACGTTTACCGCCGTGATCACGTCGGACGCGGGCATGCCTGCGAGCAGACCAAACCCGATCGCCGCCATGAGCAGCGCTAGAAATGGATGCAACCCAAATCGGGTTGTTGCCAACACGATGAACGCGATCGTCGCCGCCAGCAGCAAAACAAGCGTCATGGTTGATTTCCGATCTCGCGTACCGCGCCGCGTCAAAAGGTTACGCAGATTTTCTGCGTGCCTCGCGCCTTATCGGTGTAACCAAACGTATCGGCCAATACACTATGAGAGATGAGGCCACGATCGGCGGATCAATTCCCCGTCCCAGATCGATTTTGCACCGGACGAACGCCCCGGATGCACTAAGATCAAGATTCGTTTCAACCGGAGCACAACGCTTGGACCACACACAAGGCGCGCACCACCGCATTCGAACGAGGGTTGCGTGCTCCCGAGACGCGCGCCCAGTGCGCCCCAGCGCGGCGAACCGTCCGGTGTTCAAGCCATGACCGCCGCGGCCACGGAGAACATTGACAGTGCATCACTGACGTCGATCGGCCAGGTGCGCAGCACCAACCAAGACTATTTCGGCGAGTTCTCGCGCCCGAACGGCGACCGACTTCTCGTCGTCGCGGACGGGATGGGCGGACACCGAGGAGGTGCGACCGCGAGTCGGCTCGCAACGGAAACCATCGGTGAAGTGTTCGCGAAGTCGACAGCCAACTCACCCGACATGCTGTACGACGCGGTCAGCGCCGCCAATGCGCGGGTGCACCAAGCTTCTCTCGAGGACCCCGAACTTCGCGGCATGGGGACCACCGTCGTGACGATGCTCTTCGACGCCGAGGGTCTTGTCTGGGTTGCCCACGTCGGAGATAGTCGGGCCTATCGGCTTCACCCGGCGGGCATAGAACAAATTACCCAAGACCATTCTGTGGTCGGGGAAATGGTGCGACGCGGACTGATCACTGCCGAAGAAGCAGAAGTCCATCCACGGAGAAACGAAATCTTGCGTTCGGTGGGGGTAGAAAGCGCAGTCGAGATCGACGTTGCCCAAGTTCTATCGGCCCCGGGCGATTTTTACGTTCTGTGCTCGGACGGCCTTTCGGGGGAAGTCTCCGATGTCGAAATCGCACAGACGGTTCAATCGGTCCCGCCGGAAACTGCGGTAAAAAATCTCGTCGCGCTAGCCAACGATCGTGGTGCGCCGGATAACGTCACAGTCCAGATCGCGCTCCTGCCCATGGATGACGAACAAACCATTCAGATCGACAGTCCACTTCCTCCACAGGCCACGCGGACACCAAGTTCTTCAACTTGGATCGCGGGGCTGGTCGTCACACTCGTCGTGGCCGCGGCGGGCTACTACCTGCTTTAGTCGAATGCCTCCAGCACCAACGCCACAAACAACGCCACAAACAACGCCCCTAAAGCTCACAGCAGCGAGCCGAGCACGTTAGCGGAAGGAGTCGTCGTCGAACCGGTGACACCCCTTGTAAATGTCGAGCCAATCGAGCCCACCCAAGGCATTCCACCTGCTTCTGCCGCCGCCCCCGAATCCTAAGTCGAACGCGTCCAGCAAGACGCAAAAGAAAACAGAGGCTGGATGCTCGACGTTGTACCGGCTCAACGTCGCACGTCCCCACAAGATTTCAATCAAGATCGCCCCGCTGTCCGACGCGAGCGACGTCGACTACGCGGTCGCGCTATTGAGCCACGACCTCTCGCCGCATACGGAATCCCATTCGGACAGCCGCGCATCGCAACACATTACGAAACACCTCGAAGCGGGTTTGTACTCTGTACACGTTCGAAACTTGTTCGCTCGCAACGAACCACTCCGTTTCGAAATTCGAGCGACAGTAGGCAACCGTGCAGGCCCCTTGGACGTTGCTCCTGCGACCGTTCAAAATGTCCCTGCTTCCCAAGCCAGTCCTTCAATCGTCGAGCGACCGGAGCCGCGACCCCCGGCATTTATCGGGGCGCGAGCGGGCGACTCGTCGGAGAAGAACAGGAAATCGCTGACATCTACGGCAGCGGCAGCCGGGCGAGAATCGTGGGAGATCTCCGCGGAGACATCACGCCGTAACGCGGGGCGAAGTCTATTCGAGCGAGTCGTCGCGCTAATCCCGGTCGCGGCAGCACTAAATGGAGCCCGTCGCCCAATGATCGGCGCCGACGGCCGTCGATCATTGGGCTAGCATGGTTCGTCGAATGCCAGTCGCTTTCGCCACGGCGGACGCGCGGTGTTTCGCAGTCGCCTTGAACAAGCTGCCTTTTACTAACGGGGATCTCTCAAGTGGGAATCAAAGACGTCTTCGATCGCATCAAGGGCAAGTCGGCCAATCGAGACTCGGACGATGCTGAAAAGGTAGATCTCAGCCGCCGACAAACCGGGGAAGAGACGATCCAAGCCCCGATCGGCGGCGGGAGTCCACAACCCCGCAGCAGTAGCCAGGAAAGTGCGACGATGATCGCACCGGCGAGCGATCGGCCCACTCCTCAGGCACGTCCTACCCCGGTCGCACCCCAAGCGTCTGCTCTAGGTGTCAAATCGTCCGAGACTTCAAACGAAGACCCGCACATGGACGCGACCGTCGTCACCGGGGCGTCACCCCCTCCGTCTATTCGCAAAGCCGGCCCGTCGCCACACGCGCCCGTCAACCCGCCTCCGAGCGTGCGCCCCTCGGTAAGGCCGGTGGCGCCGTCCCCCAATCCCGCGACGCCGCAGGCTCCCATCGCACCGGCATCAGACCCACCCGCCGCCAAGCCTGGCCCGAGTTCACCGGTGTCGAGCGACGACGCCACATTCTACCAGAGCCCCAACACCGACAACACGCTCGAACTCGCGGCCGTACTCGTAGGGATCTACGGTGAAGCCAAGAACGAACTTTTCCGAGTTCCGTTTGGAACCACGACGATCGGACGGGGAGACGGTTGTGGCGTGCAACTGCTTGACGCCAAAGTCTCTCGCGAACATGCGACACTTCTTTGCGAGGGCGACACCATTGCGCTCACCCCGCGGAGCGAGCGCAATCCGATCCTTGTCAACGAGGAACCGATCACATCGTCACATGCCCTCGCTGACGGCGACAAGGTTCAGTTTGGCAACTCCGGTGCGAGCATCTTGCGCATTCGAACCATTCCGGGTCTGTGACGCGCAGGCAGCGCAACCTCGATCGCCGGTTGCGTTGTTCGACCCAGGGCCTTCTCCTTGCAAGACTCGCGGCGGCAATGCTGTCGATTCCGATATCCCAGCTACACGCGCAGCCGAGTCCACGCGAGGGTCCAGAACCGCAAGCCGCTCCTGACGCCCAAAAAGTCGATCACGGTAGCCGCATCTACCTAGACGATGTTGTCTTTCCAAACAGTGATGATGAAGTCGCGAGACTCTTCTTTCGCGTCGAAGCCGCTGACGGAAACGAGATCGTCATTCGCGACAACGGCGTTCCCATCGACGCAACGGACATCAACTTCAGCGCCATTAGAGACGCGCAGGGGGGAACCGTCGCGGATCGGAGTGCGTCTTTGATCGTCAGACCGATACTAGAGCGGTGCTGGAGCAGACTTCGGAGTTGGGGGTGGAGCGAGCGTGATATCGTCACGCACCGGGGGTGGACGTGAGCGGTCGCGATGACGACGAAGATGACAACGGAAACGACAACCATCAGCGGCGTGATACAAAGCGTACGACCACGGGCAATCGCACTCGGGTCCCGACGAGCCGCATCGAACGCTTTGCGCGCATCGGCCTCCTGACAGGCGAGTTCGCGATCAGTGGTGCCGCCGAGTCGGTGAAGCGCGCATTCGGTGGAAGCTCGTCCGACGACAGCGTCTTTTTCAACACCCAGGGCGCCGAACGTCTGGCCAAGCGACTCGCGCGCATGCGCGGCGCGGCGATGAAGATCGGCCAAATGATCTCGCTCTTCGACGAAGAGCTCTTGCCCAAAGAATTCGCGGAGGCCCTCGCCATCTTGCGCGATTCGGCGGACACGATGCCCGAGTCTCAAGTCCGCAAGTCACTCGTGACTGCCTACGGCTCACAGTGGTGGAAGAAATTCGAAAGCTTCGACTTTGAACCCATCGCGGCGGCATCGATCGGCCAAGTTCACACCGGCATGACCAAAGACGGAAAAGAGCTCGCGATCAAGATCCAATATCCCGGCGTGGCGGAGAGCATCGAAAGCGACGTTCGAAATCTCGCCACCGCTTTGCAGGCAGCGCGAATTCTTCCGGTCGGCCTCGATATTGACGGCATCGTGGACGAAGCACAGCGGCAGCTCCAACAAGAGGCGGACTACCTCCTAGAGGCGGATTATCTGCGACGCTACAAAGAACAGCTTGGCGACGATCCGCGCTACTGCGTCCCCGACCTCTACGATCGATTGTGCACCCCGCGCATGCTCGCAATGGAACGTCTGTTCGGCGTTCCCCTCGAAGACCTCGCCGGCGCCGGTCACGACCAGCGCGTCCGGGACGAGATGGGAGCAACACTTGTCGAACTTCTGTTCCGTGAACTATTCGAATTTGGCCTCATGCAGACCGACCCGAATTTCTCGAACTACCTGCTGGTCCAAGACGGCAAGCTCGGCCTGCTCGACTTTGGTTCGACAAGCGTGATCGACAACGATCTGTCGGTGCAGTACCGCGCGCTCTTTTTGGCCTTGATCGATCGAGACCGCGACCGGATCAAAGCGGCGATCAAGGACATCGGGTTCCTTCTGGCAGACGACTCGGCCGCGGTGCGCGAATGCTTGATCGACCTGTTCCTGCTGGTCTTCTCTCCGATGGGATTCGAAGGCGAGTTCGACTTTGCCGAAGCGAACATCATGAGCCGCACCCAGGAACTTGGAATGGAACTCGCTTTCAAGCACGGCCATATGCGCGCGCCGCCAGCGCATACGATGTTCCTGCACCGCAAGCTCGATGGCACCGTTCTTCTGTGCACGAAGATCAAGGCCCGGGTCAACGTGAAGCAGATTCTTAAAAAGGTGCTCGCCGACACGGCCCCGAACGCGCCTGCTTCCTGATCCTGGGCTCGAGTAGTAGACGGTCCACGTTATATGGCCCCCTTCCCGACCTTACGTGCGGGAGCCGTCTTCGATGATCGAACGCAGCCAGTCGCCGAGGTCGGGATGCTCGAGCAGACCCGCCTGCCGCAGACGCGCCGCCGCGATCAGTTCGACTTCGTCCGGGCTCTCGGCCGCGAGCGCACGCCTGGCATCGTCGCTCACACCCTGGGAATCGAGGGCGCGTACGATTTCTTTCACGATTGGAACCGCTCCGGGCGCACCAGAAAGTTCGTCGATGCCGAGCCCGATCAAGATGGGGACAGCCAGCGGGTTCGTCGCAACTTCTCCGCACACCGACACTGGAATCCCTTCGCGATTGGCTGCGCGCACACTCATGTTGATCAGCGACAGCACTGCGGGGTGAAGCGAGTTATAGAGATGCGCGACCCGTTCGTTTCCCCGATCTGCAGCGAGAACATATTGGGTGAGGTCGTTCGTCCCGATGCTGAAAAAATCGCATTCTCTCGCAAGTGCCGGGGCGATCAAGGCTGCCGATGGCACCTCGATCATGATTCCAACCGGAAGGTTTGGATCGATCGCTTCGCCGCGACGCAACATTTGATCGCGCACGTCATCGATCACTGCGCGCGCCGCTCGTAGTTCGCCAACACCTGAAATCATTGGCAGCAACAGCTTCACTGTCTTGCTCGCACTGGCTCGGAAGATGGCGCGCAGCTGCGTGCGGAACGCCTCCGGGTTGTCGAGGATCAGACGCGTGGAACGCCAACCGAGCTGCGGGTTCTCTTCGGCTTCGAGCCCGATGTTCGGAATGCCCTTATCGCCGCCAAGGTCCAAGGTTCGAATTGTGACGGAACGTGGGGCCATCTGTGCGACAACGCGAGCGTACAGCTGCTCTTGTTCCTGCTCACTGGGAAAGCCGCGATGCGCGAGGGCTAGGAGCTCCGTGCGGAACAACCCAACGCCTTCGGCGCCATGTTGGTTGATCAACCGAAGATCATTGATCAAGCCGACGTTTGCACTGAGGACAATGCGACGGCCGTCCCGGGTCTCTGCGGGTCGTTCGCGCAGGGCGTCGAGGTGTTCAACCGCGATCGCGTATTGGCGCTGGGCCTTTTTATATTCGTTGCACAACGCTTCGTCGGGAGAGAGATAGATCCGTCCCGCACTGCCATCGACGATGATCTGTTCACCCGTTCGGGCCTCACGTAAAATTCCGCCGACACCGGTAATCGCCGGGATCTCGAGGGTGCGCGCAAAAATTGCACCGTGAGAAGTGGCTCCGCCGTGTTCCGCAACCAACGCTGCGACCTTGTCCATTTCCAGGCGCGCAAACAGTTCTGGCACAATCTGGTCGACCACGACCACGGCACCCTCGGAAAGCAGCGCGTGGTGATGCCGTACGCCGAGCAGGCGGGCCATCACGCGTCTTCCGACTTCCTGCACGTCGGCGCCACGTTCGGCGAAGTACGGGTCTTCTATGGCTTCGAACGTCGCGCGATAAGCGTCGAGTACTTCGGTCAGAGCCCGCAGCGCGCTGCCCCGGTTTTGCACCGCCTCTTCGAGCTGCTGCACAAAGCCAGCGTCTTCGAGAATCTGCATCTGCGCGTGGAACACAGCGGCGAATTCGGGACCAAATTTTTCGCCCACGTCCCGGCGCATTTCGTCGATTTCTCGACGCGCTTCCGCCAGCGCATTCATCAATTCCTGCTTTTCGGCTTCGACACTCTCATTGGGTTCGTAGTCGAGATGCGCCAGGTCGATCGGCGCCTCCAGTCGATAAACCGGCCCGATTGCAACGCCGCGGGCCGTCGGGATCCCGCGAAGCTCGGCGCTTGCTTCCTGGCGCTGCACAGCGCTCCGTGCTCGCGCGCCCATGGCGATGTGACTCGAGATGCGCCCCGCCCCATCCTCGCTCCCAGCAGCCGCCATGGCGAGCATGCGCGCATTGACAACGACTGGCGCAAGCAACTGCGCACAGGTCTGCATCAGCTCGACATCACTCTGCTCGAAGCCACGGGATTCAAGGGTCTGAATGACAAGGACGCCGGTGGTCGCGCCCTGCACAACCAGCGGTGCCGCGAGCAGTGACTCGAATCGCTCTTCGCCGGTCTCCGGGAAGTAGCGGTAGCTCGGGCTCTCTTTGGCGTGTTCGTATGCGAGGGGTTCGCCGGCGAGAGCGCACGCCCCTACCAGCCCCTCGCCGAAGGCAAGTGTCACCTTCTGAACCGAACCCGGCTCTAGGCCAATTGTGGCACTCAGCGTCAGTCGCGTGAGTTCGAGGTCGGAGAGGTAGATGGAACAAACATCCGCGTCGAGTCGCTTCGCAACCAGGTCGATGACGTTGGCCAACGTCTCGTCAAGATCGTGTGAACGAGACACGATCTCTGAGACATCGGCGAGTAGTGAAATCCGATCAGGAATAACGGCCTCCGCAGCCTGCTTCTGCGCAATGCGCAGATTTAGAACTGCCAAGGGTAGCAGCCGTGCACGCTAGTGCGTGAGAGGCTCCTCCGGCATCTGCGGCACCAAACGTCGCATCGACGGAAACACCAGGTCCTTGTCTTCGAACCTGAGCCCCAGCGCGAGCAAAATCTTGCGCTTGGTGTCCATCCGGCAGTTCATGCCCTTTTCGACACTATGAATGGTGCGCAATGCCACGCGCGCCTTTCGAGCGAGCTGTGACTGTGTCATGAGTTTATTTTCGCGCATTTCACGAACACGATTACCAACAGTAGAAAGACCGCTCATCTCTTGCATCACGAATTACACTCCCTGGAATTTTATGCCCGTAACTTCGCTGTACAGGCATTGTTGAATAGATTCCAGTTTCGTAAGAACGGGGATTTTCTTTAGGAAAAATAATCGGTTGGAAGCGTTGGAGCATTCGAGTTGCAATAGGGCGTCGGGTTCAATAACTCGTTTCATTGCGCTGGGATGGCGCTCGAAGGCGCGTTCTAACGGAGCTTAACTTCGCATCACGAACGCCTCTTCAACCTGTAATTCGTAGGGAATAAACAACGTCGAAGTGCGGTCGAAATACAGTCGAAGTGCGGTCGGAGTGCGGTCGAAGTGCGGTCGAAGTGCGGTCAAATTGCGATCCATAAGCGGTCAATAATTCGCTTCGAGTTACGTCCAACATCACAAGGCCCTTCGGCGCATCTCGATGTGTGCCGCTAATTGTCACTGCATTTCGTCTGGAGATCCGTTGCGCTCAGCATTCGTCCGCCTGGGATTCATTTGCGTGCTGTTTCTCGCTGCTTTGAGCAGTGGCTACGCCCTTTCGTCGAGCGTTGGACAAGGTGCAGTGCGACGCGAAGCGGAAACCCAGCTCGCACGCTTGTTGAAGGGACGCGTCAAGATTGAACGCGCCGACCTCCGGATTCGAGATGGATTCTGGATCGAAGGCCGCAATGTGCGCGTCTATCCAAGCCCCAGTGGACCCGGCTTGTCGAGCGACCACGTTTCCGTGCGCATCGACATTCTGGCGTTGATGACCGGACGCTTTCACGTGCGAGACCTCGTTCTCGACGGAATCCAACTCGACATCGAGCGAAGCGTCGCGGACCGTTGGGGACCGTATCCAATCAATGCCATCGACAAGCGCGGTGGGCCCAGCGACAACGACGACCTCGAGCGAAAGCTCGGTGCGTTTCGCGTCATCGATGTAATCACTCGCGTGCTATTGGAAACGCCGTTCATCGCCCAGCGAATCAAAGTGAGTCGCGGAAGGGTTCGGTTGATCGATCGCTACGTGCGCGGTCAGGGCGAAGCCCCTTTCATGGTGCAGATCGACGGGATCAACGGAAGCCTCGTCCACGACTGGATCGGCAATAGCGCCAACCTCGTACTCGCCGGAAGCCTGAGCGATGCGAATCGACAGGACGTCCCAATCGAAGTTTCCGGTGAGAGAAGAACCGATGGTTCGATGAACCTGAGCGTCGCATTCACGAAGCTCGAACTCGAGCGCTACCGCGACTACTTCCAGAATCAAACCGAGGAAGCCCGGCGCGCCAGGGCATCGGGCCCCCCCTCGGCACTCGATCGCCCCTTCGAGGGTCTCCTCAGTGGTGTGGTGAGATTCGAAACCCCCGAGCCGGAACACGGAGTACTCGAAATCGATTGGCTGGGACGCGATGTCGCACTCGGGGTTCCACGGGCCAACGAAGTGCTCTCGGTCAACGCCCCGCGACTCAATCTCCGCACTCGGCTGGAGGTTCATCCTGGCCGAGTCCGCATCAGTGAAGCCGGACTCACCGGGCCGGACATCCGAGTCGTAGTTTCCGGTGACATCGAACGTCCCCTTCGCGAATCGTCCCCGACCAACCTCGCGGTCCAATTTCACGACGTCGGCATTGGCGCACTAAACCGCATCGCACGCGCTCTGCCCCAGCAAGGACGCGAGGCATTGCTGCGTGGGCTGTCCAACATTGAGACCGGCAAGATCGTCCGCGTCGGCGGCAGTGGCACCGAACGCCTGTCGGTCTGGCAAGCCGTACTCCGCGGCGAGCGGCTCGACCACCTGCCCACGGGGCTTTCCATATTGGCCGAAGTTTCCGGCGTCACCATTGCGCTTGGAGAGCACGAACGGCTCAGCGCGTTGTCGGCAACGGCCGTTTGGACCCGCGATCGCCTGCGGATCACACGCCTGCGTGCATTGCGCGACGGCGTGCTCACGCCCCAGGTCAACATCACCGTCGAGGGCTTCCCCATTCTCTTTGATCAGAGCGAGACGTTCGAGCAAAGCCTCGTCTCTAACGCTTCACTCCCCGGCCTTTCCCTGCTCAACCAAGTTTTCGCTCAGTCTCCCGAAGTTGAAGGCGAAAACGTCGTCGTCACAGACCAACCTGTCGAGGTTCAACTCGACATCGACTATGTCCAACACAGCGCATTGATCTGGCCCCTGCGAGACGCCGAGATTGACGCCGTGTTCAAAAAGCGCGGACAGAGTTTTCGTATTGTTCGCGGCACGTGGGGTGGAGCCCATGTGACGGGCGACTTGTTGTTGACCCACGATCCCGATTCCACCCTCGACGCACAGCTCAATATTTCGCTCGCTCCACCCGCATCCGAAAACGATGGATTCATTCAACCGGAAGCGACGCCGATGCCCGCCGACAGCAACGCGAAGCAGGCTTGGGCCAGTGGGAATTTCGTGATCGACGGCATGCACGGAAAACACTGGCCGGTTGGACAGACTGTTGCGCGCTTCGCGTTTTTCGGCGACGAACTCAAACTTGGCGACGTGCGTGGGCGACTGGTTCCGATCGGAACTCTCGAAGGCAACCTTTCCGTCGACCTTGCAAGCCCCGAAGCACTTGCATTCGACACCCAATTCAAAGTTCGAGGTGGCGACGCAGGCCGGCTGTTAGAAGCGGTCGGCTTCCCGGACGGATTCGCAAGCGGCACCTTCGATATCGACGGCGATTTCGGTGGACCGATCCTTCCCGACGAAACCGCATTCGCTCTTGTGGCCGGAAAGCTTGAAATCAATGGAAGCAACGGCGAGGTGCGGCAAAGTATTCCCCTGGTCGCGTCCCTGGCCCACGCTGCCGAGGGGTTAAGCCCGGCACGCGCCAGCGACGCCCTCGCGTACGAGACGGTCAATACCGTGATCGAGTTTCAGCGCGGTCGTATCGCGACCGACGAAATCAAACTGGACGGACCTCTGCGCCTATTCATTTCTGGGACATTTGACTTCGCCCGCCCCGAACGCGCGATCGACGGTGAGATCGGAATCTTCCTATTTCGACAAGTTGATCAGCTGCTCGGAAGTGTCCCGCTGCTCGGCAATCTGATTCCGGGCGGGAAAGGTCGCGGCCTGTTCGGCGTTTTTTTCGACGTCGACGGCACGCTTGAAGAACCGGTTCTCACCGCGTTGCCAATGAAATCTCTGACGGATGGCATTCCCCTTCCCGACCTTATTAAAGCGCCGTTCAGCGCGATCCGACAGGCGCTACAGTCCGAGCGCAAGAAGCAATAGAAGCCGGCTCGCCCAGCTGTCATTCATAAGCCCGCATAAGCCCACATAAGCCCACACAAATGCGCGCAGCTCGTACGCGCGAAACTGCAACGCATCAAGGTCGAGCGACGCAAAGGAAGATCGAGGTTGAGCAACGCGAACCGCAAGCCCGCGCTCGTAACAGCCAGGAAGCAAGTTCTGGCGCGTGATGTCGTCGTAAAGAAAATCCGCGCCGCACAACGGGCCGGAGAAAGCGTCGTCTTCACAAACGGCTGCTTCGACCTATTGCACGTGGGCCACCTGCGAAGTTTCGAACAGGCGCGCAACCTCGGGGATCGACTGGTTGTTGCGGTGAACTCAGACGCGAGTGTTCGCAAACTCAAGGGTGCAAATCGTCCCATCGTCCCAGCACGCCAGCGAGCAGAAATGATCGCGGCACTTTCGTGTGTCGACTGGGTGGTCGTATTCGGGTCGGCAACGCCGCTACCGCTCATCAAACAATTTCGACCCGACATCCTCGCCAAAGGCGGCGACTGGGCACTCGACGCGATTGTGGGCGGGCCGGAAGTGACGAGTTGGGGCGGGCGCGTGGTGCGCCTGCGCGAAGTTCCCGGCGTCCGAACCTCCACACTCATCGATCGTTTGCGACGCTAGCGATGCCAACCGGGAACGACTTATCCACTGACGGCCTCGGCGCGCGCAATCGGCGACCGATCGTCGCGGTGGTCATGGCCGTGCTCTTGATCGCGACGGCATTCTACTTTCGTAATTTCCTTTTCTACGAAAATCTGCACCCGGTGATCGAGGGTCAAATCTATCGCTCCGCCCAACCTACGGCAGCGGGCCTGCAGCACGCGATCGACTCGATCGGCCTGCGCACCGTTCTCAATCTCAAAGGCAGCGCCCCGGACGACAACCTAGAATCCGGAATCTTGGCAATCTCCAAGCAAGCCGACCTAAACCTTCGCTTCGTACGACTCAGTGCACGCCGATGGCCGAGCCCCCAAGAAGTCGAACAGCTCATCGACGCCATCGACACGTCACCGCGCCCGCTCTTGATTCACTGCCAAGGTGGAACCGATCGCTCGGGACTCGCTTCTGCGATCGCCCTACTTCTGGGGACAGACGATCTTACAGCCGCCGAAGCGCAGTTCGCCTTGCGTTACGGCTATCCCGGCGAGTCCCTCGGCTCGGACCTGCCCGGTTTTCTTACCGCGTACCGCGCATGGCTTGTCGCCCGGGACGAGCCCCATTCGGCTTCGCGTTTTCGCGACTGGGTGGCGACCGACTACATCGCCTATTACTACGAAGCCGAAATCGAATTCGACCCTCCCGAGCAAGGCGTCGATGTAGGTGAAGCTTTTACCCTGCGCGTGCGCGTCATCAATCGCAGCACACAGCCAATTCCTCTTCACTGCGAAGCAGGGGCTGGTGTGCGGCTTTCGATGCGGCTTCGCGCGGTCAACTCCAATCCCCACAACCTCCGCGAGCGCCGATTCTGCGCAACCAACATGTCACTTGCCGCCGGCGAGCAGATCGAAATCGAGACTGACACCTATCTCATGCAGACACCCGGGACCTACCTGTTCACCGCGGACCTCGTCGACGAAAATCGCGAGCATTTTTTCGCCGACATGGGCTCCGTCATCACCAGTCGGACTCTCGTCGTTCGCTGACACAACACCTGCAGCGGGTTCGGGCGACCCTGAAGTCGAACACGACTTTTGGGGGATCGATCATCAGCGCACTGCCGAACTACGAAGACTACGATGGCCTGGGCTCGCCGGTCAAATCGAAGCCGCGCGGCCCTGGAAAGACCCGCTCCCCCGGCTTGACGCATAGTCTGCCGCGTCAGTCGGCGATAACGTGCCGCACGCGCAACGCCAGCAACGCCGCGATCACACCGAACGTCAGGTTCGGAATCCAAAGTGCGTAGTGGGCGGCCACCCAGCCATCGAGCGCTAGAAAGCGAGCCTGGGAGAACAGGCCGTAGTACGCGAACGCGAGGGTAAGACTGATCAACGCTCCTCGTGAACGTGTTCTCGCCGCACGCCGCAGCCCCAGTGGCACGGCGATAAGCGCGAACGCCATCGGTGCCACGGGAAGTGCATAGCGTCGATGAATTTCGAGCTCGTATTCAATCGGGTCACGTTGGTGCAGGTCGCCCAAGTCGCTCCCTTCGCGGGCGCGGCGCACCACGTCTTCAAGTTCGTCAAAGGTCATCTGCCTCGGGCGAACCGCCGCGGTGAGGGTTGGGATTAACGCCGACACATCAAACGAATAGTCGAGGGATTCGAACGCGATCGTGCGAACGCGATCGGGAACGTTGGGGTCGGCGTCAAGATGCAGCGCCCCCTCCTCTAGCCCCAGCGTAAATGTCTGCCGCACGTCATCGTAGGAAAAGCGGCCTCGTTCTGAAAAAATCACGAACGCGTTGGTCGGGTCCGTGCGGTCGGAAATCATGACGCCGCGAAGATTGTTTTGGCGATCGCGCTCATTTACGAAAAGTGTTCGACCCACGAGACTTCGGAACTTGCCCGGATCGAGCATGCCACCTCGGGCCGCCAAGATTTCGACCACCGCACGAAGTTCTCGGTGAGCGCGGTACTCGACGTCGATCATGATGTAGGCGGAGACTCCCGAGATCACCGCCGCGAGAATCATCATTGGAACAAGCAGAGACGCAAGGCCAAGTCCCGACGCGCCCAACGCAAGGATCTCCCCCTCGGCGGACATGCGACTGACCGCGATGATCATGCCGAACAGAAATGCGATTGGCAGGGTGTAAGCGGTGAGGAGCGGGAGCAAGCAGGCAATGACATCGATGCAGTCGTCAAGCGTGGCCCCGACCGCGACCAATTCGTCGAGAAGACGCAAACCGTTCTGCGTCAACAAGACCATCGTGAGCGCAAGGAAGCTCAGGGCACTGTATTGCACCACTTCCTTCATCAGCTGGAAGGAAAGCAGTCGCGAGACTCTCATCGACGCATCGTATCGTCCCGTTGCACGGCGGGCGAGAGCAACTCGGTGCCAAGCGACCCGACTCGCCGCGACAAGCGATCGGCTACGAGATTGACGTTCTCGTGCCGAGGAGTGCGGCAAGGTCGTCGCCTTCGATGACGCTTGCGTCTAACTTCGAGCGCAGCGCTTCGAGCGAGGAAAGCGCGCTAACACCCTTTTCTCCTATGGCCCGCAGGACGGCCAAAGCGGCTTCACACTGCACCAGTGCGCACGAGGGACTTCCCTCTCCATCGATGCTCGGCGCAACGAATTCATGTTCCGGCCACGCAGTCAGCCCGAGCAGCAAGTCGGCGGGGAACCAAGATGAATCACCGCTCGCCACCACGATCAAAGCGCGTTCTTCCCGCGCACATTCAAGTCCCGCGGTGAACCCGTGCGAGTCGCTGCACTCGATCAAGCGTCCGTATTGCCCCCAAGACGGGTCGCCTCCGACGATCACTAGGTCCTCAAAGAGTCTCGCGAGAAGTGCCGCGGTGCTTTTCGTCTGGTCGTACCTTTCGCAGCCAGACGCAACGATGAAGATCGCGGACACATTTGCGAGTTGGCCAGCGGACTTTCGCGGAGCGCTCATTACACGCCTTCGAAGCCGCGTTCGTGGCCAGCGAAGAAGCCCTCGTCGATCACTTGCACGGTGACGTCACTGCCTTCGGCAAGCTCGGAATCTGCGCCGGGAAAAACGAGCAGGCCCTGGGCCTCGGACATCGATCGAAACACACCCGAACTTTGATTGCCGGTGCTCGAAGCCCAGATCTCGCCGTCTTCAATTTCAAGACAAACGCGTATGAAGTTCAATCGACCGGGCTGCTTGCGCAACGCGGTGCGCAGGCGCGCTTGGATCGTCGGACGAAAGTGGGTCACGAAGCCGCTCATCTTACGAAGCGCGGGACGTACGAACTGTTCGAAGGTCACGGCCGCAGACACCGGGTTCCCCGGTAGGCCGAACACAAAGGGGCCTGCGGCGCCCGGCGCGGGGCCGCGATCGAAGCGCCCGAAAACCATGGGATGTCCGGGTTTCATTTGTACGCCCCAGAATCGAATCTCACAGCCGAGCTTCTCGATTACGCCTTTCACATGATCGTGGTCGCCAACCGAGACACCGGCGGAGGTCACAATGCAATCGGCAGAAAGCCCCGACCGCATGTGCGCTTCAAGTTCTTCGGGGCAGTCCTTCGAAATTCCAAAGTAGATCGGCTCGGCACCCACTTCTCGACAAAGCGCGGACAAGGTGTACGAGTTCGACGCGACAATGCGGCCGCCTTCGACAGATCCGTCCGGTTCGACCAGCTCGTCTCCACTCGACAAAATCGCGACGCGCGGGCGCCGAACCACCGACACCAAAGTGCGTCCTAGGGACGCCAGCAAGCCGATCACCGGGGCGCTGATGCATGCGCCCCGCGCAAGCACGCGGTCGCCGACATGCATTTCTTCGCCGGCGTTGCGGATGTTGTTTCCCCGCGGCGCGGGTTTCAAAATACGCACCCACTCGCCGTCGGCTTCGACGTGCTCTTGCATCACAACCGAGTCGGCACCGGGCGGAACCGGGGCACCCGTAAAGATACGTGCCGCGTCTCCGGGTTGAAGCGGACAATCGGCACTTCCCCCGGCTGCAACTTCAAGAGCCACACGCATAGAAACGGGCACGTCCGCACTGGCGCTCTGGCTTGCCGCACTGTGGATCGCGTAGCCGTCCATTGCGGAACAGTCGGCGGGCGGGAGCATCCGGGTCGAGAGGACGTCCTCCGCCAAGATCCGTCCCTGGGCGTCCGCAACCGCAACCGTCTGTGCGGCGAGCGGAGACACTTCGTTTAGGATCGCGTCCTGGGCCTGGGCAACTGTGAGATTTCGCTCCATGGGGGCCAACCTTACCCCGTCTTGTCGCGTTCTAGGTGCGTTCTAGCCTCAGGGCCCCAACCCCGCAGCTGGCTGGCGCCGAGGTTCGAGCACGCTAACCTGCCTAATCCTTAGGCAACCTGTCTCGCCTCGATCGGGAGACCAACAACTCCCACCAGCCCTCGTTGGGTAAAACTCAAACAATTTCAAAGGCTTGCCTGAAAGTCGGAGCCCCGAGCGTGTCCCGAGAACTCAAAAGTGTTTTGGACGCAGTGCACGATGGAATCCTGCTCATGGACCGGGGCGGATACGTCGAGGATCTGAACGCGGAGGCCTGCCGCATCTTTGGGACGTCGGCCGGCAACATCCGAGGCGTGTCGATGGACCGATTGATCGACCCCGGTCGCGCGATTGTGAGCCTCGCCCACCGCGTCGTTGAGACGGGCCAACCCTATGTCCAGGATGAGGTGGTCTTCGAGCGGCGCACCGGCGGCAACGTAACGATCGACATTTCGGTGTCTCCGATGTTTGACCCCGAACTTTCGGGCCAGCTCGATGGTGCCGTGGTGATGATTCGCGACCGAACCATCACCCAGTCGCTTCGCGAGATCGTCAACCAACAAGAACAACTCGTCTCCTACGGTTTGATCGCCGCTGGCATCGCCCACGAAGTAAAGAACCCGCTCGGTGGCATTCGCGGTGCGGCCGAACTCTTGGGAGGTTGGTCGGTGGACGACCGCGGGTCCCGCGCTGCTTCATTGATCGTCGATGAAGTCGACCGGATCACGGCACTCGTAGAAGAGCTCATGGTCTTCGCCCGGGGCGACGAACTTTCTAGGACTTCGGTCAATCTTCATCAGATACTCGACTCTGTCATCGAACTTTGCAGACTAGATCCCATCGCGGGCGGCATTTCGATCGGACGAGTTTACGATCCGTCGATTCCCGAAATCTCCGCAGACGCCGACCGGCTCCGCCAGGTGTTTTTGAACCTGCTGCGCAATGCGCTTCAAGCGACCAGCGCCGGCCATGGCCGCGTCGAAATTGAAACGCGCATGACGCTGGAACAACGCCTTTCGAGCCGAGACCAAACCAGCGTCCCCACTGTGCAAATCGTTATCCGCGATAACGGCGGCGGGATCTCACCCGAACTCCTTGCGCGCCTTGCAACGCCCTTTGTGACGACCAAAGAAAAAGGCACCGGCCTCGGTCTCGCCGTGTCGCGCCACTGGGTCACGCTGCATCGCGGAACCCTTTCCATAGACAGTCCCCCCGGCGAAGGCACCAGTGTGCGAATCAATCTTCCTCTCGAAGCTGAAAAAGTTCGGGCATCCGCTCGACCCCAATCCTGAGTAAACTTATGACGACACCCCACGAATCCTCCAAAAAACCCAACGCCTACGACGAGTCGCGCGCGGCCAAGATTCTGATCGCGGACGACGAATTCTCCATTCGCTTCGTACTCCGAGAAGCCTTGGAAGCCCACGGACATACGGTTGTAGAAGTCGAAGACGGCAATCAAGCCCTAGAAAAACTGGCGACCGGTGAGTTCGACATCGCGTTTCTCGACATCCGCATGCCCGGACTCACCGGCCTTGAACTGCTCGATCAACTGCGCGCAACCCAGAGCGAAACGGCTGCGGTCGTGATCACCGCGGAAAGTACGATGGAAAACGCCGTCGAGGCGATGAAGCGCGGCGCCCTCGACTATCTCGTGAAGCCCTTCTCGCTGGCCGAAGTCACGGTCCTGACCGAAAAGTCCCTGGCGACGCGAAAGCTCCAGCGCGAAGTACGCCACCTGCGAAGGGAAGTCGTGCGCGCGCGAGTGCCGAGCGGCGAACGTTTGATTGGACGCAGCCCGGAAATTCTCGAAATCTTCAAGACCGTCGGCAAGATCGCTGACCGCAACGTTCCGGTTTTGATCACGGGCGAGAGCGGCACCGGCAAAGAATTGGTCGCAAAGGCGATCCATCAAGCAAGCCCGCGCGGCGACAACGAGTTCGTCGCGGTCAACGCCGCGGCGATTCCCCGTGAGCTACTCGAAAGTGAACTCTTCGGTCACGAGCGTGGCGCGTTTACGGGCGCCGTCGATTCGCGGCCAGGCCGCTTTCGCGAAGCCTCCGGCGGCACCCTCTTCCTCGACGAAATTGGCGACATGCCCCACGAGCTACAGGTCAAACTGCTGCGCGTACTGCAGTCGGGCGAAGTGATGAGTGTCGGCGGGCGAAAGGCGGACATCGTCGATGTTCGCATTCTCGCGGCCACCCATCGCAACCTCGACGATGCCGTTCAGGAGGGAACGTTTCGCGAAGACTTGTTGTACAGGCTGCGCGTCGTGCCGATTGAGATTGCACCGCTGCGCGACCGAGGTGAGGACATTCCGATTCTCGCCGAGCACTTTGTCACCCGCTATGGCGCCGAACTCGTTGGCGCGCCGCGATTCATTTCCGAAAGCGCGATCGACTTCCTGGCCGCGCACCCTTGGCCCGGCAATGTGCGCGAGCTCGAAAACTCCATTAAACGGGCGCTCGTGCTCAGCGCAAACGAATTGTTGATCGAGGACGACTTCGAGTTTCTCAAGGCGGACCCTCGCGGTAGCGCGGGGCGGTTCGAACAGGCGATCCGCGACGAGATCACCGACGCCCTTGCGGGCGATGAAAGCGGCGACCTTTATCACAACCTAATCGAGCGCCTCGAGCGCCCCCTGCTCGAAAGGGTGCTCGCCCATACCGCGGGCAATCAGATCCGCGCGGCGGCGATCCTCGGGATCAATCGCAATACGCTGCGCAAGAAGATCACGGACCTCGACATCACGCTTCCCGGACGGGAACATTCTTGACAGCACAGCTTTACTGCGGCCTTCACGTCCTCGCCGACGACGACCCGCGTTGGTCTCGCGACCCCGTAGAGCAGACCCGCGCCGCATTGGCCGGGGGTGCGCGGGTCATTCAACTTCGCGCGAAGCACGCAGGGGATCGCGAAGTCCTCGAGTGGGCAGAGGCGATTCGTCGCCTCACCCGCGAATGCGATGCGCGCTTTGTCGTCAATGATCGCTTCGACCTCGCGGTTGCGTCTGACGCTGACGCGGTCCACCTTGGCCAGGACGACCTCCATCCAGATGACATTCCCGAAGTGTTACGCAAACGGCTCGCGGTTGGTCGATCGACCCACAACCTAGACCAAGCGCGTCGTGTTTGTGGCGAAGGCGTCGACTACCTCGCCTTCGGTCCCGTGTTCGGCACCCAGTCGAAAGACTCGCCGTATTCGGCACGAGGACTCGAAGCCCTAAAAGAAATCGTCGAGATCGCAGGGGACTTGCCCGTGGTCGCGATTGGCGGAATCAACTTCGACAATCTCGATGTACTTCTAGAAACCGGAGCTCGCGGTGCCGCCATCATTGGCGCGGTTGCCGCCGCCGATGAACCGGCAGCGGCCACACGGCAATTGGTCGAGCATCCGGGTTGGTCGAACGGGGGGAAGTACATTGAGTGACTTGGGACTCCGCGCTGTCTCCGCGCTTGGTTTCGTTGCGATGATGGGAATCGCGTGGTGCTTTTCGATGAATCGCGCGCGCATCCCGTGGCGCGTTGTGGGCTGGGGTGTTGGTCTTCAGTTTACGCTGGCCGTTGTCTTGCTGAAGTCACCGATCGGCACCGCGTTCTTCGTCGCCATCAACCAACTCGTGAATCGGCTGATCGTCTATTCCGAAGCGGGCGCGCGTTTCGTTTTCGGGAGTCTGCTCGACACAGGGGCCTCCTTCGCGTTGAACGTCTTGCCGGTGATCATCTTCATGGGCAGTTTAACCGCGGTGCTCTACCACGTTGGCGTCTTACAACGCATCGTGAATATGTTTTCGTGGGCACTCGAGCGTACGATGGGCGTGTCGGGTGCCGAGGCTCTGGCCGCAGTCGCCAACGTGTTCGTCGGCATGGTGGAATCAACGCTCGTCATTAAACCGTACCTCCCGGCCATGACGCGTTCGGAACTGTTTAGCCTGATGACGCTTGGGATGGGAACCGTCGCGGGCTCAGTGTTGATTGTTTACGTGCAGTTCTTGGGTGGCGGAGACTTCGCCGGACACCTGGTAATCGCAAGCTTGCTCTCGGCGCCGGCCGGCCTATTGATCGCAAAGATCATCCTGCCCGAAAGCGAAACCCCTGCGACACTTGGAGGCGAACGAACCGTCGCCACGAGTGAAGCCGCCGAGACGCGGGCAAGCAACGTGATTGACGCGGCGGCAACAGGCGCGATCAGCGGCCTGAAACTCGCCGCCTATGTCGCCGCTCTCCTGATCGCCTTCTATGCGTTGATCGAAATGGGCAATGACATCCTTGGCACAGCGGGTGGCCTCGCGGGTTTTCCCGACCTCACTTTTCAGGGCGTGTTCGGCGTGATCATGACTCCCATCGCGGTGCTCATGGGTGTGCCTCTCGCGGACGCTCAGGCAGTAGGCTCCTTACTTGGAGTCAAGACGATCCTCAACGAGTTCGTGGCGTATCACCAGCTCGGCGAGCTTGCCGCCCAGGGCGCCCTTGAACCGCGGTCCGTCATTATCGCGTCTTACGCCCTGTGCGGGTTTGCGAACTTCGGCTCGCTTGCGATCTTGCTCGGCGGCATCGAGGGCGTCGCGCCAGGTCGCAGACAAGAAGTCGCGCGTCTGGGGTTGTATTCGATTCTCTCGGGATCACTCACCACCTTTATGACCGCGTGCCTCGCTGGGATGCTGCTGTAAATTCCTGCAACGCGGCCAGCGCATTGCTGCCAAGCATCGGTACGCTGGCGGTGCGTGGATCCCGCAAGGCTTGGAGAAGCCCCCATGACCGAACCACTTTGGCGCCCGTCCGCAGATCGCATTGCCGCCTCAACCATGACTGCGTTTGCGAACCATGTGCGAGACCACGCACGCGGTCCGGCATCCGACGACTATGCCGAGCTGCATCGGTGGTCGATCGACCCATCAAGTGACTTCTGGCGCGCCATCTGGTCGTTTTGTGACGTGCGCGGAGAGGGTCCCGGTGAAGTGGGGATCGAAGCCGGAGTTGGCATTCGAGACGCTCGCTGGTTTCCCGATGCAAGAATCAACTTCGCCGAAAATTTGCTGCGTCGACAAGACGAAAGCCCTGCGCTGATCTGCGTTGGTGAAGCAGGCGATCGGCGAGAGATCTCCCATCACGCTCTGCATCAAGCCGTTGCGAGCCTGGCGAGTGGTTTGCGCGGTCTTGGCGTCAGCATTGGCGATCGCGTTGCCGCAGTTCTTCCCAACGGCCCCGAAGCGGTCATCGGCATGTTGGCCACGACCAGCCTCGGTGCGATCTGGTCTTCGTGCTCGCCCGACTTTGGCAGCGAAGGCATCATCGATCGCTTCGGACAAATCGAGCCCAAGGTTTTAATCGCGATCGACCAGTACGTGTACGGGGGCAAGACGTTCGCACCCATCGATCGCTTGGGCGACGTGCTTGCCGGCTTGCCCAGTGTCGAACACACCATTGTTGCATCCGCGGGAAGCGGTCCCGCCGACCTGGCTTCGTTCACAAACGCGCATGCTTTCGAAACCCTCGCGAGCGCCGCGCTCAATGCGGATCTCTCATTCGAGCGGCTACCCTTTGATCACCCGATCGCGATCCTCTACTCATCGGGCACGACCGGCAAGCCCAAGTGCATCGTCCACGGCGCGGGCGGTACGTTGCTCCAGCACTTGAAGGAACACCGGCTGCACACGGACCTTCGCCCCGGCGACCGCATGTTCTACTTCACGACGTGTGGCTGGATGATGTGGAACTGGCTCGTTTCCGCCCTCGCAAGCGAAGCGACCCTGGTCCTCTACGACGGGTCCCCCTTTCATCCCGACGGAAACCGCCTGTTCGAGCTGATCGACCGCGAAGAGATCCAAGTCTTTGGGGTCTCGGCGAAGTTCATCGACTCCGCAGCGAAAGAGGGCCTGCGACCGATCGACAACCAGAAACTCACGAGCCTGCGCACCATCCTATCCACGGGCTCGCCCTTGGTTTCCGAAAGCTTCGACTACGTGTATCGATCGGTCAAAGCCGACGTTCAGCTTTCTTCGATTTCCGGCGGCACAGACATCGTTTCGTGTTTCGTCCTAGGAAACCCCAACGCTCCGGTTTACCGCGGCGAGATCCAATGCCCAGGGCTCGGGATGGCGGTCAGCGTCTTCGACGACGACGGCACTGCAACGCACGACACCGAGGGAGAACTGGTCTGCACCCGCCCCTTCCCATCGCGCCCGGTTCAGTTTTGGAATGACCCAGACGGTGCGCGCTACAAGGCGGCGTACTTCGACCGGTACCCGGACGTGTGGTGCCACGGCGATTGGATCTGCTCATCACCTCACGGCGGCTTCACGATATCGGGTCGCTCGGATGCGGTGCTCAACCCGGGAGGCGTGCGGATCGGAACCGCAGAAATCTACCGCCAAGTCCAACGTCTAGACTGGGTTGTCGAATCCATTGCGGTCGGCCAGGCCTGGGACGACGACGTTCGTGTGGTGCTCTTCGTCAAGCTCCGAACGGGACTCGAACTCGACGACGACATGCGAAACGAAATCCGTAAAGTCGTACGCAGCCACGCGAGCCCACGACACGTCCCGGCTCGCATCGCCCAGGTGTCAGACATCCCTCGGACGCGCAGTGGAAAGATCACAGAACTCGCCGTGAGCGACGTGCTTCATGGCCGGGAAGTCAAAAACGTCGGAGCCCTCGCCAACCCGGAAGCACTCGCTTACTTCTCGGACCGCAGCGAATTGTCGACCTGAGTAAAACGGCACCGCTCCCCAAAACTCGCGGGGCGTTACGCTTCCCGTTTCAACTCTGCGCGTCGCGATTCGAGCTCATCCCGGGCAAGGCCATACTCTGCTGCCGCGGTGGCGACGGTCGCCACAGCTGTTCGACTGAGCAACTCCGGGTGTTTGCCTGATCCCGGATCCCAGCCTGTCGAAACTCAGCTGGCCCTGAGCTGGCCCAGCTGGCCCCTACCTGACGTTGGTGCCCGGCGCGGACTCGACACCCTTCGCATCGACCGACTGAGCCGCACCGCCGTCTTCGTCCGGCTCTTCTGCGAGAAAGATCTCGATCACGAGCAGGATCACCCCAATCACGATTGCCGAGTCGGCCACATTGAACGTCGGCCAGGTGTAGGAGTTGGTCAGGTGAACGTCGAGAAAGTCGATGACTTCGCCGAAGCGGACGCGATCGGTGAGATTGCCAATCGCGCCGCCGAGCACCACGCCCAAGGCCGTCGCGGACAAGACTTCGTGGTCTTCAAGTTTTCGGTAGAAAACCAGCAGCAAGCAGATCGCAATCATGGTCGTGCCGATAAAAAAGGCCATGCGCTGTTCGAGGGGACCGTCCGCGAAGAAGCTGAACGCACCGCCGCCATTGCGCACGTGGGTGAGATCGAAGAAACCGGGGATCACTTCAATGCGATCGGCGTAGTGAATTTTGGCGCTGACCATGGCTTTCGTAATCTGGTCAAGCGGATACACGACGAGTAGGGACAGCAAGAAGACTTTTGCCTTGGGGCTCATAGGCGCAGCAGCCTATCACAATTTACGCCGGCTTCACGACCTACGCACACCCGGCGTTTCCCAACTCTACGGTTCGCGTACGGCACCGACATTGACCATCTCCGCGACGCAGTCGTGCTTGCGGATCCGCACCAGATTTCGCACGTAAATGGCAACCGTGGGGAGGTACGCGAGGGTGTACACAATATTTCCTAGGTGAATCGCGTACACGAGGAGGGCAAGCGAGATGCAAAGATCGCGTTGCCGATCAAACCAAACCTCAGCCAGACTGTGAAATCAGTCCAGTCCAACATGTCGTGCCCCCGCGAACGCTTGTCACATCAATGCATGCGTCGGGGTTGCAACTCAAGCGCCCTTATCGCCATTCCTGATACCCCGGTGGACTCAGTCGCAACGCCGCATCGGCTGCGGCGCGACAAAAAATCGGATTGGGTCGAATTTCGTTTTCTCGCAAACACGCATCCGCCATCAAGATCGCGTGTTCGTGAACGGAGCATGCAGCGCGGTAACGAATTTCGATGACGCTTTCGGCGCAACGTTCCACTTCAGTGTCCGGTCCTTTGTCGGCCGACCCCGAACTTTTCTGCGCAGCATCCGCGACCGCGCAGCCAGAAAGCATGGCAATAAAAATGTCGCGAGCGAGAGGGGTGGGCAGACGGGGAAGCAAAAATCGAAACGCGCTGGGCAGCACAACTGAAGCCGTGCGCAGGCTTCGTTCGCCTTCGACGCCGACGTATTGCGTTGCTCCAGCCAGGCAGAACTCACCAACGAGTTTCGCGATGTCGTCCGCACTCCCCCCCGGACCCTCTGCGAGATCTCGCACCTGCGCGGCCCATGCGTTCAGGTTCTCCGTATCGTTCTGTGATGACGCTGACTTCGCCGCAGTAAAAGCGAGCGCGAAAGCGAGTTCCCTGCGACGTGGCACGGAATCTTGGCCTTCGAGCGCGCGGGTCGCGTAGGCGAGACGAAGCAACGCGTCTGGGGCAAGTGACGGCCCCGCCGATTCTTGGGCGAATGCATCAAGCGTTTCGATCAACACATCCTTCCAGTCTCGCTCTGCCAGGAGAGCATCGAATGTGGCTAGCCAGTCGAGCGCTCTGGCCATGTCGCCGCGAGCACTTGACCATTCTTGGCCATCCAAACGCGAGCCGTCTCGCAGGACAGGGAAACGTGGCACGTAAACATCCATCAGCCCGCTCGTGAGCGCGGGGTGTCCTAGGTTTTCGAGGGCCAACGCCGCCATTGGGCCGCAATTCGACACGCCATCGGCCGTTTCGAAAGCGCAAAGATGCAGGCGTTCGAGCGCGATATCGAGTTCGTTCATAAGGCGACTCCCTGCCGCGAGCGGTTGCCGCACGGTGCGGGCGCTGCGGGATGCGCATCCTAACGATCCCCGCGGGCCGGTGCCCCCTACGATCTTCGCTTAAGGGCATTTTGTCGCGATGCTTTCGCTACTCTGCGGCGCGCTCGAACCTTGCCTCACAAGGGAAACCGCATGACCCGGCCCATCATAACTGAACAACAAATCCTCGATGCCCTGCATCCCATTGTCGACCCGGACTTTCGCAAGAGCATCGTCGACTTGGGTTTTGTGAAGAACATCGCGATCAACGGCAGCGACGTTTCGTTCTCGATCGAACTCACCACCCCCGCGTGCCCGGTCAAAGAAGAATTTCAGAACGACGCCCATGCGCGGGTGAGTGCACTCGCCGGTGTCGAAAACGTTGCGGTCAACATGACAGCCCAAGAGCGCCCGGCCCCTGGCAGTGTTGAGACCGCCAGGGAAGATGTCTTGCCAGGCGTGCACCGTGTGATCGCGGTGGCTTCGGGCAAGGGTGGCGTTGGGAAGAGCACGACCGCGATCAACCTCGCACTCGCGCTGCAGAAGGCAGGCGCACGCGTCGGCGTAATGGACTGCGATGTCTATGGCCCGTCGCTTCCGCTTTTGACTGGCACACACGGTCGCCCGCAGACCGAGGGCAAGAAGATCATCCCCCTCGAAGGCCACGGCCTCAAACTCATGTCCATCGGCTTCTTTACCGACGACGATTCACCGGTGATCTGGCGCGGGCCCATGGTGCACGGCCTGATCAAACAGTTCTTGACTGACGTGCTTTGGGGCGAACTCGACTACCTGATCCTCGACATGCCGCCCGGCACAGGCGATGCCGCATTGACGCTGACCCAGAACGCACCGCTTTCCGGCGCCGTGATCGTGACGACCGCCAACGACCTTTCGCTCATCGACGCGCGCAAGGGCCTCGCCATGTTTCAGAAGGTCGAAATCCCGGTGCTTGGCATCATTGAAAATTTGTCGTTCTTCACTCCGCCTGATCTGCCGGACCGCAAGTACTACATCTTCGGCGAGGGCGGCGGAAAGCGAGTCGCCGAAAATCTGGGCGTTGACTTCCTCGGGGAGATTCCGATCGACCCTCAGGTCGTGAGCGATGGCGACCTCGGCAAGCCGATCGTCTTGAGCCAGCCCGATTCAATTGCAGCGCAGTCGTTTATCGAACTCGCGTCGCAGGTGACGCGCAAATTGTCGAAAGTCGAGGCTGCGGCCAAGTCGGCGTAGCCAACCAAGGCGGCTGCTCTTCTAGACTGACTCGTCTAGACCTATTCTTCGAAGCGTTTTTTGCCGTGAAGCAAGTCGCGGTAGTACACCGGTGCGGGGCCGATCGCTTCGTGACCCGCGCGTTGCGTGTATTCGCGATACGTGAGTCGCTGGAAATTGATCGTTTGCGGCGGGCTAAAGAACGAGTCCTCGATCGTGAGATCCCGTTGCCAGCCGGAATATTCGAGCACGCCCTTTGTCGCGCTGGCGCGCACGAAGGTTTCGATGCGAACAGGCAAAGCGGGCACCGAATCCGTCACGATGACCCGACGACGGCCGTTGTCGTTCGTCAGCTGGTAGACATCAAAACTGATCTGGTCGTCGGTCGACTCGCCGTCGCGCACGAGTTCGCCGCCAGACGCCAAGAGATCTTCGCGCTCGCGGCCAAACGGACGCCCCCGCGTGGCGTCTTCGGCGATCGCGGTGGTATTGCGTTCGATCGCGGCTCCGCGCCCCAAGATCTCGTCGTAAATGTAATAGAACGGCCCATCGACGATGGTGGTCACCGGGTGCCCCGCCAACATGGTCTGCACTCGGAACTTCGGCCCTTTGGACCAGTAGTGGGTCAACACGATTCCGTATTCGGTGGACACGCGAGTTTGCGAGTACCAAGTCGGGGGGCCTGAGTACGGCGTCTTGGCTTCCGTTTCACTCTTGGTCGCCGGCGGCGGCTTCCCCGAAGAGGGATTGGCGGAGGGGGTCGATCCATCGTCTGCTTGGGCCGCAAGAGCGGCGTTTGCAGACACGACGATCAGGCAAACCATGAATCCGATCGCAGCGCGAACGAGGGCTACGAGTTTCATTGCTGCGTCTCCGCGTTTTCCAAGAGGACCGGACTTCCCTTCATCCATGACGGGCGCTCGACTCCGAGCAGGGCCAGTACTGTCGGGGCGATGTCGGTTGACTGCAAGAGGGGAAGCGCCTTCCCGCGCGTGACTCCGCGACCGGCAGCAACAAAAATGCCGTGCATGGCGGGTTCGCGGGACGGGTATCCGTGAAAACCCCCTTCTGGAAGACCGGGGCGATGAATCGCAGTCCCGACCGGCGCGACGAGTACGAGGTCGCCAAAGCGTGAGTGTGTAAACCGTGGTGATGCTTCCGCGTCCGCGATGTCGCCCGCATCGCTGCCCTCACCTGCGACACCCACAGCGTCAGCAAGAACGCCCCCCACGATCACCGCTTCAAGGCCAGCTTCGGCCGCGAGAGCCTGTACGCGCTTGGCTGCGCTCGCCCTCGCCTCTTCGTCTAAGTGATCGCTGAGGTAGACGTTCGCGAAGCCCCCCATGCCGCTGACCCTGGCTTTCACACCGGCGTCCTGCAAGACCGCATCGAAGTCGAGCAGGCTGTCGGCCCCCGTCATGCCATGGTCCGAAACCACAATCAACGTGGTCGACGGCCAAAGCGCTCGCGCCGTGATGCCTTCGACCAACTGCGCCAATGCACCGTCCTGACTCGAGAGTTGTCGAATTGCGCTCCCGGAACCTGGACCGGAGAGATGGGCCGCATGGTCTGCCCCGGGAAACCAGGACGTGATCAGCCGCGGGCGCTCGGCCGGGTCTTTGAGGTCGAGCCAGCCAAGAATCGTTTCCACTTTCGTTCTGGGAGGCGTCGCGCTCGCGAACGGTTTCCAGTGGCGGGGCCCGCGGCCGCTGCGCCACGGCCCTTCGGAGCCGACCCAATGATACGACGCACTGACCACGCCTTGGCCTGCGAGCCAAGACCAGAGCGGTTCGACTTCGATCCAACTTGGGATGTCTCGCTTGTGGAAGCCGCCGCGCTCTTCGTCGATAAAAAAATTGTTTACGATCCCATGCACGTTGGGTTCGACCCCGGTGACCAAGGTGACGTGGCTGGGAAACGTATTCGAAGGGGTCGACGGCACGAGTCCCGGGGCACTTGTGCCGCGCTCCGCAAGTGCGATGAGGCTCGGCAGCGTGTCGGACGAAACGTCAACCGGTCGGGTTCCGTCTAGGGAAATCATGATCACCGTCGTTGGCGTCGATGATGTCAGTGGTGTCGGTGTGGTTAGCGATGTCGGTGACGCAGATGACTTAGATGACGCAGATGACGTTATCGGTGCGCTTTGGCCTTGATTGTCATCCGCGACACCCGGGCCTGCGAGCGCCACGCCGCAAATCGCGAGCCACCCCATTCCCCACCACCTGCGTCGCGACCAAGCGTGAGAACGGAGGGGGAACAGAGCTGAGAGCAACATGGGGTCAGACAATATCGAACTCTTTCACGATTCGGTTTTAAGAATCCGGGGTAAGATCACACATCATGAAAACCGTATTGGCGATTGCCGGGTCGGACCCGACGGGGGGCGCGGGCCTTCAGGCAGATCTGCAAGTGATTCGACAACTCGGTTGTCACGGCCTGGGCGTGTTGTCCGCACTGACGATTCAGGACACCACGAAGGTCCACAGCGTTCTACCCGTCTTCCCTTCTGTGGTGCTCGATCAACTGCGTACTCTGGTGCGCGACATCACGCCCGATGCCGTGAAGATCGGGATGCTCGCGACGGACGATGTGGTTCGAAACGTGGCATTGGGGCTCGCGCTGGTTCCCCTCGAAACCCCACTGGTCGTCGATCCGATTTTATTTGCAAGCGACGGGACGTCCATGCTCGAACGGCGCGCATGGCCGACGCTGCAGGGGCTCTTTTCGCGCTCGACCTTGGTCACGCCAAACTTGCCCGAAGCCGAAGCCCTTTCTGGCCAGGACGTTTCCACCCACAAAGGTTGCGAACGCGCGGCGTTGGTTTTTCTCGATGAATATGAGTGCAACGCGGTCCTGATCAAAGGCGGCCACCGGGACGGTTCGCCGGACGACCTGCTTGCCGTCGCAAAGGAAGACGGCGCCGCCTACGACTGGCTTCCCGGCGAACGAATCGACACCGGTGACGCTTCGATTCACGGCACCGGGTGTGCGCTGTCATCGGCCATCGCAGCCGGGCTCGCTCAAGCGAAGGCGATCGAAGTCGCAGTGAACGACGCCCGCGATTACGTCGCGCGAGCGATCGCCACGCCACGAGCGATCGGGGCTGGCGCTCAACTGCTTGGATACCCGGCGAGTTCATGAGCAAAGACGCAGCGCCCAAGACCGAGCCCAACGACCCACGCGACACTGCGCCCAGTACGACACCCGCGACTGGACCCGGCACTGGACCCGCCGGCGTTTACGCCATCCGACTCGCAACGCACCGGAAAGAGAATCAAAAATGGCAACGTTGGGATCGCATGCTTTCGAACCTTCGACTGTTGAGCTTCGTTGTTACCCTCATCGCGGGATGGTTCGCTTTCGGGGCGCACACGATTCCGGGGCTCGCAGCACTCCCGCCCGCCGTCATCTTCTCGGCACTCTTGATTGCCCACGACCGGGTCATTCAATCAAAGAAGAACACGGGACGTAAGGCCGACTACTACGAAGCGGGCATCGCCCGGCTCGAAGACCGTTGGATGGGTGAAGGCCATTCAGGAGTCGAATTCGACGAACCCGGACACCCCTACGCGAACGACCTCGACGTGTTCGGCGAAGGCTCAATGTTCGAACGCATCTGCACAGGCCGCACGCCTCCGGGACAGCAAGCCCTCGCCAATTGGCTCACGATTCCCGCCGACGCGGCGACCGCCCGGAAACGCCAAGCTGCCGTCGCGGAACTAACCGATCGACTCGAGTTGCGCGAAGACCTCGCGCTGTTGGGTGAAAACCTGCGAAGCCAATTCAGCCCGAAGGCATTGATCGCGTGGGCCGAACATCCCTCTGCCTTTGAACCCAAGAAATCGCTCAACATTGTCGCCACCGCACTGTCCGCACTCAGCGTCGGCGGGCTCGTCGCATGGCTTGGTTTCGGCGTCGGCCCACTGCCCTTTCTCTTTGCGCTCGTCCCCCAGCTGATCTTTGCCGCCATGCTGCGAAAGAAAATCAGCCCGGTGTTACAAGCCGTCGAGACGCCGACTCGGGATCTTTTCCTGATTCGCGACCTGCTGGCGCGACTCGAGCGCGAGCCGGCTGAAAGTCCGCTGCTTAAAAGTTTACATGCCCGGCTTTTATCCGACGGACTTTTGCCCTCGGCACGCATCGCCGAACTACGGCGCCTTGCCGACCTTCTCGACGCGCGGCGCAACCAACTCTTTGCACCTGTCGCGGGTTTGTTCTTGTGGGGAACCCAGCTTGGACTTGCGATCGAACGTTGGCGCGTGGCTTGGGGGGACGTCCTCGAAGAATGGATGTTGGCCGCGGGAGACTACGAGGCATTGGCTTCGCTATCCGGCTACGCGTACGAAAACCCCGACTCCATTTTTCCCGACATCACCGACGGTGAGCCCAGCCTCATGGGTCGTGGATTGGGACATCCGCTGCTGCCTAACGATGCGTGCGTGCGGAACGACCTAAGTCTCGGAGGCGAAGAGCGCGCGTTGATCATCAGCGGGTCGAACATGTCGGGCAAGAGCACCTTCCTGCGCACCGCCGGCTGCAACGTCGTGCTCGCCCTCGCAGGCGCGCCGGTGCGCGCCAAAAGCATGTCTCTCACACCGCTCGCGATCGCCGCGTCCATTCAGATCAACGACTCGCTGCTCACCGGGACGTCACACTTTTACGCCGAAATCAAACGGTTGCGGCAGATCGTCGAACTCAGCCAAGCGGGAGTCACCGTGCTGTTCTTGCTGGACGAAATTTTGCACGGCACCAATTCGCACGATCGACGCATCGGCGCCAGTGCGGTTGTCAAAGGCCTGGTAGAACGAGGGGCCCTGGGACTCGTCACGACCCACGATTTGGCGCTCGCGAAGATCGCAGACGAGATGGCGCCCGCCATCGCGAATGTCCACTTTCAGGATCACCTCGAAGAGGGCAGAATGGCCTTCGACTACCAAATGCGCCCGGGCGTCGTCGAAAAGAGCAACGCGCTGGAGCTCATGCGTGCAGTCGGACTCGATGTTTAGACCTCCGAACTTGCTCCCAGCGTTCTAGGCTCTTCGATCGAGTCTTCTATTGAGTCGCAAGGTTGTGTCGTCGAAACAGGGAATCCCAGAGTAGAATCGACGTCGTCGTAGAGGGTCATTCGAGTGACACCGGTAGGGACATTTGCAGGGATCATCGCCACGGCGTTTCTATTCGCCGCAAGCGCCCGTGCACAAGTCGTTGTCTGTCACGCCGATGGGACATCGGCCGAGCGTGTCGCCTCGCAGATCGTCGCGGCTGCAAACGCGGGTCCGCCCCAGGCTGCCAATGTTTCTAGCGGTTGGGATCAAACCGCGACCGACGGTTCGGGGCTTGTTCGTGGAATGCCCATTACGCTCACCTGGAGCGTGGTTCCGAACGGCACGCCGATCAACGCCACCGCCGAGATCTCGGGGGAAAGCAGTGACAACAGCAACCTCGTCACTTATTTGAACGAAGCCGCGGAACTCGGCCCCCAGAACGTCTGGCAAGACACGATCCAAACGGCCCTCGACGGTTGGAGCAATGGGCCTGGCATTACATTCGTGTACGAGCCCAACGACGATGGCGTGCTGTTGGGCCCCAACCCCGGCGTGCTCGGGGTGCGAGGAGACATCCGCATTGGCGGACACGACATCGACGGCAAAGGCAATGTGGTCGCCTACGCGTTCTTCCCCGATGGTGGCGACATTGTCATCGACACCGCCGACTTCTTCAACGCTAATTTATTACGCTTCCGCAATGTCATCGCCCACGAGTCAGGACATGCGATCGGAATGAGTCATATCTGCCCCATCAATCAGACCAAATTGATGGAACCCGCGATCTCGACGTCGTTTAATGGACCGCAATTCGATGATCTACTGGGTGCCCATCGCAACTACGGGGACCTCAACGAAGACAACGGCCTCTTCTCGAACGCCTCCGACGAAGGCTTTGCCGTCGACACAACGGTGAACGTCAACGACCTCGCCCTGGACGACGACGGTGACGAGGATTGGTTCTTGCTTCCGACGGGAACGCTGACCGAACTCTCCGTCACGCTAAACCCGGCGGGCGCTCCCTACATCGTGGGCAACCCTACGGCCGGGGGATCGTGCACCGGTGCGTCAACCGCGACATTCGATCCGACCCTCGTTCAAGACTTACGCATCGACATCATCGACTTCGACCATCAGACGACGGTCGCGACCTCTCAATCCACCGGCCTCGGCGGAACTGAAAGCGTCACGGACATTCGCATGTCGAAGCTTGGTGGCTTCATTCGAGTCGTGGGTGCCGGAGATGACGATGTTCAGCGTTACGAGCTAGAAGTGACCCTGGTCCCAGAGCCGGCGCGGGCGCTGCTCACTGCAATCGCGGTCATTGCAATCGCCACGATCCATCAACGACGCAGACGCCAGGCCGCCTAAACCTCGGCCCGTGGGCCCGTGTAGTGCGCGCGCGGCGCAGTAAGAGCCGCAGTCGGATGAACACCCATTGGTGACACCGTAACGCCGCAACGAAAAGGCGCGCTCACTTGTAAGCATGCGACTGAGCGCGTTCAGGCGTCGTCGAGGTCGCCCGGCCCCTTTAGCTCGACGGTGTTGCCGTCCGGGTCTTTGAGATAGAGAGACGGACCATTGCCACCCGCGCCGTAACGATTGCCGACGGGCCCAACCTCAACGCCAAAGCTTTCCAGATGTGCGCGAATCTTTTCTTCGTCCCAGGGTGATACCGCCAGGCAGAAGTGATCCATGTTGCGGCCTTCCTCACCGGGAGCAGCACCCCCGAGTTGGCCCAAGCCACCGCTCACGGGCACGATGTCGATCAGCGAATGACCGGCGCGTAGCTGGATCAGCCCAAGTTCCGCGGGCAGCGTGCGTTCGACGCTGCAACCGAGTACTTCGCAGTAAAAGCGAATTGCAGTGTCGGCGTCGGCGACGCGAAGAACCACGTGATCGAGACCGGTCAGTTGGATCATTTCGGATATTTCCTTCCAGCGTGCGCTTGGCCGCGATGCTGCCCCGATCGACGCCCGACCGCCACGAGCGGCCGATGGACGCGAACCGCGCGTCCGGAGCCCCCGAATCTGCCCGAAACGGCCACATAAACCCGCTGAGCGTGCTATTCGATCCCCCCGCATAAAACCAGGGAGACCCACAAATGCTCGATCTGATGAAAATTGCGCAAACCGAAGCGTCCGGCGGCGACCTGCTCGGTTTACTCGGCGGCCTGTTTGAAAAAAGCGACGTGCGCCCCGACGGCTACCCGGACGCGGTGATCTGGCAGGGGGGCAACCACGACGGCAGCACCAAGCCCGTCGCGCATTCGCTCACCGACGCCTACGCCCTGCTCGGCACCATCGCCGCAGCCGACGTCCTCGGCCTTCCTTACTACGCGGTCCCCATGTGGTCCCAGTACCGGCATGACCTCAAGCTCGAACCGCTGAGCTGGTTCGGCAACATGCCCTGTACCTCGATCAAGTGGTCGACGGCGGGTGATGCCTACGTGAACGACAGCCACGGCGGCAAGGTCGTCGTGATGGGCAAGTCGGGCAATGCGCCGCTGCGCACCCAAGCCGGCGTCTACTGCAATGTGCGCCCTTACGGTTGTGTGACGGTTGTGCGCTGCATGCCGTGCCTGCCCTATTCCCAGGACCGCGCCAAGTTCAACGTCGACCCGAAGACCGGCATTGTCCATTCGGAAATGAACACGCCGGGCGTGCAGATGGCGTACGCGAACCGACGCTTCTTGCAAATGGTTCACGAAACCGGCCGGCTCGGTCGCGTGGCCATGAAGCCTACCCAAGCGATGGAAGACGGCATCAACGCCGGCCTGCTTTCGTGGATGTTGCAAGGCACCAAGTTCAACGTGGGTCGCAGGTACGCGGTCGATGGCTACGTCGAACACAGAGAGCGTGTCGACAGCATCGTGGCCCTGCTTCCGGACGACTTCAAAGACGGCATGGAAGAATGGGGCGGCCAGATCGAACTCCACATCGCGGACACCAATTACGGCTTGTTGCTCTGGGACTTGATCGAGCATCAAGACGTTATCATTCTCGCGACCGACCTCGACGGCGACCGGTTGACGGATCTGTTGGCGGACGTTTCGGATCCAATGCGCAGGTTCGGTGACTTGGTGCTTCAGAAGGTCGGTGCCAAGGAAACCATGAACGAATTGTGGGGCGCCATGGGCTACACCACGGGCAATGGCCGCGACATGACTTCAGTGATGCACCGCATGAGTGGCCCGCCGATCCACGAACAGACCCTCGGCTCGGCCGACGCGATGCTTTTGCGCTTGCTTGACGGCGACGAGTCGATGGGCGGAACCAAGAAGCCCTACGACCCGCGCATTCACTTCGTTCTGATCCGCGACGCCTACCGCGACGCCAACCCGGACAACAAAGCGCTACACGCTTGGCTCGACGCGGCGCTCGATACCTTCGACTCGGTGTACGGCAACGACCGTCCCGGGTTTATCGAAGGTTATAAGGCGCTCAAGGAAGCGATCACACCTTGGGGCGCATGATCTGCTCCTGACGGAGCCTTCGATCAACTTGCGTTCGATGATGGATCTAGCGCGCACGCCTCGGCGTGCGCGCTTTTTTTATATGGGTTACTTCCCGTCGCTCATTTTCTCCAGCATCGCGCCCATCTGCTTGTGCAGCAGGTTGACCGCTTGCAGCGGCCGGATCATCACCTTGAACTCGATGATCTTGCCTTCATCGTCACACGTGATGATGTCGATGCCGTTCATGTACTTCCCGCCGCTGGTCCGCTCGAATTCGAGCATCGCCGTGTTGCCCGCGACAACTTCTTTGATGTAACGAAACGGGATGTGGTTCTCATCGCGCTCTTTCGGGTCGCCATCTGCGGCATTCCCCAACGTCGCTCCCGCGGCATTGAGATACATCATGGTGATCTCTTTGCCCTTCTGGGGCGTAAACACGACCGGCGAGTAGAAGACGCAATCGTCGTGGATCAGCCCGTCGAGCCCGGGCTCGTAATTTCCGCGCATATGGTCGTGCCAGTTTTGAATTGTCTTTTCGATCATGCTGCGTTCTCCTCGGTGGTTACGTCGCGCAGTGCAATGAGTGCACTTGCGAGATTGGCTTGCATGTAGGGGCCTTCGGTTGATGACACGCCGGCAGCGGCGGCAGTCACGTGACGCCACCACGAAGGCACGTGGTCTTGCTTTGCGACAGTATCGCTGAGCAGCAGACGGCGCGCGCCCTCCGCAAATGCATTCACGTAGTCATCGGGCCGAATATCGGCTTCGCATTCGGACACGCCCGGGTCGGTTTCGGGAAAATACGCCTCGGATCTTCGGGCCGTCTCCGTTTTCCACTCTTGCAGCGTTGTGATCTTGCGGTTCTCCCGATCGGGAACCGCGCCGCCGCCTTCGAGCCCACGTCCTGGAAGTAGCATCGCGAGTGCTGCGCAAGGACCGGCGCGACGGCGTCGAACCCGCGACCGTGATCGAGAAAACCGTGAGCGCACAGGATGGCTGGCCGTCTAGAAGGCCGCTGAAATACTCCGACCGAGCTGGGTGCGATCACGATTCATGAGGGGACTGCTCGAGGTCGGTGTTCGCGGTCGACATTTCATCTACCGATCCACCTTAAAAGGGGGCGCACCTAGGATGCGCAATGCCGGGAAAGACAGATCCCCGATCACGGTTCCCGAACACTGCGACACTCGAAACCGCCCAGGATGCGCCTTCATGGTGCGGGCGAACACAAGGTAGCTTTGCCCCACTTTGAGCTGAAGGTGACACGCGGCCTTGGACCCATCGGGTTCGTACGCGTAGATTCGCATGCTTGGTTGCTGCGGCCCCTTCCAAACGCCTTGTACGGTTACTGACCAATAGGTTCGCTCCGCCTGGGACTCACCAGAGTTGTGCACGGACTTTACAACGCCAAAGAAAACGGCTTCGGCTTCTTCGAACTGCGTTGAAAAGGTGCCTTCGCAATCGCATGCAAACGCGGGCGAGGTAACGCCGAGGAGCAAAGGCACTGAGACGAGACACAAGATCAATCGCAATTCAAAACTCCCAGGCCACGGGAAGCACTCGCGGCCAAACCCAGCGGTAGACATGGTGACCACGGCGGGCGAGACATCGTACCAGCCCTGCCAAATTGCGCCTTTCATCGGTCGAACGAGATGGACCGGCGACGACCTGGCAAGAATGAGCCTCGTCCGAGGTGTTAGACTCCGCACCTATGCCCGGAAAAGTTTTGCTCGAACGCGATGGCACCACCGGATGGATCATTTTTGATCACCCCGCACGCAGGAATGCGCTGTCGGACAACATGTGGGCCGAGCTAGCAGCCGCCTGCATCGAACTTGATGACGACCCCGGGGTTCGCGTTGTCGTTCTGCGCGGCTCCGGCGATCAGGCATTTATCTCGGGCGCCGACATTTCGCAATTCAGCAAGGCCGCCGACGACGGTCCCGACGAAATGGTTGCCCCCCAAGGCGGCAACGCGTTCGTCGAACTGGCAAACGTTCGCAAGCCCGTGATCGGGATGATCCACGGCTTCTGCATCGGAGGCGGCGTCGCCGTTTCACTCGGCGCAGACCTTCGGTACGCCGCCGAAGACGCGACCTTTGGCATCCCCGCCGCGCGTCTCGGCGTGGGCTACGCGATGGGCGGGATCGAAGCGCTCGCCGACTTGGTCGGCCTCTGCAACGCAAAGGAAATTCTCTTCACCGCCCGGCGCTACAACGCGGAAGAAGCACTGCGTATGGGCCTGGTCAATGCCGTGCTGCCCAAGGGCGAACTCGAAGACCACGTGCGACGCACGGCGCACCAAATTGCGAGCAACGCGCCGCTGACAGTTCGCAGCGTCAAACTCATATCGGGCGAACTCGGCAAGCCCAAGGCCGAACGCGATCGCGAAGGCGTCGACTTGGCAATCGCGGCATGTTTCGAAAGTGACGATTTCTCTGAAGGGGTGCGGGCCTTCATGGAAAAGCGACCGCCGGAATTCAAGGGAAGCTAAGCAGCGCTACGCGCGGCAAACCTCACCGCCAGTCAAGCAGGCGCTCATCAATGTCGGATCCGACCCGCGAAAGTATGTACAAGCCTCGCCCCGGCGTTCCCGGTGCCCTCGATGGCATTCGCGTGCTCGACTTGACTCTCGCCCGTGCGGGACCCACCTGCACGCGACAACTCGCCGACATGGGCGCCGACGTGATTCAGATCAGCAGCCCCGCGCGCGGAGATCTCGGCGGATCGGACGTCCACAATTTGAACCGCAACAAGCGATCGATTTTGATCGACCTCAAGAGCGAAGCGGGACTGGAAGTTTTCTTTCGACTCGTCGACGCAGCGGACGTCATCGTTGAAAATTTTCGAGCGCGGGTGAAGGAACGACTTGGGATTGACTATCCCGCAGTCAGCGCACGGAATCCGAAGATTATCTACGCGTCGATTTCGGGTTTTGGACAAGAAGGACCGTATCGCGATCGGCCCGGCCTCGATCAAGTCGCGCAGGGCATGGGCGGCCTCATGTCGGTGACGGGGCAACCCGGAAGTGGGCCCTGGCGAACGGGCATTGCGGTTTCCGACACGGCGAGCGGCACGTTTCTCACCCAAGGCGTCCTCGCGGCATTGTTCGCCCGGGAACGCACCGGGCACGGCCAGTGGGTGCATACGTCCTTGCTCGAATCCATGATCAACTTCATGGACTTCCAGGCGACCCGATGGCTGATCGATGACGAGGTGCCACAGCAAGCTGGCAATGATCACCCCACCCTCTTTCCGATGGGCGCGTTCAAGACGCGCGATGGACACATCAACATTGCGGCGGTGCTGGGTTGGAAGCGGTTTTTAACCGCCATCGATGGGGAAGACATTGAAGACAACCCACGATTCGCGGATCACGCGGCTCGGCTTGCCAATCGCGAGGCACTTCAGGCCGCCATCGAAGTGAAGCTATTTGCGCGCCCATCGCGCGAATGGATCGAAATTTTAAACAAAGCCGATCTTCCGTGTGGCCCCATCTACGCGATGGACGAAGTCTTTGCCGACCCCCAAGTTGAGCACTTGGAGCTTGCACAGAAGGTCGTACACGAAGTCGACGGCGAGGTGTCGCTCCTGCGTCATCCCGTCACGTTTTCCCAGACCCCCACCCACTTGGAGACGGCAGCGCCTGTCGCGGGCAGACAAACGGCCGAGATCCTCGCGACATGCGGTTACAGCGACGAGGAAGCGAATGAACTCATCGCATCAGGGGCGGTTGCAACAAAACGAGACGTTCCAGAGTGGACTCGCAAATAGCGCCACACCGCTCAATCGGCGTTATTCTTCTCAACAACCGCCGCCCCCTTGAACTTGGAGACGACCATGGCCGAACTCTGCTATCCGCCAATTCAGATCGATTCCGTACTCGACGACCCCTCGTTGGTGCAGCGTCTTGTCGAAACGAACGCGCCCTATGCACCGGTGCAGCGCTATTTCGCTGACGACGCAGAGTTCCAAGCGACCGCTGGCGAAGAGAGTCGAGCCAAACCCATGTTCATCGCGCCGGTGTTTCGCGGCGACTGGGCTTACAACAAGCCTCTGATCGAAGGCGTCGAGCCCCTGCTTCAGCATGAAGGCTTCACCCAAGCCGCCCGCGAAATTTTCGGCGCAGACATCGTTCGACCCTTTTCGGTTTACAGCAATCTCACGTGGCAACTTCCGTTTTCTCAAGGCCCGGGACACATCGACGTCCCCGAGTTTCGCGGCATCAACCGAACCGAATATCCGATCTGGTTGCTCACGACGATGAATCATTCGCGCCTGTTCGAGGCCGAGCGAATTCAAATCGCTACGACCGTGGCTTGGTTCTATCAAGGTAGCGACGGCGGTTTTGACTACTGGCCCAACGGCAAAGACGCGGCGCCCAAGAGCCACGAAGGCCACATCTTCAACACGGCGGTCGTGGGCGACAACGATCGAATGTTTCATCGCGTGCGGCCGACCGGACAAACCGACAAAGGACTGATCTCAGGTCTTTCGCCCGACGCCAAGCTCACCCACCAAAGCGGCTCGACGTGGACCATCGAAGACGAGGGCAGGACCCGCGCCGAGTTCGATTATGCAGAACTGCGGATTAGCATTTCGTGGAAGGCGTATGCCTTCAAAGACGTCGCAGAAGAGCGCAGCTTCGTCGAACACGAAAGTGACATGTCGATCGATGAGGTTTGGCGTCGTTTTGCCGGCGACCTCAAGCGAAGAGGCATCGCGGCGGACGTTCCGGCGGAACCGGTGCGAGACCCGGAATGGATCGCCCTGCTCTCGTCGACCTACGTCGAAGAACCGAGCGTACAGCCCGTGGCCGCTTGAGCGCCGTCCCCCTCCTCGACCTCGCAGACTTTCGGTCGAAGGACGATGCGCGCCGCAAGCAATTCAACGCGGGCCTGCGCCACGCGCTCACAGAATTTGGTTTCGTTCGCATCGCGGGCCACGAGATTGATGCGAATCTCATTCGGCGCGTGTACGAAGGCTTCGAAGAATTCTTCGCGCGGGATGACGAAGAAAAGGCCGGCTACTCCGGAGTCGTAGGGGGACAACGCGGCTTCACGCCAGTTGGCGTCGAACATGCGAAGGATCAAGCGACCCCGGACCTCAAGGAATTCTTTCACATCGGGCGCGAACTCGACCCGAGTCACTCGTACTTTTCCGAGTACCCGCCCAACCTGTGGCCAAATGATGCGGACGCCTTGCGACGAGCGTGCCTCGACCTTCATGACGCCCTGGATCGATGCGCGATCGCACTCCTCGAAAGTCTCGCGCTGAGCTTCGACTTACCCCAAGACGCATTCGCGCGAATGCTCACCGACGGCAACAGCATCTTGCGCGCCCTTCACTATCCACCTGTCGTGCTGCAAAGCGAAGCCGCAATGCGCGCCGCGCCCCACGAAGACATCAACCTCATCACGCTACTCTGCGAAGCCACGGGCGATGGACTCGAAATCTTGACGCGCGGAGACGAATGGCTGGCGGTTCCCGCGCACCCAGGAGAAATCATCGTCGACGCCGGCGACATGTTGTCGCGGATTACGAACGATGTCGTGCCTTCGGCGACGCATCGAGTGATCGCTGCGCCTCACACCGCTGAAGCGCATCGCTACTCGCTGCCCTACTTCGCACACCCATTTCCGTCCTGCGACTTGAGCGTGCGCGACAGCTTCGTCGAGCCCGGAGCTCAGCCCAAGTACCCGACCATCACAGCGGCCGAATTCCTCACCCAGCGGCTGAGAGAAATCGGCCTAATCGACTAGCACCGAGTCAGCGTGCTCAGTGGTTCGTGAGCACGGGAGTCGGAAGGTTGACTTCGCGCACCCGCGACCCGTCGCGAAAACGTTCGGGGCCCGCAATGTCGACGCGGGTCTGCGGTTCAAGGGACGGTGGATCGTCGCTCGGGTCTTTGAAGCGTCGCAGCACTTTGTACACCGTGCTCCGCTCGACGGGCGTGCGGTCGATCTCCCGGACATAGCGCCGGAAGTCTTCCGCCGGCGTGTTCTCTCCGTGATCGGAACCGCTTTCTCGACTGATTGATTCTTCCATCAACGTGCCGCCGAAATCGTTCGCGCCGCTACAAAGCGCACGTTGCCCGAGCTTGATTCCCATTTTCACCCAAGACACTTGGATGTTGGTGATCCACGGTCGCAGGAAGAGCCGCGAGACGGCAACCATGCGCAGGTCTTCGTTCGTCGTCGCACCGGCGCGCGCGCCCATGAAGTTGTAGAGGGTGTTTTTCTCGTGGATGAAGCCCAACGGAACAAACTCAGTGAAGCCGCCGGTGTCCTTTTGGATCCCGCGCAACAAGTCGAGATGGTTCGCAATGTGTTGCGGCGATTCGATGTGTCCGTACATCAAGGTCGAGGTCGAACGCAGGCCGATTGAATGCGCGGCGCGCACGATCTCGACCCAGCGATCGGTCTTGAGTTTGTTCGGCGAGAGCACGTTGCGAACGTCATCGTCCAAAATTTCGGCAGCGGTGCCGGGCATCGTTCCAAGCCCTGCGTCGACGAGCCATTGCAGATACTCGGTGAGTGGCATTCCACTCTTCTTGTGCCCGTGGTCCATTTCTTCGGGGGAAAACGCGTGGATGTGAAGGTCGGGATAAACCGCCTTGATGGTCTTCAGAATGTGGTGGTAGTGATTGTGGTCGCGCTGGGGATGGATCCCGCCCTGAATGCACACTTCGGTCGCACCGCGCGCAACCGCGTCCGCGCACTTCGCCAGCATTTCTTCATCGGTTCGGTCGTAGGCGTCCGCTTCGTCGGCGTGACGCGCGAACCCGCAGAAGGAACAGCCCACGTAGCAGACGTTCGTGAAGTTGATGTTGCGACAGACGACGTAGGTGATGTCGTCGCCCACGTCTTCGTAGCGCGCCAAGTCCGCTGCTTGGAGAAGCGCGTGCAGGTCCGGCCCATCGGTTTTGAGCAACGTAACGGCGTCGGCGGTAGAAATTTCGCGCCCCGACAGCGCGGCATCGAGGACGGTCCCGACCTCGGGGGTTAGCGACGCGGACAGTCTTTCGAGCATTACAAAGTCTCCAAGCCACTACCCAGATTCTTCTGGGCATAACCTTTGGGATCCATGAACTTTGGCATTGCCTCCCAAATCTTGTCGTCGAACCAGTCTCGGCCCGCGGCGATGTAGTTGGGATAAACCGGAAGGCGCTCACGTAGCACCTGCCCCGCAGCTTCGGTGCGTTCGCGAAGTTGCGCAAGCGCAGGCCACGGTGCTTCCGGGTTGATGAAATCGACGGTCACGGGTGAGACACCGCCCCAATCGTTCAGACCAGAGCGCAACAACATCTCGAGGACCGCAGGCGCGAGGTTTGGCGGCGCCTGAATGTTCATCTCGCTGCCGAGGATCAAACGCGCGATCGCGACCCAGCCCGCAACATCACGATCGTCGATCGATTGTACGTCCTTCATCATGGTGTCCGGCTTGGGATGAAACGGCTGAACGATGACTTCTTGGATGTGGCCGTACTGCTCGTGCAATTCGTGGATCGCAAACAAGGTATCGACGCGCTCTTCGTCGGTTTCGCCGATGCCGAGCAACAAGCCACTTGTGAACGGGATACGGAGTTCGCCCGCTTCGGCGTGCATGCGAATACGCCGAGAAGGTTCTTTGTCGGGCGCGTGAAAGTGCGGGCCGCCTTTTTCGCGCAGGCGCTGGCTAGTCGATTCCAACATCAACCCGAGCGACGCGTTATAGGGGCGAAGCCTCGCCATCTCGTCTTGATCCATGATGCCCGCGTTGGTGTGGGGCAGCATGCCGTTGTCCAGCGCTACGGCGCACGACTCTTCGAGCCAATCGGTCGTCGTGCCCCAGTTGCGTTCAGCCAACCAATCGCGATGATAGCGATACGCGATTTCCGGTTTGTCACCGAGACAAAAGAGCGCCTCAATACAACCTGTTTTGGCTCCACCCTGGACCGTGATCGAAACTTCGTCGAGTTCGAAGTTATGTACGTCTGGGTTGTCGGGTTGCTTCGCAAACGTGCAGTAGTTGCAGCGATTGCGACAAAGGTTGGTCAGTGGAATGAAGATATTTTTCGAAACCGTGACGACGTCACCCTTGCCGCGACGTTTGCTTTCCGCGGCCCCTTCAAGGATGACCTCGAACACTGCCGGGTCGCCCAAGCTTGCGGCGAGACGCCGCGCTGCAATGCGGTCAATCGCTCCGTCGTCGAGCGCGTGCTGAACGAGCCGCTTGGCTTCGTCGACGGAAATACGAGACTGAGATGAGTCGGAATGGGTTGTGCTCACGCTCTTCCTTGGAATAGCTTCCATGCGGTTTGCGAGTCAGGCGCACGACCCAGCCGGACCGCTCCCGGGTGAAGGCCGGGACTATACCGCACGCGAACTCACGCGGGCTGCACTCCTTCACCACAGGTTCTGCGCCAAAGCTGCGCGTTCCATTCTTTGGGACGCGCCAAGGCCCAGACACTCGCCTCGATCCAGGGAAACCGTGGCACAGAACACAATTGTTGCCGTGAATGTTGGTGATCTTTGAGATGACGGGAGACTCACCGAATGCACGAATTGTCTCATCAGCAGCGAAACGAACTCCGGCAACTCCACGCGGAAGCGCAGCGCGAAAAACTCGCCGGGCGCTCTCAATCTTCTATGAAGCCGCGCGAATGCTCCCCACTCAATGCGATGCATGGCGAATGTGCGCGTCTCTCGAAAAGAAATTGGGACGTCCGGGCCACGCGCTCGAAACCCTGTTTGAAGACTTGATCGAACGCTGCGCGGACGAAGACCTCGCACTGGTTCTCGCGGCGCGGTCGCGCATCACCTGGTCGCCGCAACACGTGTAGTTGTGGCTCGAAAGCTGTGTCCGTGAAATCGTTTCCGGCGAGGGGCGAACTCGGCGTCTGCGCTACGGAGACGGTTGAGAATCGCCCGATTTTGCAGCGAGCCAAATTCGCGCTACACGATCCTCATCAGAAAATGTTTCCAAACCACGAGGATCACCCATGGACCGAAACGCATTCGACCCAAGCCTGTACAAATGGCGCGAAGTCGTCGGAACTCCCGACCTTTCTTATAAGGTGCGCCACGACTACACGCTTCTCGGCTATGACGTCGCGGCCGGCACCCTCGACATGATGGTGCGCTGGGCGGGAGACGGCGGGCATTGTCCACTGCATCGCCACACGGCCACCACCACGGTGCTCGTCATCGACGGCGAACAACACCTGACCGACGTGCTTGCGGACGGATCTCCGGGCGAGCACAAAGTTCGGACTGCCGGCGACTACGCCTTAAGCGTTGGCGACGATCAGCGCCCACACTTTGAACGAGGCGGCGAAGCCGGCGGACTCGCTTTCTTTGGTGCCCACTGCGCTAACGGTCGGCTTTACCAGCTCCTCGACGAAGACCTGAAGGTCATCGCCGACGTCACGATCGAAACGCTCGTGGCCGATTGGCAAGAGAACGCCTAACGAATTTTCAGTTCCCGGTGTACCGAACGGGCAAGCGCTGGATTGCCGGCACATGCAGATGGGGAACTCGCTCTTCGCGCCCTGCCAGTTCCATGTCGGGAAGAATGGGAAGCAGAGACCGAACCGCCGCGCGGAGCTCCCACCGCGCAAGATTTGCACCAAGGCAGAAGTGCGCGCCGTAGCCACCGAACGCGAGATGGTGGTTCGGTGAGCGTGTGATGTCGAAACGATAGGGCTCGTCGAAAACGTCTTCGTCGCGATTCGCCGACGGATAGAACATGCCGACGTCCTCACCCGCTCGAATTTTCTGTCCACCAAGCTCGAAGTCTTCTACGGCGGTGCGCGCAAACTGAACCACCGGCGACGTCCAACGCAGCATTTCTTCCACTGCGGAGACCACGAGGCTTGGATCGGCACAAAGCTTTGCACATTCGTCGGGATGCTCGAGCAGGGCTTGAACGCCACCACTGGTGGCATTCCGGGTGGTTTCGTTTCCCGCGGCAAGCAGCACTACGAGATAACCTTGCAGCTGCTGTTCGGTGAGGGGCGCACCATCGATCTTTGCACGAACGAGCACGCTCGCAAGATCGTCCCCGGTTGCGCCCTTCTTCCGGCGATCTGCGATCAGGTCTTCCATGTACTGCCGCAGCTCATTGGCCGCACGCATGATGACTTCCACCAAGTTTTCACCGGGCCGAATGTAGTCGGGCTCATGGGCGTTGAGCATCACATTGGTCAGCACCTTGAGATGCTTCCAGTCGTCACTCGGGAGGCCCATCATTTCACCGATGGTTGCGAGCGGCAGCTTGATCGCAAAGCTTTCCACGAAGTCACAACTGCCTTCGCTCGCGGTGTCTTCGCGCAGGCGCTCTCGAAACTCGGCCGCAAATTCAACGGCCATGCTTTCGATGTGGCGTTCGAGCTTGCGCAGGGCCGCGGGCGTAAAGGCACGCGCGGTCAGCAGTCGAAACTTCTTGTGGCGCGGGTCGTCCATCATGATGAAGTCATGAGGCTCGTCGGGATCCCACCCGAGCGTTTCGGCGCGCGACTTCAAGTTCATTTCCATGTACTGGTCTTCGAGGGTGCTGGCGAGCCTGAGACGGCGACTGTTCACGAAGACGTTTGAGTTCTTCGAAATCGCGAGCACGTGCTTGTGCTTCGTGATCGCCCAAAAGGGGTCGATGCCCGGCCGTTCGTACCAGAACACCGGCGCTTCGCGGCGCAGATGGTCCCATTCCGCGTAGGGATAGCCGCGGCTCACATACAGGCTGGTGTCCGTGACATCGAGCGTGTCGAGGTTGAGTTCTGCGCTCACGGGTTTGGCCTCCAACTGGGTTCGGTCCGACGAAGCATGGTTGAAATTCACTCCACGCCCAAAGTGTGTCAACTCACGTTCGAGAAGCAGGACGCAGATCGAGTACATGCACTACCCTCGTCGGCGCCCGGTACAAAGCCACAGAGACAAGACGGAGAGCTTTCGTCAATTTCGGGGAACCCCATTTTGGACGCCGCTTCAGAACCATTCAGTCCCGACCTCCACAGCCCCAGCTATCAAGAAGACCCGGCACCGGTTCTCGCGCGTCTTCGCGAGGAGGACCCCGTACACCGAAGCCAACACGGGTACTGGTTCCTAACGCGATACGAAGACGTAAAAAACGCGCTCAAGGACGCGCGATTCACCAGCGACTGGGCGAAGCGACGAAGCGGAGGGCCGATTCGGAGCGACTTCGATGAGACCGAAACCGATCGCGCAAACCGAAGCCTCATCCTTTCGTCGTTCAACATGCGTGACGGCGACGAACACCAACGGGTGCGCGGGCTCGTCAACCAGGCTTTTTCGAAAGCGACGCTCGAAGGGAGTCGTTCACGGATCGAAGCCCTCGCCCACGATCTACTCCCGGTCGGCGGCGAGTTTGATCTCGTGAAGGACTTTGGCTTCCCGCTCCCAATTCAAATTTCATGCGAGATGCTGGGGATTCCCAAAGAAAGTCGGGACGAGTTTCGACGCTCCTTCGAGGATGCCGCAGTGCTGGGCCTGCCTCGTCACAGTGAGTCACAACACCGGGAAGGACTGCGCGCGCTTGGCTGGCAGGTCGAGTACATGCGCGGCCTCCTGGAAGACCGCCGAAACACACCGAAGGACGATTTGCTGAGCGCCCTCGTGCAAGCCGAAGAAGCGGGCAGCCAACTCACCAGCGAAGAAACCATCGCGGCGATCGTCACCATTTTCACCGCAGCGGGTACGACCACCGAGCGCTTTGTTTCGAGTGGCCTACTTCTGTTACTACGGGATCGCGACGCATTCGCGCGACTGCGTGAAGACCGAAGCCTGATGCCCTCCGCGATCGAAGAAATTCTTCGCTTCCATCACCCGGACCAATCGACCAGCACACCTCGCTGGGTCAACGAAGATGTTGAACTCGGCGGCAAGACCCTCGCACGCGGAGATACAGTGCGCTTCGGCCTCGGCGCAGCGAATCGCGACCCCCAACAATTCAAAATCCCCGAAAGCTTCGACATCACGCGCACGCCCAACCGACATCTAGCATTCGGCAAGGGAGCCCACTTCTGCCTCGGCGCGACATTGGCACGGCTGGTCGGAGAAGTGGCCTTCACCGCCGTGCTCGATCGCTACGCGGAGCTCAAGCTCGTCACCGAAAACCCGAGGCGGGACCCGAGGCGGATGGACCGGTACCAAGAGATCGTCGTTCGCACTTGAACCACTCGCTCTAGCCGAGTGGCAGGCTCCCATCGATACGGTCGATCCAAGCGATCATGCCGCCCTGCACGTTCCACGTGTTCATGAAACCGTGCGCACGCATGATCTTGACCGCGTGCGCACTGCGCCCACCGCTTTTGCAGTGGACGACAATATGAGCGTCGGGATCGAGTGTCGTAATGCGTTCGGGCACCGTCGAAAGTGGCACCAATTCCGCACCGAGGTTGCTCACCGCAAACTCGCCTTCTTCGCGCACGTCGATGAACTCAAACTTCGCATCGCGATCGAGCAATGCCTTCAAGTCTTCGACGCTGATATCCCAATCACACTGCTGAGGCATGGATTTTCCTTGTAGCGGCGCGTTTGTGGTTCGACGTGTGGTTCGACGCTTGGCTCAACTTATCGTTCGAGTCGAGCGAGCAACGTGTTGAGGTCTTCGGCGCTTGCACCTGTAATCATGGCTGCGAGCGGCTTGCGGGCTTCGTCCGCATCGGCACGTTCCACCGATGCTCCGTCGCCAAACACGCGCGTCGCCAACGCTTCGAACTCGCCCTTACACGCCGCAAATCCGTCGTCAGAGTTTGGTGCTGCAAGTCGGTCGACAACCTGAACCTTTACGCCGGCCGTCGAGAACGATGTTCCCGAGGAGCCATTGGCTTGCACGGCCTTTACCGCGAGCAGACACTTGCGCACCGTGTCGTCGAGATGCTCGGCAACAGTGCCGCCTTCCAGACGCTTGCCGACTGTGAGCAACCCTGCTCGGCCTTCGTTGAGGTCGATGCTGTAGTCGACGTCGTGTCCAATCAACACAACACCCGGGCCTTCCGGCACATGGCCGTAGTCGGCGACGTCGATTAAGACACCCTCAACCGATTTTTCGCGGACGAACTCGTGAAAGACGCCAATGAACGCGTCGAAATCCACATCGGCGTTCGAGTCGGTGGCAAAAAACTTGGCTGCGATTCGCTTCGGGATCATGGCTTATGCCTCCACCGCGAGGGGTTCGGGCACCATGCGCAGCTCGCATGCGTGGGCTGCTTCGATGAACAGCTGCGACTCTTCGATGCGCCGGGACGCGATGTCCTTGCTCATCGAGTCCGGCACAGTCGCGTGGCGGTCGAGCAGGTATTGCCCGAATTTGCCCTTCGCAAATCGATCGAAGAAGCGTTCGTTGTCGAAGTAGCGGGTCTTGAACTCGGTCACGATGTCGGTCGGCTCTTCGGTGACGTCGATGTATTCGAGCCGCACCAACGCGCGTGCCGCTGAAAGCATCGCCCGGTAGGCGAGGTCTTCCGCTTCTTCGAAGTCACCCTCTTCCAGTGCGATCTGTGCGTCGAAGCCCTGGCTCTCGGCCTTCACGACCTCGATGCCAAACAGCGACACCATCTCCCCCGCGCACTCGCCAATGCCGAGGTCACCAATGGTGAACTCGCGCACGTCGCCCCAGTCGCTGTAGAACTCCGGCGCCTCGGCATAGGGTGCGACCTTCATGAAGGGCTTGATGATCTCGCGAACGCTGCGCTTGCCGAGACGTTCAACGAACCCGCGGAACGTTTCATCGCCGTCGCGCCCTTGGGCATAAGCCTCGGTCAAGGCTTCAACGACTTCCGGCGCTGCCTTGCTCGGCACTGAGCCCATCGCCATACCGTAGTTGCCAGCATTCTCGCCCCATTGCCCACCCAGGATGACCTGGAAGTGTGGCACGGTGCGGCCGTCGACTTTGCGGCTGTTGCCGTAGAAGCCGATGTCGGCGAGATGATGCTGTCCGCAGCTATTGAAGCAGCCCGAGATCTTTACCCTCAGAGCCTTCACGGCTGCGGGCATGCTGGCCGACTTCGCCGCGAGGCGCTGTCGAAGCTCACCCGCCAAACCGCGGCTTGCCGCGATGCCTAGCTTACAGGTGTCCGTACCGGGGCATGAGGTCACGTCGACGATGGTTTCGCCGCCGGGAGTGCCGAGACCTGCTGCCGAAAGCGCCTGGTAGATGTCGACGAGGTCTTTGTTCGGAACGAAGCGAAGCACCATGTTCTGCTCGACGGTGGTCCGCATGTTGTCGCCACTGAAGCGGCGAGCAATATCGGCCAAGCTACGTGCCTGGTCTGCCGTGATGTCACCCAACGGCAAGTTAAGCGTCACGACCGAATAGCCGTCTTGTCGCTGAGCGCGCACGTTGGTGTCGAACCATTCGTTGAATCCGTCTGGACGATTGCCAGCGGGAAGGTCTGCGCCCGGCGCAACGGGCTCGCCGCTGGTTTCGGGCATATTCTCAAGCAGCGAGGTCCAACGCGGATCATGGGGAAGCGTCTTGCGCTCTTCCTCGACGAGTCGTCGAAATTCTTCGATGCCCACCTTGGCGACCAAGAACTTGATGCGCGCGCGGCCGCGGTTTTTCTTCTCACCAAGACGCGCAAACACGCGTGCCGTGGCCTGCATGAGCGGCAAGAACTCTTCTACCGGAGTGAACTCCGAAAGCACTTCTGCCTGATGAGGCACGGGGCCGAGGCCGCCGCCAACCACAACTTTGAAGCCCTTCTTGCCGTCGACGATCTTGGCCACGTAGCCGCCGTCGTGCATCTGCACGAGGCCGCACGCTTCGTGCTCGCAGCCCGAGAATGCCGGCTTGAACTTGCGACCGAAGTCCTGCACGTCGGGATGACCGAGCATGAAGGTCATCAACGCCTGGGCGTAGGGAGAAATGTCGAAGATTTCGGTTTTGCAGACACCCGCCAGCGGGCAGCCGGTGACGTTGCGAACCGAGTTGCCACAGGCTTCGCGCGTCGTAATGCCCACCGCGGCGAGTCGACGCATCAAGTCCGGCGTGTCTTCGATGTGGACGTAGTGGAGCTGAAAATCCTGTCGCGTTGTCACGTGAAGAATCGCGTCGGAATATTCTTCCGAAAGATCCGCGTGCACTTCGAGTTGTTCAGGCGAAACGCCGCCATACGGGATCTTGATGCGGCACATGCCGGGCGCGTCCCAGACGGTCTCGGGCCCCTTCGTGGGGACGTCGGCAAACCCGAGGGTTTGCTCCGCGACACCATCATGGCGCTTGCCATTGTCGTAACGCTGGCCGTAAACCCCACGGCGAAGGCGGGTTTCGGCGAAAACTTTTTCGGCGAGCTTGGCCTGCTTGCGCAGGCGCGTCTGGCTTTCGAAGTCGTCGATCTCTTCGGCCCAGCTCGCGTCAATTTTTTCGTGAAGAATGTCTTTCCATGTATCGGCACCCATGAAAGCGGGCTCCTTGTTAGTCAAAAAGAGTGGGGCGTAGAGAGCGGGTCAACTCAGTGATTACTGGTGTGCGGTTGGTTCGAGGGACTGGCTCGGTTCGGCAAAGCGCGTCTGCTGATTTGGCTTGGATGGACGACCACGGTCTTCTTGGCCGTCGCACCGGCTGGCGCATTCAAATCGCGCACTCGGCTGTTTGGTTCGAAGCCGCGCGAATAACCCATCTGAGTACCTGGGTTTACTGCGCCCATTCGAAGCGGAGGTACTGTACCCGGGAGCGCCCTGCGCCCGCAATTGCCCTGTGACATTGAACACTTGCTTGAATCCTCAGCTCACGGGCACGTCTCAGAAAAAACACCGTAACGGAATCAGTTATTATGTGCAAAATACCCTGTAGACAAGTAAAGAAATGGATCCAACCCGCTCATCTGATCCGGCGGACGCAGCGGTGCCCTTACTCGACAAGCAGCTGCAGCCTGGAGGGCAACCGGCCTATTCGTGCGGCTGAAAGGAAATCCGAATCGTTATTTTTCGGAATCCTTTTTGTACTCGTCGATGAGTTCCTGCTTCTTGCCCGCTTCGCGCTCGCGCAGCTCCCAAAAGCGCGGAGTGCGACGCTCGCCAAAGGCGGCCCCACCTTCTTTGCCTTCTGGCATGTCGAACCAGTCGGGGTAGAAGTTGCTCGAGATGACGCCCATCTCCTGATAGCCGTCCATTTCCTGGTCAAAGCTGGCCTTCAAGACCTCGAGACACCCGGGGCTCACGCTCAACAATTCGGAACACCACTGGTCGACTTCCGCTTCGAGGCGATCGAGGGGCACGACGGTGTTCACCAAGCCCATCTGCTCGCATTCGAGCGCGGTATAGCGGCGACACATCATCCACATTTCGCGCGCCTTCTTCGCACCGACGACCTTCGTTAGATAAGGAACGAAGAAACCGTCGGCCGGGCTCGAAACTTTGGGCCCCGCCTGGCCAAAAATCGCGTCGTCAGCAGCAATGGTGAAGTCGCAGCAGTAAGCCATGTGGTTATGACCACCAAGGCAATAGCCCTGCACCTGCGCGACAACGGGCTTGCGCGACAGACGGATCAAGCGGTTGTGCGGGTAGCGATTATAAAACGCTTCGCGCAGCCCCCACTTTTCCCATTCTACGTCACCGCCTGCGCCAAAGTGCTTTCCGCTGCCCGCCACGATGATCACACCGACGTTGGTGTCGTGGTTCGCGTCGTAAAAGGCGCGAAACATTTCCTCCACCGTGCCGACGGTCATCACGTTCATCGCGTCCGGTTTGTCGATCGTAATCCGTGCGATCGAAGCACCGAGTTCGCTGTGTTTCTTTTTTTCGAAAATGATTTCTTCGAAGTCGAGACCTTCACCTTCGACGCGCTGCCATTCACTAAAACTCATGCTGTACTCCAAAGTCGCGCTTGGACGGCCACTTTTTAAAGACTTCCGATCACTTGCCCCGCGTTAGTCAAATACTTTGTGACGGCTTCGGGGCTGGTCGTTTCGATTCCCTTGGGCAACGCATCTTCGATCCCAAGCAGCGCGGTCCAAGTTGGACATGCGAGCAAACGGACACCCGCCTCGCTGACCTGCAAAGACAGCGCTTTGGGATCGAGGGCCTTGGCTGCGCCCCCTCCCGAAATGGGTAGGCCGAGGCCGATGCCCGCTTTCGCGAGGGCGAGCCGCATGGGTGGGCCGGACAGTGCGCGCGGCCAGCCGACGCTCCCTCCCGCAAGTGCTGACAACGCACCTTGGGTGACGAGCACCGCGGTCTCGTGCCCGGCATTTTTGGCGTCGCGCGCGGCGATAAACGTCGAGATCATCGACGCCGCGTCCGCATCGCGCAGAATAAAAAACAGATCCATGACTCACTCCAATGATCGCCCGCACGAGACACTTGAAACTGTCCGCGGGTGCGCTGTGGCGGCGCCAGAGTAACGACATCGAGGTGGGTGAGCCACAAAGGCGAGGCGCGGGTTCGACACCAAAAAATGAATGTCGAAACTCGATTCAACGAAGCCCTCATTGAAGCTCTCATTTGCTTGCCCCGCCTCGAATTCGCACCTATACCTAACTTGCACGAGGTTAATGGACGTTGTTGCGGTTTGGACAGTCACTCTCATTATCAAGTCAGATCGGATCGAAACAGCTCGGAAGCAATTCGTGTCACACTTTACGTCGAACTTTAAGCCCCCCTCGGCCCCCCTCCCCGTCTGGCACAACCGGTGAATGGATCACTCGGTACAGGCAAATCGGTGGGCAAGCCGGATGAACCTGTCGAGTAAAACCAACCAGCGATGAAACCGGCACCTTTTGACTACGTCGTCCCGGGCACCCTAGACGAAGCCGTGGGCTACCTCGCAGACGAAGACATCGAATCCCACGTTCTCGCAGGGGGACAAAGCCTCGTCCCCGCGATGAACATGCGGATGGCTCGCCCAGAGCTCCTCGTTGACCTCGGCAAACTGGACGAGCTCGACTTCATCCGTGAAGACAACGGCAGCCTCGTCGTCGGTGCGATGACGACGAAGCGCAGCATGGAATTTTCGCCCATTGTTGCGAGTTCCCAACCTCTGGTTCATGCCGCGACGCTCATGATCGCGCACCCGCAAATTCGTAATCGGGGCACGGTCGGCGGCTCGGTCGCCCACGCGGACCCGGCGGCCGAATACCCCGCCGTCGCGATGCTCCTCGACGCAGAGATTAAAGCCCAAGGTCCCGGCGGTGAGCGGACGATTTCCAGTTCCGACTTCTTCATTACCTACTTCACCACGGCCCTTGAAGAAGGCGAGATTCTCACCGAGGTCCGCTTCCCCCCGGCGACGCCAAACACCGGGTGGTCCTTCAAGGAATTTTCTCGCCGACACGGAGACTTTGCGTTGGCGGGAGTTGGCGTGACGTTGAATCTCGACGCTTCCGGCCACTGCGAAAACACGAGGGTCGTGGCATTTGCTCTGGGTGCCACGCCGATTCGCGCTCGTGCTCTCGAAGCAGCGATCAACGGCGAAACGCCGAGCGAAGCCCTCTTTGCAGCCGCGAGTAAGACGGTCGCAGAAGGTCTCGAAGATCCAACATCTGACGTTCATGCGAGCGTTGAGTACCGCCGCGAGCTGGCATCGGTTCTGGGCGCACGTGCTCTGGGCGAAGCCGTTGAACGCGCGCGAGCGTCACAGTAAGTCGCAGAAAGCACGGTTCGGAGAACGAGGTTTATGAGCACGACCAAACAGATTCGCGTGACCATCAACGGCCAAGTCCACGAGGCCAACGTTGAGCCCCGCATGTTGCTCACCGACTTTTTGCGCCACGAGATCTTTCTCGGCGGCGTGCATGTTGGGTGCGAACACGGTGTGTGTGGTGTGTGCACGATTTTGATGGACGGCAAGGCGGTGCGCTCTTGTCTCACCCTCGCCGTACAAGCCGATGGCCACGAAATCGTCACGATCGAAGGCATCTCGAACGATGCCGAGCTGCACCCCATACAGCAGGCGTTCATTGAGGAATATGGGCTGCAATGCGGCTTTTGTACGCCGGGCTTCGTGATGGCGATTTACGAGCTACTTCGCGACACCCCGAAGCCCACGGAAGAACAGATTATGGACGTCATCGGTGGCGTGCTTTGCCGCTGCACGGGTTACGAAGGCATTCGCCGGGCAGTGACGTCCGCCATCAAGAAACTTCAAGCGCAGGGAGCAGGCGCGTAGCTCAAACCAAGAACGACGCAGAACTCTTCTGCGCGAGCAAACATCCAACGAACAAAAGCCGCACGAATACGGAGACTTTCCACGCCAATGGCGACCGTGATCCCGAACAAGATCGAAGACCTGCCGACCCGCGAAGCGCGTTTCATCGGAAAGTCGGTCCCTCGGGTTGAAGACCCGGCGCTGATCACGGGCGAAGTAGAGTTCATCGACAACGTAAGCCTCCCCGGCATGCTCCACTGCGCGATTCTTCGCAGTCCGATCGCCCACGGCAAGATCCAGAGTATCAACATCGAAGAAGCGCTCGCGCTTCCAGGGGTCATTGCCATTGTCACTGGCGACGACGCGGTCAAGTGGAGCCACCCGCCCATGACCATGCCCGAGGGTTGGGGCGACCTGCCGCTCGCAGCACACAAGGTTCGCTTCGTTGGCGAACCCGTCGCAGCCGTTGCCGCGACGAGTCGCTACATCGCCGAAGATGCGCTCGAGTTGATCGACGTCGACTATGAACCAATCGAGGTGGTCTCGGATCCCTTCAAGGCGGTGCAAAACGACGACGGCCCGTTGGTCTTCGAAGAACGCGGCAACAACATTATGATGCAGCGCACCTTCACCTGGGGTGACGTCGACGGCGCATTCGCCGAAGCCGACCACGTGATCGACGGGACCTTCCGCTGGAATCGCATGGGGGCGAACCCGACCGAAACGTTTGGTTGCATTACCGAGTGGAACCCTCGCAGCCTCGATCTCGTCATTCGCGCGAGCATCCAGGCGCCCATGTTCACCGCACTCGCACGCTGTGGCGTGCTTGGCCTGCCTTCGAGCAAAGTTCGTTTGATCACCTATCCCCACGGCGGAAGTTTTGGCGGCAAGGGTTTGCCCCGGGGCATCGACATCGCCGCCATCTTGTCGCGCAAGGCCGGAGGCAAGCCGGTCAAGTGGATCGAAGATCGCATCGAATACCTGACCGCCGGTGCGAGCCAAGCTTGGGACCGGCACTACGAAGCGTCTCTTGCCTTGAAAGCCGACGGCACATTCACGGGCTTTCGCGTCAAGCTGATGGATGACATCGGCGCGAACGGCGAAGGCTATGGGTCGATCAGTGCCGCGAAGGTGCTCACCTCTTTCACTGGGCCCTACACGATCGGCACCGCGGAATACGATCTGACCCTCGCGTGCACGAACAAGGTGCCCGCACATCCGTATCGCGGCATGGGTCCGCCGCCGCACAACTACGTGCTGGAATCCTTGGTGGACATGACCGCGCGCAAGTTGGGCATCGACCCGGCAGAGTTGCGGCGCAAGAACTTCATCCAGCCCGACCAGTTTCCGTACACCATCCCGAGCGGCAACGAATACGACAGCGGTTCGTATGAAGCGGTGCTCGACAAGGTGCTCGAAATGTCGGACTACAGGGGGCTTCGCGAGCAGCAGGAGAAAGCGCGAGCGGAGGGACGACTCGTCGGGATCGGCGTGGCGTCCGCGATTGAGCCCGGGGTCATGGACCCGAACGCGTACGCGATCATCGGCATGCCCGGCATCGGTCAGCCCGAAGGTGCGACAGTTTCGTTCGACGTGCTGGGCAATGTCAACGTCCGCGTCGGTTTCTCCCTCGAAGGTCAGGGACAGTACACCCTCATCACCCAGCTGGTTGCCGACTTCTTTGGACTTGAGATGTCGCAGATCAACGTGCTGTGTCTCGACACCCAGACCGCCCCGCCCGCTTACGGCCCGGGCGGAAGTCGGCTCGGTGTTGCGATCACCGGTGCAGTGCTTGGCGCCTGCGAACGCATCCGCGAAAAGATGGTCAAAGTGGCAGCCGGCGTATTCCAATCACCGCCCGAAGCGCTGCAACTCTACGACGGCATCATCGGGATCCCCGGTGTCGAACAAGCGCAACTTCCGGTCGCCGCGGTCGCAGGCATGATGCTCGGTCGCAGTGATCTCTTGCCGCCGGACATCGACCCGCGACCCGAAGCCACATACGCATGGACCGCTCCGGGCCGAACCGAAGCCGACGAGCAAGGCCGCGCGAAGAGTTATCTCACGGCGGCCCAAGCGGTTCACGTCGTCGCGGTCGAGATTGATCGCGAAACGGGAGCAACCCAAATCACCGGCTACTGGGTCGTAGATGATTGTGGGACACGACTGAATCCCGCCACCGTCGAGGGACAGCTTCAGGGCAGCATTGCCCAGGGTGTCGGCGCGGCGCTACTCGAAGAATACTTGTACGACGAAGACGGTCAGCCGCTGGTCACCAACTACATGACGTACTTGATGCCGACGGCGAGCGACGTGCCCCTGGCGGTCAAGGGCGAAGTTGTCACGCCTTCACCTTTTACTCCGCTGGGTGCAAAGGGTTGTGGGGAGGGCGCCATTCACACCACGCCCGCAACGATCATGTGCGCGATCAACGACGCCCTGGCTCCGCTGGGCGTGCAAGCAACGGAAGTACCCGCATCTCCGATGCGAGTTTGGAAATTACTTCAGGGCGCGGATTCGTCGCCTTAAGCAACGCCTTAGACCTCGTTTCCGCATTATTCATTGAACCTAGGTCGTAAGTCCGTCACTGGAACGGACCCACACCAGCACCAAGCACACCAGGAGATTCAATATCATGACTGATATCAAACCCGAAGACGAAAACCATTTCGTCGCCCTTTCCGAATGCCACTTCATGAACCCCGGCACCTTGGCTGAAGTCGCTTACTACCCCGACAACCAAAGGTGGTGGGACAGCGTCGACGGTGTGATGCGCGCATGGTCGAACCGCGACCTTACCGGTGAATGGCCTCATCCCCTCGCCGAAGAACTGATCAAGTATATGGACGAAGCAAAGGTCGACGTTTGTTTCGCCCTGCGCGAAGGCATGATGGACATCAGCGGCGGCACGGTTTCGTTTTCGACGAACCAGTTCATGATCAACCAGATCGAACCGTACCCCGAGCGTATGTACCTCGAATGCATGGTGGGCCCGATCATCAAGCGCGGCGTCAAGCACGCGATCTGGGAACTCGAATACATGGTCAAGGAGTGCAACGCCAAGCTCTGCAAAGTTTACATGCCCGAGGACGACGGACCACTCGACGATCCGCGCATGTGGCCCTTTTACGAAAAGGTGCAGGAGCTCGACGTCACGCTCACGATCCACACGGGCATGTCGTACGTCGTACCCCAGCCGAGCAAGAACACCCACCCGGACACCCTCGATCAGGTGATGATCGACTTCCCGGATCTCCGCGCCATCTGTTACCACATGGCGTGGCCCCACACAGAAGAGCTGATCGGCTTGTGCGGCAAGCACAAGAATCTGTACATGAGCATGTCGGGCATCATCGGCTGGTACCAGCGCTCGCCGTATCGCGGTTACCACGCGATTGGCACAGCGCTCCAGTGGTGCGACCCGAGCAAGATCGTGATGGGCCTCGACCTGCCGTTCGACGACACGAAGCGCGTCGTCGACTGGGTCCGCACCCTGCAGATCCCGGAAGAAATGCGCGAGCAGTACGGCTACCTCGAGATCACCTCGGACATGCGCAAGGCGTTCCTCGGTGAGAACCTCGCGCGACTGGCGAAGATCGACACCACCAAGCGCGTATGATCAAAACCTGCGCAAAGCGCAAGTGAAGGCTCCACGGCGGCGTCTACACCCCACGGTGTGGACGCCGCTTCCGTGGAGAGAGCCCAGCGGTAAGCCCGGTGTCCATCAACGCCGCGTCACATCATGAAGACAAGCATCTACACAACCCGCTACACCACCCTCTACACAACTGCGAAGCACAGGAAATAACCGCGTGACAGATCAAGCCTGCATCATTGGAATCGGCCAGACGGAGTACTGCCGCAAACCCGGTTCGGGAATGAGCCCGCTTGGCATCCAGTTGAAGGCAGCCAGCGCTGCGATCGCGGACGCTGGGCTCAAGGGCAAAGACATCGACGGCATCATGCCGTTTCCGAATCTTGGACACGCCGAAGCCTTCGCGGCGAATCTAGGCTGCGAAAACCTGCGCTACGCGTCGATCATCCACATGGGGGGTGCCGCACCGGTTGCATCCTTGCAGGCCGCCGCAGCCGCAGTGAATACGGGCATGGCGAAATACGTGCTCATTCCTGCTGGCTGGAACGGCTACTCGGGCGCCCGCGTCAAACAAACGGTGAGCCAAGACACCGCTTCGCTTCCCGGCGGTGCGATCGCGCGCGACTTTTACTTGCCGTTTGGCCTCACAGTTCCGCCGCAATGGTATTCCCTGATGGCGCGCCGGCACATGCACGAATACGGGACGACTTCCGAGCAGCTCGGCTGCATTGCGGTCGCCATGCGCAAGCACGCCCAACTCAATCCCAACGCGGTCATGCACGGCAAAGAGATGGCGATCGAGGACTATCTCGCGTCGCCCATGCTCGCCGACCCTTATCGCATCTTCGACTGCTGTATTGAAACAGACGGTGCTGCCGCGGTGGTCGTCACCACGGTGGAACGTGCGCGCGACCTCAAGAACAAGCCCGTGGTGATCATGGGCGCCGCGGCGGGTCAGCCCTACCCCGCCGACGAAATCACGAACCGCAAAGACATGTTTCGCACAGGACTTACGATTGCAGCACCCGAGGCCTTTGCGGCCGCCGGCATCAAACCTTCGGACGCGGACTTCGCGATGATCTACGACTGCTTCACCTTTGAAGTGCTCCAGCAGATCGAAGAAGCCGGTTTCTGTGAACGCGGTGAAGGGGGCGCATTCGTCGAAGGCGGGCGTATCGAACTTGGCGGAGATCTCCCGATCAACACCCACGGCGGGTTGCTTTCAGAGGCGCACTCGCTGGGCATGGGACACATCGTCGAAGCGACCCAGCAGCTACGCGGGAACGCCGCGGGCCGACAGATCGACAATGCCGAAATCGGTGTCGTGACGGGTTGGGGTGATTTCGGCGACGGCAGTATCGCGATCCTTCGCAACTAAGCGCGTACGGATGCCAAGCCACAGACCCACCGCATTCAACACATTACGACCGAAGAACATAGAGAGACAAAACAATGACCGAAACGAGCTACACCCTGCCGCTCCCCGAACTCGAAGGACTCCACAAAGAGTTCTACGACCACTGCAAGAATCACGCGTTGCATTTCCAGCGCTGCAGCGATTGCCGAATCTGGCGACACGTCCCTCGTGAGATGTGCCCGGAATGCGGCTCTTGGGATTGGCGTTGGGAAGCGTCGAGCGGCCGCGGCCGGGTCTTCACCTGGACGGTCGTCGCACGCCCGATGCATCCTGCATTCGTCGACGCGTGCCCCTATGCCCCCGTCGTCATCGAAATGGAAGAAGGCGTTCGCCTGCTCAGCGAAGTGGCCGACGTGGCGCCAGCTGACCTCAAGATCGACATGGAAGTCACCGTTCACTACGACGACGTCACCAACGAAGTGACGCTGCCCAAGTTCAAAAAGCTTTAACGCGCAGCGCACGCCGCGCGCGCAAAAACAAACAGGAGAATCAACGTGGCCTATCCGCCCACTGTTAAATTCGAAAAGAAGGACCACGTCGGCGTGGTCACGATTAACCGCCCCGAGCAGATGAATTCTCTCGACATGGACATGCTCCTGGGCATCGAAGACGCGATGATGGAAGTCCAGAGCGACGACGACCTCTGGATCGGCGTGCTTACCGCGAGCGGCGACAAAGCGTTTTCTTCGGGCCTCGACCTTAAGGTGGCCGCCCCCTTGCTCACCAGCGGTGACCCGCTCGGTTTCCCCGACATCACCAAACGCCAGTTTTCAGACGTCTACAAGCCGATCATCTGCGCGGTCAACGGCTTCTGCATTGCCGGCGGCCTCGAAATGCTGCTCGGCACCGACATTCGCATCGCGGCAGAGCACGCGACATTCGGGCTCGGCGAAGTAAAGATGGGTCTGGTTCCGCTGGGTGGCACGCATATTCGCATGCCGCGGCAGATCCCGTGGGCCATCTCGATGGAACTCCTGCTCACAGGCAAGAACATCGACGCCCAGCGGGCATTCGAAGTAGGCCTCATCAATCAGGTCGTTCCATTTGACGAACTGCTCCCGACGGCGATGACGCTTGCAGATAAGATGTGCCGCAACGGACCGCTTGCGATGCGCACGGCAAAAGAGATTGCCGTCCGCGCCCTCGACCTCGAGCCCGGGTTCGTGCTCGAAAAATCGTTGGGACAACGCGTGCTCAATTCGGCCGACGCAAAAGAAGGTCCCCTCGCGTTCACCGAGAAGCGGCGACCGACTTTTACGGGGAAGTAGCCGTGCGTTAAGCGAGCCCGGGGCCTAGCGCTAAGAGGTCAGGGCTCAGGGCGTGCGGATCACCATCAAGCGAATCTCGGTCATGTCTTCGATTGCGAAGCGTAGGCCTTCGCGCCCCAACCCGCTGTCTTTCACCCCACCGTAAGGCATGTGGTCTACTCGCCAACTCGGGACGTCACCAATGACGACGCCACCCACGTGCAGGGTGTCCCACGCTTTGTGGGCTTTGTAGATGTCGCGGGTGAAGATGCCCGCCTGCAACCCGAAGTCGCTGTCGTTGACGACGGCCAACGCGTCGTCGAAGTTCGAAAACTTCTGCAGCACCGCCACGGGACCGAACGCTTCTTTGCAGGACAGCTCGACCCCAGCCGGTACGTCTTCGAGCAGAGTCGCCTGCAACATGACACCGTCACGGTGACCGCCAGTGAGGACCTTCGCCCCCTTCGCCACGGCATCGTTGATCCAGCCGTGGAGCCGTGTCGCTTCCTTTTCGGAGATCATCGGGCCAATGAAGGTGTCTTCGTTCTTGGGGTCGCCCATCACGAGGGCACCAACACGCTTCGTAAGTTTCGCCCGCACAACGTCGTAAATTGCTTCGTGGACGATGATGCGCTGCACGCTGATGCAACTCTGCCCACTTTGGTAGTACGCGCCAAATACAATGCGCTCGACTGCGTCGTCGATGTCTGCATCGGCGTCCACGATCACCGCGGCGTTGCCGCCCAGCTCAAGCACCACCTTTTTCTTGCCACTCTTTGCCTTGAGATCCCATCCGACGCCAGGTGAGCCCGTAAAGGAAAGAAGCTTCAAGCGGTCGTCCGTCGTAAAGAGCCCTGCACCGTCCCGACGCGCGGGCAAGATCGAAAACGCGCCCTTCGGTAGATCGGTTTCGGCGAGCACTTCGCCAATAATCAAAGCACCGATTGGCGTGGCACTGGCTGGCTTCATCACAAACGGGCAACCCGCTGCGATCGCTGGCGCAACTTTGTGTGCAGCAAGATTCAACGGGAAGTTGAACGGACTGATCAAGGAAGACGCGCCCACCGGCACGCGTTTCCACATCCCGGAATAATTCACTGCGCGTGGGTTGATGTCCATTGGAAGCACTTCGCCGTAGATCCGCGTGGCTTCTTCCGCACCAATGCGAAACGTGTCGATCAAGCGCGTCACTTCGCCACGCGAGTCTTTGATGGGTTTGCCTGCTTCAATGCAGAGCGCCTGGGCGAGTTCTTCGGCACGTTCCTGAAAGCGCGAGGCGCAGTGATTCAATACGTCTTGGCGCGCATAGGCGGGGTAATCGCGCATCGCGTCTTCGGCAGCCGACGCAGCCTCGATGCCTTTTTCGATCGCAGTGGCGTCCGCCATCGCAACTCGTGTGGCGACCTCGCCGGTGTACTTGTTTGTCACTTCCAAGTCGGCGTTCGGTTTTTCGGAAACATTCGCGAGGTAGTACGGATAACTCTCTTCGAGCATCATGACCCCCAATAGGTGTACGTTGATCGAATGGGCGTAGCACTCGCCCCTAGATCGAACAGGCGATATTTCCGAGCCGGGCAGTCAGCAGGTTGTTCTCCCGATAATCGATCGGGATCACGACCAAGCTCGGCCCTTCGGTTTGAAACGAGCGCTCAAGCGCTGCCGCCAGTTCGCTGCTCTTATCGCAGTAAACCCCCTGCCAACCGAAAGCGTCGGCGAGTTTCATGAAGTCGGGGTTCCCGAAGTCGAGATCGGTGTGCTTTCCGAAATGATTTTCTTGCTTCCACTTGATCAGCCCGTATGCGTGGTCTTCCCAAACCATCACGGTGATATTCGTGTTGTGACGGTGTGCGGTCTCCATGTCCTGCACGTTCATCAAGAAGCCGGCATCTCCGCAAATCGCGAGAATGCGCCGGTCCGGGTATACCATCGCCGCCGAAATCGCTCCTGGGAGTGCGAAGCCCATCGAGCAGAACCCGTTCGGGATGAGGCACGTGTTCGGTTCGTGGCTGTGGTAATGCCGAGCAATCCACATTTTGTGCGCACCCACATCGCTGAGCACGATGTCGTTCGGCCCCATAACTTGTCGCGCGTCCCACAACGCCTTTTGTGGTTTGATCGAGCCAACCGCGTCGTCGTCTTTATATTCTTCGAGATCAGCCTTCATGTCTCGGCGTGCCGCGGCTTGGTACTTGAGGTCGAACTTCGGCGCTACATCAAGCGCATCGATGCGTTCGTTCAACATCCAAAGTGTGTGGGCGAGGTCGCCGACGACTTCCACGTCCACCCGGTAGTTTTCGTCGACCTCGGCCGGAGTAAAGTCGATGTGAATGAGCTTGTGGTCCTTGTCATGATTCCACAGGTACGGGTGGTACTCGACGATGTCGTAGCCGAGGCAGATCACGACGTCGGCTGCATCAAGTGCGCACGTCGCATGATCCTTCGCCTGCAGGCCCACCGTATACAGACATTGTTCGGAGTCCATATCGACGCAGCCCTTCGCCATAAAGGTGCTGACGACGCCGATCCCCGTTTTCTCGACGAATTTTCGAAGTTGAACGCTCGCTCGTTTTCGAATGGTCCCATTGCCTGCAAGAATGATCGGGCGCTTGGCGTTCGCGATCAGGTCGAACGCGGAGTCCACAATCTTGTCCGCGGGCACTGCCCGGCGAACCTTTTGAAACGGAATCGGGGATGTGTCGGTATCCGATTCGGCGATGTTTTCCGCAAGCTCAATGTGACAAGCCCCGGGTTTCTCTGCGACTGCGAGTTTGAAAGCCTTCCGCACCACCTCGGGAATGTTGTCCGGGTGCAAGATCGACTGGGCCCACTTGGTGACCGGGCGAAACATGCTGACGACGTCCATCGCCTGATGGCTCTCTTTGTGCTGGCGCTTGCTATCCGCTTGGCCCGTCAGCACAACCATGGGTGCACAGTCCATGTTGGAATCGGCCACCCCTGTGATGAGGTTCGTGGCACCCGGGCCGAGCGTCCCCAAGCAGATTCCAGGTTCACCTGTGAGTCGGCCGTGAATCTCGGCCATGAAGGCGGCACCTTGTTCGTGGCGGGTGAGAATGAAATCGATTTGCTCTGAGTCTTCGAGCGAAATCATGAAATCGGCATTTTCCTCGCCGGGCACGCCAAAGATGCGGGTCACACCTTCGTTCTCAAGGCAATTCACGAACACATCGGACGCTTTCATTTGGTTCTCCCTGTGCTGCTTAGGTGAGATTCTCGCTTTAATTTGGACGGTCGGTTCTCGGTATGCGTTCCTCTGTCGATTGGTTGCGTCTCGGGTGTGCTCGGACGATATCAAGAACAGACAAGGCCCATGTCTCAGAATCACAGAAAATGCAACAACTTCGAGACCTGCTGACCGAGCGGTTCATGATTGCACGAAGAACTCCGAGATTCGAATCATAAATCGGCGCAACCCACGGGTCTAGCCCCGATTCGGACCCAGTCGGGCGATTCCGCGGCCTCTCGCCGTGAGTGTCGTTGCGCCCACGACTCCGAATTTGACGCGGTGCCCACGAACATGCCGAAAATGATGAAGGCGCAACAACCCGCAACGCGCGAAGGATCGAAATCAAAGCTAGTATTGTGGGCAACGAGCAGCTGCTGTCGACGGCCGCCGGGAGGGGACCCGGACCGGAATGCGCGCGCAGTGACGCAGCTCCATTCATGACAACCTATGAATAGCTCTTGAATCATCCAAAAATACCGACTGAAGGGCGCACGAATAGCCCACCGCTATCGCGCGCCAAGCCAAACCAAATACGGATTAATCACGACTGTCGGCCCAAAACAATCGTTCGGGCGATACGAAGACAGCATAGAAACCAAAATTCGAAAGCCACAGCCAACACGCTGCTGCTTCGAACGGGGAAGGACCACAGGTGAGCATTCATCCGCTGATCGCACTCGCGAGCGAACGTCAGGTCAAGCAGGCCAAAGGATTCCGCGGCGCAGCCGCCGAGCTGAACGGTCTCTTGCTTGAGCCGATGTACAAGGCCGAAATGGCCGCAGCACCCAAGCGACAAGATCAGGGCAAGAAATATTTGAACCAGAAGACCATCCGCACGCCTTCGGCACGACAGAACGGCAAGGATGACAAGCACTTCTGCCTCGCCACGGCGAACGCGGCCAAGGCGGGCCACAACGTCACGAATCTTCCCAACGGAAGTGAGCTTCTGATCATCGACGGCCTCGTCCCGCTCCGCACTGCGGCCCCGGACAAGGCCAAGGGCGATGACGATCCGAACAAGGGCGTCGAAGACATTGGCTTGCTGGGCCTGCTGCCCGACGACCGCCTGGCGATCGTCGTTGTGAAGTACTTGAAGCCGGACGCCACCCACAGCGGTGCAGGCGACACGCCTTTGCGCTTGCTGCTGTCTGGACTCGCCCAGGCGGCATTCATCGATGGCAACCAAGAACAGATTCGCGAAGAAGTCCTCGAGGCGACCGGTCGAACCACGTCGACCGAAGCGCCGGTCATCATCCTCCTCGCGGCACACCGATACTGGGAAATCTGTCGCAAGCGCGAAGCGCAGAAGGGAGCTGGCTGGATCCGCGAGCTCGAGCGACTCGCGCGCGAAATTCCGGAGCAGATCGGCAACGAAGTCTTCTATGCCTCCCTCGACAGCGACGTCGAAGCCGATCCGGCGTGGGAATACACGGAAGACGGTCCGGTTCTGAGTGCACCGATCAAGACCAAGGATTCGTGGGAATCAACTGCGGGCCGACTCAAGCCGAAGCGCAAGAAGGTTGCGAACGTCGTCGAGATCATCGAACCCAATATGGAAAAGGCGCCGCAGTCGTACGCCATCAGCGGTTCATTCGAAGTCGGCGATCGCATTACGCACAAGACCCTCGGCGACGGGGTCTGCCAGGGATCGGCCGGTGACGGCAAGATCAAAGTCCTATTTGGCGAAGACACCAAGCTTTTGGTTCACGAGCGCGCACCCCGCGCTTAATCTGCTCGTGGAGACTCGGGCTAGCTTTCAGACCATCACACGCTCAAACTTCAGTGCGAGCGTGTGATGGCGACCCGACCGAGCCGCTGTCCCGCAGAAGTGCAGCCCTAGCCCACGGAAATTGAGCCATGATTCAGGAGACCGCATCCGAACACCGCGCGGTCTGTCATACCTGCTTCCGTCCCTTAGGTCTTTGCTACTGCGCGCTTCTCTCGCGCGTCGAAAATCGCACGCCGCTGCTGATCGTCCAGCACCCCCACGAGCGCTTCCATCCATTTGGCACTGCGCGCATCGCCGAGCGTTGCTTGAAGAACGTGCGCATCGAAGTCGACTACAACCGCACCCTGCGTGACGGCGAACGACAGATCGACTTCCCGGAAGGCGCGGGGCTTCTGTATCCCGGCCCGGATGCTCAAGACTTGGGCGCAATTTCGGAAGCCGAGCATCCGAAGGCCCTCGTGGTTCTCGACGGCACGTGGCACCAAGCGAGAAGCTTGTACCGCGACATCCCCGCCTTGAAAGCGTTGCCCAAATTCGGCTTCAACCCTGAGCAACCCAGCCAGTACCGGATCCGCAAAGAACCGAGCCTCGAATGCGTCTCGACCATTGAAGCGATTGTGCACACCCTGCGCCTACTCGAACCCGACACCCCGGGCCTCGGCAAAATGTTGACCGCGTTTTCGGGCATGATCGACCTTCAGATCAACGCGGCGAAGACTCACGAGCGAAAACCTCGCTTCCCAAAGCGACAACGTCCCAGAGACCATGGCCTGCCGTCGTATCTGACCGAAGACTTTGACCGTGTGGTGATCATATACGGCGAGGCGTCCTTTACGGGCAACGACAGCGAAACCATGTCGCGCAACGTGTTTCGCAAGCAGCCAAAAGAGTTGATCCATTGGGTCGCGCGCAGGCTGCGAGACAATCAGCACTTCGGCTCGACCATTCGTCCCACCGCACTCCCGAACGAACGCAGACTTTGTCCGACGGGACTCACGGGAGATGACTTGGAGCAAGGGATCTCTCTCGAACAGGCGCGGGAGAAGTGGGCCGAATTTACAGAGCCAGACGATCTGCTCGTAAGTTGGAACAAGAGCACTCTCGACATCATGCGTCCGATCGGGGGCGCTCACGCTGCGGACTACTTGAAGGGGACGTATAAGAACTTTGCCCGCAGACGGGACCGCGAATGCGCGATCGATGGGTCGATCGACCTCGTGATCGAACGAGAATCTCTTTCGGTCGGCCCGCACATTGCGAAGGGACGCGCGGGGCTTCGTCTCGCGCAACTCGAAGCGATGGTTCGATTCATCCACGAAAACACAGAATCAAGCGGGCGGCGTGCAGAGGATAGAGACCTCGACGGGACCGAAAACCGCGCTTAGCGATTGGGCTCTACCGCCTCGAACCGCGCACCACACGCGCGGTGCTGGAAGCGACCCCATTCACGAGACGATCTCCGTAACCGCTTCACCTCAAACCCACACCCTTTGCATCGCGCAACGACCTTCTCGCGTGCGCTTCGTTGCGCAGCGCTAGCTCGACGAAACCGCGCGTCGCGTCCTGCATAGTTGGGCTGAGCTCCGAGGGCCTGGGCAACCTTGCGCCAACGCGGGCCGTGGTTTTCACCCTCGGCGATCAAGGCGCCGGTCAAGATGTGAGCGACTTCATGCAGGATCGTATCCCGACGTGCCTCGGGCGAACAGTCGAGCACGGTGAGGCGCAGGGTTTTTGTCCCCGGAACAATCGAGCCGTAACGCGTTAGCGCCCGACTCGGGCGCAGGGTCCAACCCTCCAGCACCGCGATCCCCGCAGCCGCAAATTCGACCTCGTCTCGATTAAATTCAGACGCGACTTTCCGCAGCCCCGCTTGGACCGTAGGACGCAGCCCTTCCTCTTCGAGGAAGTCCAACAACGGCTGCGGCGAGAAGGACATTGCACTCCGGCTTTTGGTTAGCGGTGCGCCAACTCTACTTGTAGTCGATGACCGAGCGAATCACCTGCCCCGCCTGCATGGCGGTGAATGCGTCGTTGATGTCTTCGAGCTGTATCCGTCGCGTAATCATGCTCTCAAGATCAAGCTTCCCAGCCTTCCAAAGGCGAAGCAGCTTCGGCATGAAGGTGCGAACGTTGGCGCTTCCATACATCGAGCCGCGCAAGTTCTTGTCGGAATAGAAAAGCTCAAAAGCGCTGAAGCTCACCTGTTCCGTCAAACGGCCGACGCCCACGATGCATGCGGTGCCGCCGCGGCGGGCCGCGTCAAACGTGGCGCGGATCGTAATGGGATTGCCGATGCACTCGAGTGCGAAGTCGAAGCCCTCGCCGCCCGTGATTTCGGTCCGAAGCTGGGGCAAGTCGTCGGGCTTGCAAACGTGGGTTGCGCCAAACGTCTTTGCTTGTTCGAGTTTGGAATCGACCATGTCCACCGCGAGAATTTCCGCGGCTCCCGCGATGCGCGCACCCTGAATCGCACTGATGCCAACACCACCACAACCAAAGACCACGACTGAGCTACCCGGGGTCACTCCCGCCGTATTGATCGCCGCACCCACGCCAGTGGTCACGCCGCAGCCAATCAACGAAACGATGTCGAGCGGGATGTCGTTCTCCACTTTGACCACGCAGGATTCCGCCGTAATCAATTCTTCAGCAAAGGTGCCCAAGCCCGTCATGCCCGGAATCGGTGTTCCGTCGACAACAAAGTGCGGGGCCGCACTGACCGCACCCGACTGAGCGCAGAGATAGGATTGACCACGTTCGCACGGACCGCACTTCCGGCACGCGGGCACAAAGCTCAAAATCACATGGTCACCGGCAACAACGTCTGTCACCCCGGGCCCCACTTCGAGTACAACGCCGGCACCTTCGTGACCGAGCACCAGCGGAAGCGGCATCGGGATGGTTCCGTTCTGGGCAGAGACGTCTGAATGGCAGACACCACTCGACACCAACTTCACGTGAACTTCTCCCGGGCCGAGGTCCGTAAGCGTGACGTCGTCGCGCACGACGAGTTCCTGGTCCATTCCGTTTAAGACAGCTGCCTTCATGGTGTGTGTACTCCTAGGGTGGGATTGCGATGGGGCTTGGGTCACGGGTTGTCATTACGGGGCGTGTAGACGGACGCGCCCAAATCCGAAGAGATTCAGGGTATCGCGCCGTTTCAATTCGCGCCGCTGGCGAATTGCCCTGAGCGCAGGCTATTCGGCGGGGATCCTGTAGCGGTCGATGTACTGGGCGTAGCGCGACCGAATTCCGTCGAGGTTCAGCCCGAAGTCCTCCACATCGTAGCCGTGACGGCCAAAGACACTTTGACTTCGGTCATTCATCCAGATCTCCATTCGGCGTACATGGAGCGGGTGCAACTCGGCATCGTAGTCTGCGTAGATCCGGGCAACGGCCCCGATCGGGTCGGCCATGAGATCACTGTAAAGCAAGTGGCTACACCAGCTTGCGCCGGCTTGCTTGTCGTCGAACTCCATCCCGCGACTTACCGCGAGGTGTAGTTTGTTGTCCCAAGCACTCCCCACTTCCACGGGGTCAACCTTGGAACAGTTGGCCTTGTGCATGGCCGTATTGAGGCTCGCAACCGATGGAACGACCTTCGCCGGGTCCCGGTGCGTCCAGATCAAGCGGGCGTCGGGATACGCGTCGCGCATGGCATCAATGCACCACAAGTGATGCGGCGTTTTGAGCACCCAACTCTGCGTCGGCAAACGCGACTGCAACACTTGGAGGCTCAACTTATGGATCGCATAGGTGCTCGCCATGTCGGTGTGCTCGAGCCAGTCGCCGTAGGTCGTAAGCAAGCCTTGCGTTTCGAAGGACAACGCGCGCAGGTCAAAAGCGAAGAGCGTGACGCATTCCGTCGCCAGCGTAGAACCGAATGGGTGCATGGCGCGAATGGGCGGGTTCAAGTTTTCGAGCTGCTCAAGCTGTTTTGCGACCTTCGCGATGCGGGGGTCTTCCAGGTGCGTTGCTAGATCGGGGGGCGGCGTCGGATGCGAGGCTTCCCACTGCACCAAAGGACGCGAGACGGGGTCGAGCCCGAGCAAGATCGAAAGCAGGGTGGTCCCGGTCCGAGGCAAGCCGAGAATGATCCACGGCTTTTCGATTTTTTCGTCGCGTACTTCGGGGTGGCGCTTCGCCCAGTCCAACACCTTGAGGCGCTCGGACAGTGCCCCAACGATCAGCTGTCGAAACACCATGCGGCCAAAGCCGGTGAGGTTGGCCTCTTGGTCTCCCGATTGATGGAGTGCCTTTAAGGGTTCGCGCAGGGTGTCGTCCCCGAAGTCGTCGAGCCCCGTTTCTTTGGCAGCCGCGGCCAACAGATCGTCGGGTGCAAGTGACGGCCACTTCACACCCATCGCTGCAAGGGGCGCGGTTGCGAGATTGAGTGCGCGCAGGGGCGCAGAGTGAAGACCCGCGTCTCGCCAAGTGAACGTTCGCGTGCTCATAAAACTACGCTCTACGCTTCCGGAAAGACGATGTCGCCGGTGGCGCCGTCTTCCATCGACTCGAGCACACTTGCATCATCCCAGATGGGGATTCCGTCCGCGGCGTAGAGTTCGCGGCTGCGATCGGTGATCGCCCCGACGCGTACAAGTGCCGGCATCATCAAATCCTTAAACGAATGGATATGGCCCGGCGGGAGCTTGCCGTTGAAGCCCCCGGCTCCAGCCTCCTTGAGTGAGGCCATGAAGTCAGTCGGTTCGATGCTGCAGTTTTCGAGTACACGCAAGAAGCCGGGGTCCGCGCGACGGGGTTTGCTTCCGTCCGCACCGCCTTGCGAATCCGCCATCCCCTTCACGGCTTCGAAGGTGAATTGCGCGACGTCTTCGAGATCATCGGCATGCAGACCCGCAATCGCCTTTTGAAGGTAAACGTTGCCGAAGGCCACGTGCCTGGCTTCATCGCGGAGCACGTATTCGGTGAGGTCCCTCAGCAACGGACATGTCGTTTGTCGGCGCATGTTGTGAAACGCCGCGAGTGCCAAGCCTTCGACCACCATGTTCATGCCGATCATGATCTTGATGTAGTGGCCACTCGAAAGCGTGGCGTCGATCAAGTCTTTGAGCCAAGGCGAGATCGGATACGCGAGGGCAAGCTTCTTAATGTAGCGATCGTAGACTTCGACGTGTCGGGCTTCGTCCATCGTCTGCGTCGCGGCGTAGAGTTTGGCGTCGTGATCCGGGACCGCGTGGGTGACAGCAGCCGACGTCATGAGCGCGCCCTGCTCTCCGTGCAGAAACTGCGAAAGCAGTTGTGCGGCAAAATGCGCCGAGAATTCGTCCCGCTGACTCTGGGAAAGTTTCTTGATGACCGACAGATTCATCACGCCCGAAATCTGCGAATCGATCAATGGCTTGGAGGGATCAATTTCGATGCTCCAATCGAGTTGCGCGTCCGCGTCCCACTGGCTCTGCTTCGCCTTCGCGTACAGGTTTTCGAGCTTCTCTTGACCCATGATGTATTTGAACTGCCAAGCGATTTCCATCGGCGTTTCGTAGATGTGCGGCTCTTGCCAGTCCTGAAATGCGGCGTCGGCAGCCGGCGTGGATTTCACAGCTTCGCTCATGCGTCAGTTCTCCATCTCGTCGCGGCGAATATGCCGCGCAGCGTCTCGCTACTTTTTCTTTCTTCTTCTTGGCTTGCTCTGGCACTTCGTTCAGTCCGCCGGGAACACGTTAACCAAGGATGGTCGAGGCGGTCACTTTTCGAAGTTTTTCCCCGGCGCACGACCGCCCGGCCCGCTGTACGAAAGTGTGTACCCCGGCTCGACTTCGTATTTGATCTCGGGCATCCCCGCGAGCATTTGCTTCCAAGCCGCAATGAGTTTGTCTTCGGCCGCGTAGTCGAACGGGTCCTGCAAAACCATTTCCTCCGTGCCTCCACGCTCGAGCGGAGACTCGGCCAAGTGGCGTGCATACTGCGCGATGGCTTCACGCGCGGGCACGACGTCCCGGTATCCCAATTCATGTCGAAGCTTCCCGAGGTCGAGCATGCGATGCGTCGGCAACGGCTGGCTCACGAGGGGGCGCGCCGGAAGTGCGAGTTCCCAGGGCATCGAAACGATTTCCCAATCGTGATTCAGTTCCGTCGCGATAATCTCGATGACTTGGCGAACGCTCAGGATTTCTTCATCCGCACAGTTGTAGATCTGCCCCGCGGCCGCCTCGGGATGATCAACCCCAAGCAACACGGCGTGGGCGAGGTTGCCCGAATACCCGTAGCTGTGAAGCGAAAGGCCGCCGTCGGCCACGATGATGTGCGGTCGCTTTTCGAGGATGCGGCGAACGATGCACCATTCCCGCGGCATCAGTTGATATTTGCCGTAGACGTACGGGTATCGAAAGTGAACCGCTGTGGGATGCGATGCGAATACCGCGTCCTCGGTACGCACGATGCGCCAACCCTTCTCGTCTTCTTCGGGTAGCGCGACGCGCGGTGCGTCTTCGAAAACCGGAGTCGGGATCCCCGCCGGTTTAAAGAGCATGGGGTTCATGTAACCGCGATACGCCGGGACACCACCGATCGAAACAAAGCGATCGGTCTTCCCCACCATCTGCTCGGCGATACTTCGTAATCGTCCATACATCGCAACGCAGAGATCGAAGGTGCGCGAACCGATTGCAGTCGCGAACGCTTCTTCGGAATACGGGTCGGTGTGGATATGTTCGACTTCGGGCGGGATCTCGGGGATCTCATGCGCGCCGGTGTGAAGGATCGCGACCTCATACCCACGGTCGAGTAGTCCGTTGACGACAAAATGTCCGGTGGGTCCGGTGCCGCCAATGACTAACGCGCGCATGCTCTGCCCTTACCTCGCTCCGTTTTCGCCAACGCTCAAACCGTCCCTTCGCGCTCGGCGATCGTGCGATCAATCCAGCGCCGGTACAAAGCACGGGGATGCGCGCCCGTGATCGCAACATCGGTCCCTACGAGCATGATGGCCGGCACACCGTTCACGCCGAACTTCATCGCTTCGCGATGGTCTTCGAGTACCTCTTGCAAAAGGTCATCGTCCGCAGTGTGGACGTAGTCCGCCTCGTCAAGACCGCATTCCTTCCAGATGGCCTGCATGGTTTCGGTAGTCGTGATGTCGAGGTTCTCAGCGAAGTACGCCTCGAAGAGCCGTTCGCTCACCGCTTTGGCTTTCGCGTCGCCGCCGACGCGTCGGGCTGCTTTTGTGAGCAAGTGCGGCGGAATACTGTGGGACGGAGGTCCGTGCTGGGTTTCCCAAACTCTGAAATTGCCCGAATCTTCTTCAGCTGCAGGTCGCAGCCAACTCTGCGTGTACTTCGCAAACTTTTCGAGACTACGACCTTTTTGCGGATCCGGGCGCAGCAAGAAACTTCGCCACTCGAACTCGACCTTGTCGCCATACTCTTCTTCGATCCCGCGCAGCCGAACGGCCGCGTTGACACACCAAGGTCACAAATAGTCGGACCAGACAATGAAGCGAATCGGTTCCATGGGTCGCGGCCTTTCATGTTGGTCATCGAGTTGAACTTCAAGTTGAGCGTCGCGTCGAGCGGGTTTGCGTTCGGGCAACAGCGATGTCGAGTATAGGACGCAGGCCTGGAACGAGCCCGACCGCCTCTCTAATGCGAGTAGAGGGCGACATGTCGAACCGAGTGATATGGTGCGGAGGTCGCGCCCGCATCAGGTTCGAAAGGAATCCACACGATGGTCATCGCCGTATTTCGCTCCACACTTCGCCCGGGCATCGAAGAAGAATTCATCGCACTCGGCGACCGCATGCTCGAGATCGCCGAAAAGATGCCCGGCTTCATCTCGTACAAGGTCTACAAGACGGCCGAAGGCGAGCGCTGCAGCGTGATCGAATTCGAAACCCGGGAGCACATCGCAGCCTGGCGCGATCTCCCCGAGCACGTCGCGGCGCAACAACGTGGCCGCGAGCGCTATTACGAAAAGTATTCGCTCTTCGTGAGTGAGCCCGAACGGGAATCACACTTTCAGCTCTGAAAACGCGCGCCGAGATTGCCAAAGGAGCAACGCTTGCGACTCTCAACATCCCGACAATTTCGCACCCGGAGGCCCAAATGCAGTTCGTATTTAACCTGATCCTCTCTGCGTCTGTCATCGCGACCACCGCTTGGCTCTCCCGTTCGGTGCCGGTTCTCGCGGGGTTCATCGTCGCGCTGCCCATCACCACGATGCTCGTGCTTCCGTTGTCGCACGCGGATACGGGGAGTACTGAAAACACAGTTCTCCTGGCTCGGAGCATCTTCATCGCCATCCCCGTGTCGATGACGTTCTTTGTACCGTTCCTGCTGTCGAACCGATTAGGGCTTGGCTTTTGGCAGTGCTATGGCGCCGGATGCGGGCTGTTGGTCATTGGCTTTTTCGTTCATCAGGCCATCACAAACGCGTTTTTTCAAACCGGCGCATAGCGTCGAAGGAGACCAGACCATGGCAATGAAGATTTTTCTTGGACTTTCGGTGTTCATTTGGTTGCCGTACGGCCTGTACTGCATTGCAGTGCCCGAGTATCTCGCGGAGGCAGCGGGGGTCGCGGCTACGACTGCAACGGGAACGACTGAGATCCGCGCGATGTACGGCGGACTCCAAACATCCATTGGCCTGTTGTGCGCGCTCGGTCTCGCGCGCCCTAAATACGCACACACCGCAGCAACAGCCTTGTGCTTCTTACTCGCTGGCCTCTTCTCAGCCCGCTTTATCGGCTTCGTCCTCGACGAAAGCGGGTCGGACTACACCTACGGAACACTGGTTTTCGAATCGACCTATACCGTCATCGCCGGGTATATGGCGAACCGGTCGCAGGGCTAACCTTCCCGCGAAAACGGCAGCTGAACCGCGATCTTACAGACGGCGTTTCGCAAACGAAACGGCAATGCGATGAGGCGTACGCCCGCCCAAAACGTACAAGTCATGACACCGTGATAGACGGGGCCCCTTTGTTCGTCTTCACTCGCTAGGGCGTTTGTCTAACCGGAGTGCAGGCGTAGCCCTCTGGACAACAGCTCGGGGCGATGTCCGCCGACGTGTCGGCTTGCGATTCGGAAATGGCCGGATCGTCAGAAGCCTGAGACACGACCTGGGTTGAAAACAACAAAGCAACCGCGTGCACGAATGCGCACGGGCCCCGCAACGATCGTTAAGGTTCCCGTCAACGCAGAAAACGTGATGCATGGATTCGCCGCCACAACCGAAGCCAGATTCTAGCCTCGGGGTAACGGAACTAAATTTCGCTCGAGGGGAACCGCGGTGGCGTTCGCGACCATCGAAAGCATGGTGTAGTGCCCCACGACGAACGTAATTTCGACGAGCGCCGCAGCTTCGAAACTGGCGGACAGTGACGACCACGTTTCGTCGTCAATCGTTTTGGTGTCGTGCAGTTGGTCCGCGGCGCGAACCAAGAGTCGGTCGCGATCGCTCCAGCCTTCGGCCTCGGCACTCGCAGCCAGTCTCGCGATTTCATCTTCTGAAATTCCAGCGGCAAGCGCGAATTCAGCGTGATGGCCCCACTCAAAAGCAGACCGGCAATTCCAGGAGGCGCGCATCGCCAAGATCTCGCTATCGCGTCGCGACAACACACCACGAAGCGCAAGCGTGGCGCTATACGCTAGAAACGGTTCCAGCAATGCAGGGTGGTGCGCGACCGTCCACAGGATATTGGGAGGGCCGCCCTCTTCCTGGGCGGGGTCCCCTGGTTCGAGTTTGCCTTCGAACATCGCTTTGCGTTGTTCCGTCCACTCGCCTCGGTCCGGTGAAGGCAGTCGGCTCACGATGTCACTCCCTTGTAGTCGGGGTATTCGGGAACCGGCTGCCCGGTTAGCCACGCTTCTACGATTTCATTTACAGCCTCGGGGGCTTCTTGCTGGACCCAATGAGAAACGTTGGGAATCCGTCGCAACGTAAAGTCGCGTACGAGTTCGTCGGTGCAGTCTGTCATTTCGACGCCAAGCGCGGTGTCTTCCTCACCCCACACCATGAGGGTCGGCGTTTCGAGCACGGGAAAATCTACGTCGAACGTTCCTCCGAAGAGATTCGCGCGGTACCAGTTGAGCATCGCGGTCAGCGCCCCAGGTTCGAGCGCGGCTTGACGATAAACGTCCAACACTTCGTCGGGAAAGCGCGACTTGTCGACCGCCATCCCGTAGAACGCGTCGCCGATCATTTTTGCGCCGCGCATTCGAAATAGGAATTCCGGAAGCCACGGCAACTGAAAGAAGGCTGCATAACGAGAGCGTTTACGCTGGGACTTATGTTTCAGGGCGTCCGCGAAACGCCGCGGGTGCGGCAAGTTCATCACGATGAAGCGTTCGAGTGGACGCACTTGGCGGAGCGCGAAGAACCACCCGACGATCCCGCCCCAGTCGTGGCTCACTAGCGTAACGGTGCGTGCTCCCGAAGCGTCGATGAGTGCGACGACATCTTCGAGAAGTCGGTCGAGTCGGTACGCGTCTCGTTCCTTGGGGCGGGTGGTATTCCCATATCCGCGTTGGTTCGGCGCCCAAACCTTGTAGCCCAGGTTCGCAAGCACGGGCATCTGATAGCGCCATGAATAGGCGTGCTCGGGAAAACCATGCAGGAGCAATGCCAGCCGGTCAGATTTTTGATCGCCACATGTCAGCACCTCGAAACGAAGGTCTCCGGCTTCGATGAACTCAGTTTCGATTCCAGATTTGTCAAGATCGAACATTGCGTGTCCCCCTATAGGGCTCAAAGGCCGCCGAGAATTCGCTCGATGCGCAGTGCAATCGGTCATCACAGGAACTTGGCCCGCTCGGTTGCAAGCCGGTTGCGATCGACACCCGCTGCCAGCGGGTTAAGATCAAAATCGTGATGAACAACGCAAACGCATCAGCGTACGAAGCCGAACTCTACACCGCGATTCGCAACCTCGCGTTACCCGCGCGCGAAGCGCTTGAGCTGCAGCCAGAAGACAAGAGCTGCGCGGACCATTTGGCGTTTAACTTCGACGAGCAGTACACGCGCTACATGGACCGGATGACGAGCTTGCCCGAAGCGGCGCAGCTGCTTTCGCTCCAAGAACTCGACTCGGCGCTGAATGCGATTTCTGGTCCCGAAAATTCCGAACTCTGGACGAACGCGGCGTTTATCCACGATCGGCAATGGGACAAGATTCGTTCACTCGCCGAAAACGTCTTAATCGAGTTCGGCTGGTAGCGCGTTCGCGCCCGTAGCCAAGTTGGCTAATCAAACGATCCGTGTCGGCCGGCTCCGGATGCAAATCGACGCGCCCCTTCCAGGGTTTCGCCGCTTCGAATCGTTTCGAGTCCCAGTTTCGTTTCTAACTTCAATGCCTCGGCCTGGTCGAGATCCCACTGCCGGTAGCTACTCAATCGATCGCTGCGCAGACATCGCTGCGGGAATTTCGCCAGCCGATGCGCGAGCACGAGCGCTTCTGCGAGCGCGGTTCCCGGTTCGACGAGCCGGTTCGCCAAGCCCATGCGAAGCGCTTCTTCGGCCGACACGGGACGTCCCGTCAAAATCATGTCGAGGGCGTGGCTATGACCGATCAATCGCGTCAGCCGGATCGTCCCGCCATCGACGAGGGGAACGCCCCAACGTCGGCAATAGACACCAAAGATCGCGTCGCGTGCGGCTACCCGTAGATCACACCAAACGGCGAGTTCGATGCCACCCGCGACAGCGTGCCCTTCAACCGCAGCAATCACTGGCTTCCCGAGCAGCATCCGGGTCGGCCCCATGGGACCGTCGCCCTCGAGTTCCACGTTGTTTCCTCGTTTTTCCGACGCTGCTTTGAGGTCCGCACCCGCACAAAACGCACCTTCCGAACCTGTCAAAACCGCGACCGCGAGTTCGTCGTTCTCGTCAAAGTTGCGAAACGCGTCCGCGAGTTCGAGAGCCGTGGGACCATCGACGCAGTTGCGAACCTTGGGACGCTCGATGGTGACAATTGCAACGGGGCCATCGTGGGTCACCGAAATGTTCTGATACAACATGCTTTTCTCCTGGCCGGTGCATGGCGCGCGCTGCATCCCGGTGTGTGGTTTTGAGTGTGGCGGAAACCTCGTGGATCTACGAGCTTAGAAAAGCGACGTGTCGGCACGCCATGCATCAAACTCGCTTTAGCCGGACACCGAAACTTTACACGGGCCAAACATTCCTCGGCAGCACGATGAGAGAAGGGGCGTTAGGCTGCTAGTCGCTTATGCGCAATCGAATCATTCTTGCCGCGATTATCGTCACCATCGCCGGGCTCGCGTTCTACGTCGGGTTATTCAAACACCTCACACCCGACCACCTCGGTGAGATCGCCGACAGCGCGGGTGCCTTTGGACCGGTCATCATCGTCGTCTTGTTTACCGTCCTTGAACCGTTCGCCGTCCCGGGCGCAATCTTCATGCTCGCCGCGAGCGCGCTCTACCCGTTTTGGCTTGCCTTTATCGTCAACTGGCTGGGCGCGATCGGCGCCGGCATGTTTGGTTTCGCGTTCGCGCGTTACTTCGCGCGTGACTGGGTCTCGGGACGCATGCCGGAACGCCTACGCAAATGGGACAAGCGTCTCTCAAACGAAGGGCTGCGCGTCGTGATCATATTTCGCGCCATGTTCTTCTTGAACCCAGCTTCGCATTGGGCGCTAGGCCTTTCGCAGGTTCGCGCCCCCCGGGCCGCGCTCGGTACCGCGATCGGCTTCTTGCCGTGGATCATCGCGTGGTCGTATTTTGGCGAACGAATCCTGAGCTGGTTCGATACAAACTCAACCGGAATGATCGTTGGGGTTGGGCTTGCGATCGCAGCGGCGATTGCTGTGAGCATTGTGATTCGTCGACGCCGCGAAGCTGCAGCGGACCCGACCGCCGCGGCTTGAGTCTCACATCAAATTTCGACATTGAGCGTCGGCGTCTCGATCAGTTCCATGCAGGTCCCGTCCGGATCGGGGAAGAAGAGTGCCCACACGCCGTCGATCGGAATCTCGGGGCCCATATCCAGAAACACCGGGGGTCTGCATTCGACGCCCTGGGTTTTAATTTCGTCGTAGGCCAGCTGAATGTCCGCGACCATGAAGGCCATCCGATACAGCCCCAATTGATTCGCACTCGCTGGGGACGTGCCCGTCGGCTTTGGGGACTTCCATTCGATGAGTTCGATCGCAAAGGCGTCCTGCTCGGGTGGCCATAGCATGCGGCCATCCAAGTCAGCGTCCGCCGACAAACCATAGGCATCCGCACGGAACGTTTCTTTCGGCGACGGCGCCCGAGCTTCGAGCCCAATGACACGCTCGTACCAATCGAGCGATCGTCCCAGGCCGCTGCAATTCACGTTGACGTGATGCAGGAGCGGAGCGGTCAGCGCACGGTCTTCGCGAAACTCGATCGCAACGCCATCCGGGTCGCGACAAACGAAAGGTCTCGAGGAGACGACGCCTTCGCCGGACAGATCATTTTCAACGCGATGCCCCGCCGCCACAACACGGCGATAAACAGCGTCGACGTCGGGGACCACGACACACAGTCGATTGAAGCCAATGTGGCTGAGCACTTGTCCCGGTGCGCCCACCGGCACAGGAACCATCCATTGCAAAAGGTCAACCGCAGGCCCCGCGTAGCCCCGTGCGTCTTGCAGAATATGGGCGTCCCACTGGACCGAGCCCGTCATGCCGAAGCCGGCGCCATCCTGAGGAACCGGGTTGGTGTGGTCTTGTGGAACCAGCCCGACAGCATCGCGATAAAACGCGAGTGACTGCTCAAGATCGGAACAGTTTACATTCACATGCATCACACTTTGTATCGACAGCGACATCGCTTTCCTCACTTGAGAGCGACCTACGCTACCGCAGCAGCGTAACGTACGACGCGCCCCCGCATGCCATCGCTTTCCAGATCAGGAGTTCCCAATGACCGCGTCCGAACCTTCGACCGAACGCCCCGCCGAACCCTGGGGAAGCGCTTTCGACTGGATCGAGAAGAACGTCGGTGGACGCATCGTGAGCTACGAACGACAGCCTCGTTGGCGCCCGGCCTTCTACGTGGAATTCGAAAAAGACAACGGTGAGATCATCCCGCTCTACATTCGCGGTGCGCGCACCGAAATCGAAACCAGCGACGTCACGCTCCACTACGAAATGCGTGTATTGCAGCAACTCGAAGCCGACGGCATCCCCGTGCCTCACATCTACGGGTACGTGCCCGAACCCGCCGCCATTGTGATGGAACGAAGCCCCGGACGCGGCAACCTGGGTACCGCGGAAAGCGAAGAAGAGCGCGTCGCAGTGCTAAACCAATACATCGACATCCTTGCACGCACGCATTCCCTCGACATCGCGCCCTACCAAGAACTTGGGATGGACTTGCCTTCCGGCGAGAAGGAACTCGGCCTCTGCGACTTACCGCGATGGGAAGCGAACTACCGCAAGGCAAAGTCTCGCCCCGAGCCGATCATCGAATTCTGTCTCGGCTGGTTAAAGCGCAATATCCCGGAAGGCCGCAGCCAGGTCACGTTCTTGTCCGCCGACTCAGGCCAGTTCGTCTATGAAAACAGTCAGCTGACCGCGTTGGTCGACCTCGAACTCGCGTGTCTCGGGGACCCCGCCGCAGATCTAGGCGGTATGCTCGGTCGCGACCTGAGCGAACCCCTCGGCGACTTACCCCGCGCCTTCAAGCGCTACTTCGAATTGCGGGGAGAAACGATTCCAACTTCGGTGATCGATTTTCACACCGTCCGCTTCAACCTCTACACCCCGATGGCGATCGCACCCGTAATCGCCCATGCGACCCCCGATGTGGATCTCGTGCAGTATCTCGGCTGGTATTGGGTGTGGTCGCGCGCCTGTCTCGAAGTGCTTGCCCACGGTATGGGCTTGGAACTTGACACCATCGACCTACCCGAAGCCAAACCGTCGCGCTTCACGCCGGGCCACGACAACCTCACGAAACGACTGAAGCGCGCCGCGTCGGGAGACGACTTTGCGGCTTACGAAATGGACGCCGCCTATCGCTGCGCCGAATACCTGCGCCGCGCCGAACGCTTCGGAGGTGAGTTCGAGCAGAATGATCTCGACGAAATTTCCGCCCTACTCGGCCGTTCGTTCGAAACTTGGTTCGACGCGGACGCCGCGCTCGAAGACTTCATCGAGAGCGCGAGTCCCGAGAGCGACGCGGACCTAATACGCTTGTTGCATCGCCGAACGCTGCGACACGAAGCCTTGCTCCAGCCCGTGCTGCGAGAGCTAGAGGGCGCGTCAATTCAGCATATGGACAACTAGCAGGCTATCGCTGCGAGTTTGCGTGCTCCTGGGCAAGCGCCACATAGTGGAGCATCCGGTCACGCTGTTGTGCGACTTCTTCGTCGCTTAGGGTTCGCACCACCCGTGCTGGCGTCCCGACAACGAGGCTTCGTGGCGGAATCACTTTCCCGGGCGTGACCACGGCCCCTGCGCCCACGAGCGCGCCTTCGCCGATCTCGGCACCGTCGAGCACGATCGCGCCGATCCCGATTAACGCGCCGTCGCCAACGGTGCAACCGTGCACGACTGCACGATGTCCGACTGTGACCTCTTCCCCAACGATCGTCTCGAAACGGTTGCGCGTCACATGCAACACCGAGCCGTCCTGAATATTGCTGCGTGCTCCGATGCGAATCGTATTGACGTCGCCGCGCAAGACGCAGCCGTACCAAATGCCTACGCCCGGCCCGAGCGTCACATCGCCAACGACCACAGCTCCGGGAGCGACCCATGCGCTCGCATCGATCTGCGGGGCGCGGTCCGCGAACGGTAGGATCAACGCACTTGCTTCTTCGTCACTCATCGCGTTTCTCTCCGAAGTCAACAAACTGTTCGTAAAATTCTTGGGTCGAGTTCGTGCGCGGATAGTCGGACTTAGGAACGGGAACTCCTAAAAACTTGCAGATCGGCTCCCACCCATCGCCGGGCTGGTAGACGAGAAGTCGTTCCGGCGCGATCGTGTCGCGTACCGCCTGATTGTGCTTTTCGAACACGTCGATCGCGTAGCTTTCTTCGCCCAACCGACCTTGAAACGTCTGAACTTTGACGATCTTCGCCGCCATGGCCGCGGGAGAAGACTTGAACGCACTGCTGCCATCGTCTTCGATTGCCTGCATGACTTTGTGAATCGTGTTCGAGATGCTCTTGTACCAGCCCTTGGCGTCGCGATGCGAGAGCAGCACCTTGGCCTCCGGGTAGTAGTCCGCAAGTTCGCGCCAATAGTGCGCAGCGGGCCAGTCGACCGTCGAGGCGTAGCCGTCGAAGATTCCATCCCAGTCGGGCTTGCCGCCGTCGGCGGCTTCACGCCACTTCGCTGCGCGCTGCGGCGCTTGGTGGATTTCCGACATGTGGTAACAGGGACCAACCTCAAGTTGCTCAAGAGCAATTTTGAGGGACAGGGTCCCAGTACGGCCAAAACCGGCACCAATCACTTTGAGCGTCATAAAAGTTCATTCCTCGGATTCGTTGATAGACGCTGCGGCGCCAGTCGCAAAGCGCGTCGATCGCAGGCGACTAGAGTCGCGAAGCTGGTCGCGAGCGCAACCCGCGATACTCTCCGCCCGTGACTCTCGCAACGGACAAATTTGAGCCCGCGGCACCAGAAGGCCGCGCAACTTTGGTTCGCACGATCTCCGAGCAAGGTGGGATCGCGGTACGCACCATCATCGGTAGCAACTTGATTGCCGAAGCGATGAACCGCCGCAGCATGGCGCCCACCGCAGCCAACGCACTCGGCCGCGCCCTCATGGGGGGTGTCCTCGTCGCGGTGGGTCCAGCATCTACCGACTCCGCGAATGGAGAAGAAATCGACGACGTCGACGCATGCGAGACGGTGCAACTTCAATTTCGCGGCGACGGCCCACTTGGCAATGTCGTCGTCATCGCAAACGAATTTGGTCACGTGCGTGGAACGGTCGAGCACCCCGGCGTTGACCTGCGACTTCGCGATGGCACCCCCGACGTGGCCCGGGCAATTGGCCTCGGTGCGCTTCGCGTCGTCCGCCATCGCCCCGAATGGCGCGAGCCCTACTCTGGCGCGGTCCCTCTGATTAGCGGCGAAATCGCGACCGACATCACGCTCTATCTCACGGAGAGTGAACAGACGCCTTCGGCCATGGGACTCGGTGTCGCGGTGGCTGACGACGAGAGCGCCGTGGTGGCGGCCGGCTTCCTCGTCCAAATTTTGCCCGACGCGACCGACGAAGAAATCTCCATCGTCGAACAGAACGTGCAGGCGATGCCGCCTCTTTCGCAGCTCGCCCTTTCGGATAGCCACTGCAATGAATTGATAGACATGCTGTTGCGTGGCCTCGGCTCCCGAGACCGCCACACGAGTTATCCGGTCTTTCGCTGCACCTGCACCCGTGCGCGCGCTCTACGCACGATGGAACTCCTGGGTCAAGCCGAGCTTCAACAAATGGTCGACGCTGATGTGACCCAAGAAGTTCGCTGCGAATTCTGTTCCAAAGCGCACGACTTTACGGCAGTGGAAATTCGCGAGCTCCTCGATATGCCCCCGGCCTAGGAGTCTGCGAGACAGAATCCGTTCTGCGGCCCGCACCGGGAATGACGCTTCGCTCACTCGTACTGGTATGCTGGGTGCCGCGCCGCAACCGATGAGGGACGACCATGAGTGACGCTTTACCCGAAAAACAGCCGACGACCGAACACGTTCGCGTCAGCATGGACGCGATTTACAACTGGAACTACGGCAGCGAGATCGACTCGATCCGCACCCTTTACGCCAACGCGTTGGATCGGCAGTGGATCGCCCTCAAGGATCTGAACTGGGATCGGGGAATCGATCGCAAACTTTTCTCTCGCACATTCTCCGTGGCCGGCATCCCCCTGCAACACACGCAGTGGTGGAAGCGTCTCGACCCCGATTTGAAGTGGAGAGTTGCGAGCAAGACTTCGGCCTTCCTGCTTTCAAATTTTTTGCACGGTGAGCAAGGTGCATTGATGGTTGCGAGTGAGATGGTGGCCGCCGTCCCGCACATGGACGGCAAGTTCTATGCTGCGACGCAGACGATGGACGAAGCGCGGCACGTCGAAGCCTTTGCGGCGTACATCAATCTGCTCGACGAAGTGCAGCCCATCATGCCCTCTCTCAAAGAAATCCTCGACAAAACGATCGGCTGCGAAAGTTGGATGCACAAAGCCGTGGGCATGCAGGTCGTGGTCGAAGGGCTCGCTCTCTACACCTTCCGCGACATGCGAAACACCACCGAAGAACCCCTGCTCAAAGAAATGCTGACCTACATCTCACGAGATGAAGCTCGACATTGTGCTTACGGCGTGAAGTACTTGGGCTTTATCATCTCGACCTTGTCGGACGAAGAAAAGGCCGGCCTTGAAGACTTTGCGTTCGAAGCGGCCCGCTTGCTCATCGCGTCGCGCGCGGGCAACTCTGCACGCGACTCCATGTTTGCGGTGTGGCAAAGCGTGGGCCTCGACCCGATGGACGCCATCAACGCCATTCGCGACGAGCAGGAAGTGGTGACAAGGGACGTACCGCCCGAAGGGGGCGCCGCCGGTCCGATTCGCGGGTTCGTCATCCCGACGCTCCAGGCTTTGGGACTCTTCAGCGAACGAATCGAAGGTCACTTCCGTCAGCTGTTCTCGATCAACATGGGCGAGGAGCGCGCCCAGGCGCTCGAGTTCGCATGGGAACTTCCCGAAAATCTCGAGGAGTGGGTGTTGTCGAGTGAGTCCGCGATACGGCGCTGACTGGACAGACTGGCGACGAAAGTACAGTTCATCGGCTACCCGACCGCGCCCCTGCGAGGGTCGTGCGCTGAACGGATCGACGTCGATCGACCAATCTGCCCTATTCCTCGAGTGTCACCGCGCCCTTCACCCCAAGGCGAAGCGCGAGATACGCGAGTAGGCCAACCGGCCCGAACATCAGCGTAAAGCCTAAACAGGGAACGACGAGCCAATGAGAGATTTGGCGACGCTTTGCATCACGCACTTCCCATGCGCCAACGAACAAGTCAAAGACGAGATAGTGAACCCAGCCCATGACGACGGCCCACGGGCTTGTGAAAAACGTCATTACGCCGTGAAGCGAAAAGAAGTCTGCGCCTTCCGGAGGCGGGGGCCCGAAGACCAAGATCCCGAGGTACACCGCACCCAATAGCATCGGGATCCACACCTGGTGAACGAGACGCTGGGTAAACGACCACCCCGGCGCGAAGGCCAGCAACAACCATGCGGGAAGCACACCATAGTTGCAGACTGTAAAGATCGTTTCGGGGGACATCGCAATCCTCGCTGTTAGTAGATCACCTTCTTTTCGACCAGTTCGTCGTAGCGATCTATCGAGAGCCCAAGAACGTTTTTGAAGACGTGCTCGTTGTCCTGCCCGATGACCGGACCCGGTTTCACCGTAACGGGACTATGGCTGAGCTTCACGTACGAGCCATAAATCGTTTCGCGGAAGCCAAGGGGATGATCCACTTCGATGAACGTGTTCCGCGCCTTGAAGTGCGGATCGTCCAGCAAGTCGCCCACGTTGAGTACGGGTGCCGCCGCAACACCTGCAGCCTGCAACTTTGTCGTGAGCTCCCGGTCGTTGCGGCCCTGCGTGTAGAGCGCCATCTGTTCGTGGAGCATCTCGATATGGTCGAGGCGACCCTGAAGCGAACTGAACTCCGGGAAGTCTGCCCAGTGAGGACTTCCCATCGCAGCGACGAGTGCTTGCCATTCGCTCTCTTCTTCGACTGCGATTGAGATCCAGCGGTCGTCTCCGGTACACGGGAAAACGCCATGCGGAGCGGCGATCGCTCTCGGATGTTTATTGCCGATCGGCCCGGCAACGCGACCGTTCATCGCGTAATCCATGAAGGCGGGCCCGACCATTTGCATGACGGCTTCTTGCTGCGAAAAGTCGATGTACTGGCCTGTGCCCGTCTCGTCGCGGTGGTTGAGCGCTGAGACCACCGCGAAGGCACCGAAGATCCCCGTGAATGGGTCCGAGTACGCGTTTTCCACCGGGAGCGGCGGGCCGCCCGCGTAACCATTCAAACTGTCGAGCCCCGTAAGCGACGTGAGGCTTAGGCCGTAGGTGCGCGTGTTCATCAGCGGGCCGTATGCCCCCGCGCCCTGCATGGAGAGCATGACGAGGTCGGCCTTGTGCGTCTTCATCTCTTCGTAGCCGAGGCCGATTTTGTCCATCACGCCCGGGCCGAAGTTTTCGATCACGACGTCGGATTCCATGATGAGCTGACGCGCGAGCGCGAGCCCTTCTTCACTCTTGAAGTCGATCGTCACACTTCCGTTGCCTGCCCAGCAAGCATGATTCGAAAGGCTTCGGTTCGGTCCCGACTCGCCGCCACCAAAGGGCGGAAGGGTTCGTGTCATGTCGACGCGAACATTGGACTCGACCTTATACACCTCTGCGCCGAGGAAATTCAGCGTCTGACCCACGACCGGTCCCGCCCACACCCAACCAAAGTTCGCAACGCGAAGCCCTTGAAGTGGACGCGCTCCGTTGTTTGCAATCGCCGGCTCCGAGGGCGTCTCGGCCCGTAATCCGGCCAAGACTTCTTGGGTGTCCGCACCGAGAAGCGGTGCCGACGACGTAGGACCACCGGGGGTTTCCGAAAGTTTGAACGGTGCCCCCAGCAGGCGAACCTTTCCCAACGCTTCATGGTCGAGTTCGAGCATGTACCCGCGCACGCTCAGATGCGGATGCTCGGCGGCTTCGCCCACCGTGAAGACCGCGGACACCGGAGCGCCAGCAGCCTGGCATTGTTCCATGATCTCGTGCTTACCGTGCTTCATCGTCCATTCTTCGATCAGCGGATAAATCAGGTCGGCGTTCTGGGCGCGTGAGAACATGTCCTGAAACATTTCCGTCTGCATCCATTCGGGGTCGCCCATCACTTTGGCGATACCGTTCCACTGCCCAGGTTCGAGGGCAAGCATCCAAACGTGCCCGTCCTTACAAGGGACGATGGTGGCGGGCGCACCGAGCGGCATGCCCACGCCGGTGCGCTTTTCGAACTTCCCGTCTTGCGCGTAGCCACCGATGTTCTGCCCGCCCACAAAGGTGGCGGCGATCGCTTCCGCACTCGACACATCCACATGCTGACCCACGCCGGTGTTCTTGCGGCCGTAAACAGCGGCGAGTCCCCATGACGCTCCGGCAACCGCACCAAAGTAGTCCGCTGCGAACGTACCGTGTTCAAGCGGCGCTTCGCCGGGCAGCCCGCAGTAGCGAGAGCTCGCCCCCGTGAGGTGATACGCGTTTAGGTCCGTTGCCTTCCAGTCCGCGTATGGCCCTGTTTGTCCGTACGGCGTAATTGAGACCATCACGAGCCGCGGGTTCACGTCCTGCAAGCAATCGTAGTCGAGCCCCAAGTTTCGCATTTGCTGAGGGGTGTTGTTTTCGATCAGCACATCGGCCGTGGCAATGAGGGCAACGAGCTTCTCGCGGTCCGACGCAACGTTGACGTCCAACACGACCGACTTCTTGTTGGTATTCAAGCAATGAAAGACGCCGCTCTTCTCGATGTCCGCGACGTCGCCTGGGAAAGGGCCCCATTTGCGAGACGGGTCACCCACTTCGGGCGGTTCAACCTTGATGACTTCGGCACCGTAGTCCGAAAACAACTTCCCGCAGAACGGAGCGCTCACGCCACCCCCCATTTCGATCACTTTGATGCCCGCGAGTGCGCCTGCCATTTTCGTCTCCAATCACTTTCATGTCCGCGAGCCGCTTGGATCGCCGGTCGATTCGTCGTTACGAGGTTCAGGTACGAAGTTCGGGTTTGCGAAACTCTCGTTAATTCTTGGAGCCGCCAAACAAACGGGAGAAAAAATTGCGAATCGCAGCGCCTAACGTGCTGAGCAGAAGCGGCAAAACACTCAGCGCTTCATCATCATCGTTGGCGGCCGTTGCCGGAACCGCAGGGGCAGCCGACGTATCGCTCGGGACCGCTTCGTCACTTGCACTGGCACTTGCTTCGGCGGGCTCTTGTTCGAGTCGTTCCTTTGCGGTCTTCGCAAACTTTTGAAACAACTGGTGTGAGACCCCCTTGATCATGCCCGCACCGACTTGCATCACCTTGCCGGTCAAATCGATTGTCGCTTCAGTCGACATTTCGGTCGCCCCGCTTTCGAGTTCCGACAATTGCACGGTGATTCGCGCTTTCGCAGTGCCACCGCTCGGGTCCTTGCCCTCGCCCATCATCACGAGCATGTACCGCTCGGCGTCCACGTCTTCGAAGTGGATCTTTCCCTTATAGGCGGCGGTCACGGCTCCCAATTTAATTTTCACGCGCCCCAAGAAGTTCCGTTCGTCTACGACTTCGGCTAGCGATGCCCCGGGAAGACATCCCACGACAAGCTCGGGGGTCGAAATGAATTGCCAAACCCGGTCCGTGGGGGCTTCGATTTCGAATTTCTCTTGAATCTCAATGGCCATTCGGGTCTTCCTTCATACGAGCTTCGTTTCGAGCGTGCGGTTTGGGACGTTCGACGTTTGTGGTTTCGTTCCTGCGGTGGTCAGTCTCGCTAACGCAGGGGTCTCATGCGCGTCGTGCCGATCAGCCCGCTGAAAGGGAGCCGCCACTTCGCTGATATCTTGTTGCCACCATTTCGGCCAGGATCGCGAGCGCGATTTCTTCGGGACTGCGCCCACCTAAGTCCAACCCGACGGGCGTCTTGATGCGGGCCAATGCTTCGTCGTGAAAGCCCTGTTCCCGCAGGGTCTCGAGCCGCCCGGCGTGGGTCTTGCGACTTCCGAGCGCCCCGATGTAGCGAACATCAGATTGTAGTGCCCGCGCAAGGGTCGGGAGGTCGAACTTCGTGTCGTGAGTCAACGTCAGCACGTACGCATCTGCATCCAAACCTGCACCATCCAGTACATCCACCGGCCATTGGTGGAGCACGGCATGGGCGGCGGCAAAGCGCTCGCGATCCGCAAATGCAGTGCGGGGATCGATCACGTAGACCTGGAAGCCCACTTCCTTCGCCATCTTGCACAGAGAAACTGCGATATGGGTAGCCCCGACGACGTACAACCGTTGCGGCGGCGCAAACGTCTCAATGAACACGCGGTACGTCTCACCTTGCTCAACGATTTCGATCACACCTGTTGCGCGCTTGTCGAGTAAGAGGCGCGCTTCGATTGCGATCTGTGCATCAACCGACGGCGCGACCGAACCCACGCCCGCCCCTTCGTCACCGCCAGCGGCTCCGCCCAAAACCACCAAATGTGCACCCAATCGCGCTTCGGGTGAAAGACACGTCGCCATCGCGGCTGGCCTTCCGGCATTCGTTGCGGCCTGCAACGATCTGTTCGCCTCATTGGGTGCGAAGCGCTCGATCAAGACGTCGATATACCCGTCACAACTCAACCCAACTTCAAAGCCGTCAGGTTTGGCGGGGCCGTACGAAACCAGGGCCGGCGCGCCGCGATCGAGCACCGTGAGTGCACGTTCGTAGACATCACTCTCGACACAGCCTCCCGAAACCGAACCGACCATCGAGCCGCTGCGGGTGAGCGCAAAGCGCGCACCGACAGGTCTCGGCGCCGAGCCTCGGACCCCAACTACGGTGGCGAAGGCAATTTCTTCGCCCTGCGCGACCCAGTGGTCAATCTGTTCTTGAACGTCGTTCACGCGAATCCTTCTGCAATGGGCCTTGCGGCAAACCTGCGTATTGGCCCCGCTGGATCACCGCGCATGGTTCGATTCCCGGGCGAAGCGATGCAACCTGTGAAGCGGCAGTATAGATGGCTGTTTTCTCTTCGTCCCAGGATTGTTGCAGGAGGGAGTTTCGACTTGGTAGCCTGCCCCACTCCCAAAACAGGAAGAGCATGGGACCCACCCGGCAAATCTACTGGAACATCACTGGCCACGCGCTAATTTATGGCTTCTTGGCCGTGGCCCTCGTCGTGGTCGGATACAGCATCTACCGACGCGCACAATTATGGCAGCTCGGCACCGGTGAGTTCAAGGTCGACCGCGTAGGCGAGCGAATTCGCTTCGCACTAGCCGAGATCTTCTTGCAAAGGCGACAGCTCCGGGCCCCCTTCATGGGGGTCGCCCACCTGTTCATCTTTTATGGTTTTCTCGCAGAATTGATTGCGACCGGGATGATCTCAGTTCAAGAGTGGACGGGCATCGAGTTTCTCAAGGGCACCTTCTACCTCTATTACTCGTTGCTGAGCGACAGCTTCGGAATCCTCGGCATCGTGGGCTTGCTCATGGCGCTCTATTACCGCGGCGTCGTGAAGCCCGGTCGCTTTCATTCCGTGACCGACGACTGGGTCGCAGTGTTACTCTTGCTTTTGATCTTTACTCAGGGCTTCGTCGTCGAAGGCCTTCGGATCGCGGTCACCGAGCTGCGTGTTCAGCCCGAACTCGCACCGTGGTCTCCCGGTGGCTACGTCGTCGCGTTGATGTTGCAGAACCTCGACACCGAAACACTCACGAGCCTGCACCGGTACAATTGGTGGTTCCACGCAGCGACGGCTTTCATTTTCATCGGCTACTTCGCCATCGGTAAGTTCAAGCATGTGGTTTTTGGCACCGCGAATCTCTTCCTTCACAACTTCGAGCCCAGCGGCAAGCTCAGCTATCCCGACATTGACGAACTTGCCGAGACGGACCCCGACGCCCTCGACGTACTGGGCTTCAACCAGATCAATCAGTTCAGCCCGAAGGCGTTGCTCGATCTCGACGCATGCGTGAACTGCGGCCGCTGCGAAAGCGTTTGCCCCGCGAGTAACAGTGGTGTCCCGCTGAGCCCGCGCAAACTCATCCAAGACATGAAGACCCATCTCGATGGCATGGGCCCTGCCCTCCTCGAAGCAAAGCAGTCCGGCGAAGAAGTCCCGGACGGGGTTTTGGGAATGCTCCTCGGCGACGGCGAAGACGGGACGCCGGCGGTGCTCGAAGAAGAACTTTGGGGCTGCCGCACTTGCGGTGCGTGCATGGAAGAATGCCCGGTCTTTATTGAGCACATCCCGAAGATCATCGACATGCGCCGTTATCTCGTGATGAGTGAGTCCAAGATGAGTGACGAGACCCAACTCTTTCTCAAGAACATCGAAGACCGCGGTCATCCTTTTGCGGGCAATGGCAAGGACCGCGAAGAATGGTTCGAAGACCTAGACGTCAAGGTCTACAGCCGGGGCGACAAAGCAGACACGCTGTTCTGGGTGGGGTGTTCCGGGGCGATGATCGATCGCAACATCGAAACCAGCCGTGCCATGGTCAAGGTGATGCAGGAAGGGGGTGTCGACTTCGCGTTGCTTGGCAACGAAGAACAATGCACCGGCGATCCGGCCCGGCGCGCGGGAGACGAACTTTCCTTCCAGGGTTGCAGCAAGACGAACATCGAGACGTTCAAGCAATACGGTATCAAAAAGGTCGTAACTGCCTGCCCACATTGCTTTAACACCATCAAGAACGAATACCCGGACTATGCCGGAGATCAGGCCGACGAGATCGAAGTCGTGCATCACACCGAGATGATCGACGGCCTGATGAGCGAGGGCAAACTCAAGCCGAAGAAGAAGCTCGACAGCGTCACCTACCACGACCCCTGCTATCTCGGTCGACACAACGAGGTCTACGACGCACCGCGAAACATCCTGGAAAACATCACGAACGAGGGTGAGTTCGTTGAGATGGAGGCAAGCAAGTCGAAGTCGCGCTGTTGTGGTTCGGGTGGCGGCTACGCGTGGATGGACGACAGCCCCGAAAAACGCATCAACCACACGCGCATAAAAGACGTTCAGAACTCGGGCGCTGGAACCGCGGCAGTGGGCTGCCCATTCTGCGTGCAAATGTTTGACGACGCGCTCGGCGCCAAGAACCCCGATGGTGACATTCGAGCAAAGGACATTGCCGAACTCGTCGCCGAGACCCTCGAGGAGTAGGTCAATGATCGAATCCACAGGCGAAGCCAAGCTTCGCGAGCTCGCAGACCTCGAAGCGATCCGCGATCTCGGCCGGCGCTACGCACACTGCGTATGGCAAAAAGATGTGCCCGGTGCCATCGCACTCTTTACCGACGACGCCGAAATGGACACCGGCGATCGCCCGCCCATCATTGGCCGCGCAGACCTTCTCAAGTCGTACGAAGAGATGTTCGCCGCGAACAGATCGATGGCAACTCCGCCACGGGTACCTGTTACCTCGACTTGCGAAGCGTGGTGGACGGCAAAGCGATGACGGGACACGGCTTCTACAAAGACCGATACGTCCGTGTCGATGACGGTTGGAAGTTCACGTACCGCCTGCTCAACATGGTGGACTACGGCGAAGTGTGAGCGGCGCTACGGGGTTTCGATTGCACCCACGTCACGCAAGCGCTGCAATTCGTCGGCGCCAATTCCAAGCAAGTCGCCAAACACCGCGTCATTGTCCTCGCCCATGGCCGCGCCGGCGCGCGTTGTTCGACCTGGAACTAGCGTCAAGCCAACGGGAATCCCCGGAGCCACGACGCTTCCTTTCACGAGATGCGCAATGGTTTCGAAGTAGCCGCGATCTGCGAGGTGAGGGTCGCGCTTAAGCATGTCGTCGACGTTCTGGGCGACGCCCGCTGAGACGCCCGCCCGCTGAAGCGTGTGCATGACTTCATGTGCGTCTCGGGTTCGCGTCCATTCGCTGATCGCGTCATCGAGGGCGTCGATGTTCGCGAGCCTTGCCTCTACGGTTTCGAAGCGCGGATCACGGGCCCAGTCATCACGCCCCAAAACCCCGCAAAGGTTCAGCCATTGTTCGTCGTCCTTTACGCTGATTGCGCACCAGCGATCCTCTCCCGCACAGGCGTAACAGCCATGGGGCGCCATATAGGTGGATCGATTGCCGACGCGTTCGCTTGAGCTTCCTGCGTTTAGGGGCTCGATCATGGCGACGCCAAGCGACGCAATCGTCGTTTCTAGTTGCGATAGACCGATGTGCTGCCCTTCCCCGGTCCGGCTTCGATGGTCGAGCGCGGCCATGACCGCGACCAGACCATGCAAGGCCGAAAGCGCATCGGGATATGCATATTGGGTGTTCGTACATTCGCGCTGGGGGTAGCCGGACAGATGACTCAAGCCCGAGATGGCTTCGATGTTTGGCCCCCAGGTCACGTACTTCGCACATGGGCCGCTGTCCCCATACCCCGTGCTACTGAGGTGAATGAGATCGGGCTTGATGCTGCGCAGCACGTCGTAGCCAAGGCCGAGCTTTTCCATCACGCCGGTGCTGTTGTTTTCGATCACGACGTCCGCGCTGGCGACGAGCTTCTTTGCAAGCGCTGTGGCTTCGGGGTTCGCTAGGTCGAGAGCGACGAAACGCTTGCCCGCGTCCCAGTCGGTGAACCAAGGCGAAAGCGTGGGTTGAACACCGAGTTCCCGATTGCGCGGCGGGATATAGAGCCGAACCACACCGGGACGCTTGACCGACTCGACCTTAACGACGTCCGCGCCACAGTACGCCATGAAACGTCCGATCCACGGTCCCGCCATGCCGGCGGTAAATTCAACGACGCGAAGATCAGAGAGCGCTTGATGCTCGAAGGGGATCGCAACGCTTGTGGCGGCGGTCGCAGGTTGACGGTCGGCTCGCGGTTCGAAGCTTTTTTCGTTGTCAGCCTCGACGAGTGGCGCGGGTTTGTCGATCCGCCACGGCGTTGCGTCAAAACGATAAGGTGCCCCCGGCATCACCAGCCTACCCCCGTCCGCTTGCGGAACATCGACAAAGAACTTCCGGGCCGCGAGGTGCGGGTCAGCAGCGACCTGCGCGCTCGAACTCACCGGCGTCATCGCGATATGGCGCCGTTGTCCTTCGTGATAGATCTCGTCGACAGTGTACTTACACGTCATGTCACCGATAAATATGTCGAGCAACTCGCGGTATTCAATCCGGACGGACGACGGCCCTTCGAACATGGGGTCGATGACTTCTTCGTTACCCGTCTCTTCGTGGATCCACTTCGCCAGTGCTTCCCAGTGCAGGGGACGGTTCACGATCAAGTAGATCAGGCCGTCCTTGCACGCATAGGCACCGGATGGAACCGCTGCGAAGAGTGAGGTGCCGTTGCGAACCGGGATCACGTCGTCGTCGAGATATTTTCCGACGCCTGAGATGTGGGTCACGGCGAGCATCACTTCTTGGGCAGAAATGTCGACGTGCTGTCCCTGCCCCGTTTCGTCGCGTTGTCGTAACGCAATCAGACTCGACGCTGCAGCACAGCTCGACGTCATCATGTGCGCTTGATCTCCCGCGAGATTCACCGGCGGGTCCTCGGGGTCGCCCGTCACATACAAGGCACCGCCGACGGCATTGGTCACGAGATCGCTGGCAACATAGTCGCGATGCGGGCCCGTCTGACCAAACCCCGACATCGAGACCACGACGATTGCGGGGTTGATCGTTTTGAGAGCCTCGTACCCCAAACCCAGGGCACCGAGCCGACCGGGCGCCATGGTTTCGAGCACCAGGTCCGCCGAAGCCACGAGCCGCTTGAAGGCTTCGGCGCCGTCTGGATCCGCGAGGTCGAGACATTGCGTTCGTTTGTTGGTGTTGAGGTAACGAAAGCGCAGCCCCATCGGTGAATTCGCGACCGCGTCTGGCTGAGGCGGGATCCCTCGCAGCGGGTCGCCACCCGGAGGTTCAACGCGCAGCACGTCGGCGCCGAGGTCCGCGAGTAGCTTGCCGCAGTACATCCCCGACTCGTCGCAAAGTTCGACGACACGACGTCCCGCGAGCGCTGCCGGTTTTGCTTCTTCCACGATCTATTTCTTCCCCGAGGTCAATTGCGCGGTCGCCCATGGTCGCGAACCCAGAACGCATTCGCACGCGGCTTTCCCAATCCAGTCAATCGACAACCCGTCTAAATGACCGCAGCCGATCTACCGTACAGCCTTGTCACGCGCGCAGGTGCGAAAACCAGCGAAGACGTCGCGGCGACTCGGCTCAAAGAAATTGCGGTGCGTGTTCGTCACCAAGTTCGGGCTCGTTGCCCACGCCCCGCCTTTCAGAACCTTGGGGTAACCGAACCAAGGCGCGGAATATTCGCGGTATGGCGTGTCGACCACGAACCCGGGGTATGGATAGAACGCCGACGCGGTCCACTCCCACACGTTGCCGAGCATCTGCCGGCAACCCCAACCGCTATCGCCTTGCGGGTATGCGTCGACATCGACGGCACCGCAAGAGTTGAAGCCCAAGTTCGCCGCGAGCGAATCCAGATCGTCGCCCCACGGAAAGAGACGCTTTCCCGACACATTGGGCGCGGTACTCGCCGCGCATTCCCATTCCGCTTCACTCGGCAAGCGTCGCCCCGCCCAGGTGCAGTACGCCTCGGCTTCGTACCAGCCGACATGAACAACGGGGGCGCGTTCGCGGAGCGGGCCCCAGCCGTCGAAGAAGCGTTCGCTCCAGGCACCGTCCTCGCATTTCCAATACAGCGGATGCTCAGCGGCTGCCTTTTCGCGCCACACCCAACCCGGCGACGACCACAACTCGCGAGCGCGATACCCGCCTGCGTCGACGAAGTCGAGAAACTCGGCGTTCGTGACCGCAGTCTTGCTGATCGAAAACGGCGCGACTTCAACCGGGTGTTCCCATTTTTCGTTGTCGAAGACGAAGCCCTGCTCGCGACGCGCTCCCAGTGGGAACGTTCCTCCCTCGACTCGCGCGTCACCACTCACCGCGAGGTCGCGATCCCCAGTCCCCGCAGCGTCGACTCGGACTCCGAGCGAAGGAGCCGCATAGCCCATGGTCTGCCGCGTCCACGTAAAGGCCTCGGCGTGCATGGACTCATGATGCACGGCGAGCTGGTAGTGATACAACTCTCGCGCAGCCGGTTCGTGACCGGCGAGACGGTCGAGCGCCCGTTGCTTGATTTGTCCTAGGTAGTCGAGGACACCCGAGCGCGTGAGCATGTCGAAAGACCAGCGATCGGCGTGATCGACTTCGAATGAATTGAAGAGATCGTTTCCGCCTTCGAATACCGTGGGAACTCCGTCGAGTTCAGCGAGGAGAAAACAGTCGTAGAAGAAGCCGACGTGTCCCAGTTCCCAGCGTATGGGATTCACCGTTGGGAGATAAGGGAGCTCAAGCTGCTCGTCGGTTAAGTCGTCGACAAGAGAAAGTGTGACGCAGCGCGCGTTTTCGACGCACTGCGCTATCGCCTTTGCATCCAACGTGGGGAGCCTCTTCGGCTCCGACTTATTCACAATTTCCGCCATCTGTTCGATCTCACCGCCAATCGCCAGATGCTAGCCAGCGCCACCTCTTCGCGCCCTGTCGCCTTTTACCAAAGTTTCACCGGCATTCCGATGCTCGAGCTCAACCTCGTCCGTAGTCTTACCCGACACGAATGATGGAGCCCAATCTCCCTCGACAAGGTGACGATCGACGCCATGCGGAATTCACGAAACGCATCCAAGAACGCATTTAGCGCAGTCAAGGCAAACTCCGGCGCGACCGCGGCCGACGAACCCGACGGGTTGTGGCTCCGCTTTGGCGGCGTGACGGCCGCGATTTATTGGGCCATTCATGCCTCATGCCTGTTAGCGATCTACACAGGGGTAAACGCGGTAGACGTCGCACTTTGTCTTGGACTCTTCTGGCTCCGAATCTTCGGGATCACCGGTGGCTTTCATCGCTACTTCGCGCACCGCAGCTTCAAGACAGGCCGCGTGGTTCAGTTCCTACTGGCCTTTCTCGGGACGAGCGCGATCCAAAAAGGGCCACTCTGGTGGGCGGGCACCCATCGTGTGCATCACAGGCATTCCGACCAACCTGGAGATCCACATTCACCCAAGGTCAGCTTCTGGCATTCCCATCAAGGCTGGATCTTCGAAGAAGCCTGGGGCGAGACACGCCTCGAAGAAATCAAAGACTTCGCAAAATTTCCCGAACTCGTGTGGCTCAACCAATGGCACGTCGTTCCACCGCTATTGATGGCGTTCGCATGCTACGCGATCGGAGGATTCAGTGGCCTGGTGTGGGGCGTCTCCATTTCCACGGTCATTTGCTGGCATGCGACCTACAGCATCAACTCTTTGTCTCACCGCTTGGGCAGCACGCGCTTCGAGACCGGTGACGACAGCAAAAACAACCTCTTTCTCGCACTGCTGACTCTCGGTGAGGGCTGGCACAACAACCACCATCGCTTCATGAACTCGACCCGCCAGGGTTTCTACTGGTGGGAGATCGACATCACTTACTACTTGCTTCGTCTCATGTCCTCTGTCGGGCTCGTGTGGGACATGAAGACACCCCCGGCCAGTGTCTATGCGGAAGCAAGTGCCAACCGGGCAGTGCGCTCAGTCGCAGCAAGTGCAAAAGAAGCGGCGGTCGACGTCGTCGCGGAGTCAGTGGCCCTCGCGTCGAGACTTACCGCGGATCCAAGCGGGACGCCGACCCCCCCGTAGCTGACCTCAATTGGCTGCCCCAGATCCCTCTGAGCCATCCCCTTTCGGGCATCGCCGGGGGGAGGATCTTCACCCAAACGACGCGGGTGGTGTTCGGAGCGGCTAGTCAATGCAAAACCTCCGAAGTCTGCGGAGCACGGCCCCGGCGGGCCACACACGCGAATGTCTTGTGCATCCCCCAACCCATCTTCGCGGATCAACATCAAAACACGTGGCCACGCCCGGGGGGAAACCCTGACTTTCACAACTGATGGCTCCACAGGTTTCGGGGTCTGAAGGGGCTCCGGCGGGTTTCCGGGCCGATTTCTGATACAATGGCGGGGTTCGAATCGCTTCGTCCCCGCAGATCGCTCCCCGAATCTCATGGCCAAGTTCACAACGAGGCCGAAGACAATCGGCAAGGGTTCGTCGGAGACGCAACGTAACGAGCAGCCGCAATTGAAGTTTCAATCAACACACGAACAACACACGAACAACACAAGAACAGCGCTCGACACAGCAAGACACGAAACTCAGAACGAACCAAGGAGAAACGTTCGAAGAATCGCCGCGAGCAAAATCGTCTAGAAGGAGACAACCATGGCCACACCCAGAATCTTGACCGCACGTGACATCATGACCTCACCTGGAATTGTCGTAAATCCAGAAATGAGCGTTTTCACGGCGATCCCAATCTTGATCAAGAACAATGTCACTGGTTGTCCCGTCACTACCCCCGATGGCATGCTGCTTGGCATTCTTTCCGAACTCGACTGCATGAAGGTGATTGCGTCTGACGCGTTCTACGCCGACGATTACAGCAATTCCGACATCCTCGTGAGTCGTTATATGACCGGCGATTGCCTCACCATCACGGCCGACATGGGCATATTTCGGATCGCGAACATCTTCCTCGAGCACACGCTGCGGAGAATTCCCGTCGTAGAGGACGGAAAGCTTATTGGCCAAGTCACTCGCTCGGATGTGCTCAAGGGCATTCAGTTGATGCGTAAGAGCAAGGTTCGCGGCAAGGAGTACGGGGCGTACGGTTGGCCGACGAGTACGTTCGCGCCCTAGGTCGTTCGTACCCCATCCGCTTCCCTGTAGGCAGTGTTTCCATCGCGCGGCGCGTGCCTCAGGCTCGCGCCGCGTTTGATTTCGCCCTCGCACTGATCGTCGCTCTTGCGACTGCGTACGAAGACTTTCTCGACAACGACGCCGAACGGTTCGGTCTCGAACCTCGAGGTGAATCTCGACTTCCTCCGTCTCCAAACATGTCGAGCTTGTCCGTAGGTCGCAACAGGTCGGTGCAGGAGAATCGGCAGGGCAACCCAGAACGGCGTCGAATGGCTCGAGATCTAACCGCCTTCAGGCGATCAAAGTGCCGAGACCGACCTCGGCGATTCAGTTTGAAACGCTACGCCTACGAAAAATTGCGCGCCGCATTCTGACGCATGCCTGCCAGCGGGGTAGCATCACGCCATGTCGGATTTTCAGCACGAGCGCGAAGGCAACTCGAAGCGCTGGATCACTGCCGTGGTCGTTGTCGCCCTTGCCGTCGTGCTTTGGTTCACCGTGTTCTCGCAAGAACGCGTCAAGGTCAAGGTCGTCGAAGTAGACCGCGGCACCGTCGAGTCGACGATCACAAATTCTAAGGCAGGCACGCTGCGGTCGCGCTTGCGCTCTCGCATATCGGCGGAAACGGGTGGGCGCGTCATCAAGATCTTCCACCGCGAAGGCGACCACGTAAAGGCTGGCGACTTGCTCGTCAAGCTTAACGACACGTCGCTGCAAGCCCGCTTCGAACTCAGTCAAGCCGCGCTCGCGACCAGCGTCGAGCGGCGCATCGAGGCCTGCCTCAATCGCGATCACAAGGCACGGGATCTCGAACGCGTTCGTAAACTCGCCCGCAATCACGTGGCATCCGCTGAAGACCTCGACCGACTCGACGTCGCTTACCGATCGGCCGACGCGGGGTGTACCGGCGCCGAGGCAGAGATCGCGCGCGCGCGTGCCGAAATTCGCGGGGCCGTTGCAGACCTTAAAAAGAGTGAGATCCGCGCACCCTTTGATGGCATCGTGGCTGAGGTTAATGCCGAGCTCGGTGAATGGGTAACCCCGTCGCCTCCACTGCTTAGTTCGCCCGCTGTGATCGACCTGCTCGATCCTGATTCGCTCTACATCAGCGCCCCCATGGACGAAGTCGATTCGAATCGCATTTCAGTCGGACAGGCCGCGAAGATCACGATCGATTCACATCCCGGCGAGTCGTTCACGGGCAAGGTTGTGCGCGTCGCTCCATACGTGCTCGACGTCGAAACTCAAAACCGTACCCTCGAAGTCGAAGTCGAGTTCGACACCACTCCGCTCGAATCCAGCATGATGGTCGGAACGTCGGCCGACATCGAAGTCATCCTCGACACCCGAGCTGATGTGCTGCGCATTCCGACCCAGACGCTGCTCCAAGGAGGCCGGGTTCTCGTATACGCTTCTGGCGTCCTCGAAGAACGTTTCGTCGAAGTGGGTTTGCGCAACTGGAACTTCGTCGAGATCAAGGCGGGCTTGAATCTCGGCGATGCGGTCGTGACGAGCCTCGACAACAAAGACGTAGTGGCCGACGCCAAGGCTGAGATCGCGGACGAAGAAGACGCGGACAGCGAGAGATGATCCGCCTCGAAGGCATAAACCGAACGTACAAGATGGGAGAGCACGAACTCCACGCCCTGCGCGATGTCAGTATCACGATCAAAGACGGCGAGCACATTGCGATCATGGGGCCGAGTGGTTCGGGCAAGTCCACCCTCCTCAATATCCTTGGATGCCTCGACCGTCCCACCGCAGGCCAGTACGCCTTCGACGAACGCACCGTCGCCGAACTCGACGAAGACGAGCTCGCCGAACTGAGGCTCTATCAAATCGGCTTCGTATTTCAGTCGTTTCACTTGATCCCGCGACTCGACGCTTTAGCGAACATTTCACTCCCGATGCTTTTCGCGGGGATCTCGCCCGCCGAACGCACGCGCCGCGCCATGAACGCCCTCAACTCGGTTGGGTTGGCGGATTGGCAAACTCATCGACCTTCTGAAATGTCGGGCGGGCAAAAGCAGCGCATCGCGATCGCCCGAGCCATTGTGATGCGCCCTCGCATGCTGCTCGCCGACGAACCGACGGGCAACCTCGACTCCGCATCGGGCAAGCAGGTCCTCGACGTGCTTTGCGACTTGAACCAACAAGGCATCACCTTGATCACCGTCACCCACGACCCCAACGTGGCCCGGCTTGCCGATCGGGTGATCGTGTTGGCGGACGGGGAGATCCTGCGGCAGGTCAAAGGCGACGAAGTGTCGACCCTGGACGCGCTCTTCTCCTCGCGACCACAAGCTCAGCAAGCAGAGTCGGAACAGGAGCGAACAACATGAAGTCTCTCGACGTCGTGCGCTTCGCAGGCAATGCTCTGTTGCAAAATCGCAGGCGCACGCTGCTGAGCCTGCTCGGCGTCGCGATGGGGGCAACCGCGGTGGTCTTCTTGACGGGGCTGGGCGAAGGCGCCCGAGTTTTTGTTCTCGACGAATTTCAGTCCCTCGGCACCAACCTCGTCATCGTGATCCCCGGCAAAACCGAAACCCAAGGACACATGTCCGCTGTCGGAGGTGTGCCGAACGACCTCACCCTGCAAGACGCACGTGCCCTCGAGCGACGACTTCGGGGTATTCAGCGCGTCATCCCGATGACGAACGCCTCGGATGTCGTGTCTCATCGCGAGCGCCGACGTCAACTCGGCATCATTGGAACCACCCGGGATTTCTTTTTGGCCCAAGGTCTGCGCGCTGCACGCGGCGACCTCCTGCCCGCCGCTGAACTTGACCGCGGTGCATCGGTCGCGGTGCTCGGACACAAAGTTGCGAAAGAACTGTTTCACAACGAGGAAGCAGTCGGCCAAACCATTCGCGTGGGCGACGCGCGAATGCGTGTGATCGGCGTGCTCGAATCGAAGGGCACCCAGATGGGTCAGAACATCGACGACACCGTCTTCGCCCCAGCAGCCACTGTGATGCAACTCTTCAACCGCACCTCGTTGTATCGGATCCTCGTCGAGTTCGGTGCCTACGCCGATGCAGACGTCATCAAGAAACGAATCATTGAAGTCATGATTGACCGTCACGACGAAGAGGATGTCAGCTGCATCACGCAAGCCGCGGTACTTGAATCCCTGGGCGGGATCATTCGTACCTTTACCCTTGCCATCGGCGGCATCGCTGCGGTTTCACTCGCGGTAGCGGGTATCGGCATTATGAACGTGATGCTCGTGTCGGTTTCCGAACGCACCTCCGAGATCGGCCTCCTCAAAGCACTCGGTGCGCGCGGCGCTCAGGTGCTCGCGGTATTTCTCACCGAGTCCGTTTTGCTCTCCACCGCAGGCGGAGTGCTGGGGTTGCTCGCGGGGACGGGACTGCTGCGCCTGCTCACCTCTTTCTATCCCGAGGTCCCGGCCACGACGCCGATGTGGGCCGTCGCCGGAGTCTTGGCACTCGCGATGTCAACAGGACCGATATTCGGCGTCCTGCCCGCGTGGCGCGCAATGAAGCTTGACCCGGTGACATCGCTGGGGCGGGGTTAGCCGATGGCGCCGAATCAACCGCCCGCACGCGAAGACATCTCGCTTCAAGAACTGCTGCGCTTTTCGAGCGGTGCGCTGCGCGCCTACCCGTTGCGCACCGGGCTTTCGATGTTGGGCATTGCGATCGGCGTCTTCGCCGTGGTGCTCCTCACCTCGATCGGCGACGGGACGCGACGCTACATCCTCAAAGAGTTCACCCAGTTCGGCACCACGATCATTGCGATCAACCCCGGCAGGGTCGAAACCGGCGGCGTCCCGGGCTTGATGGGCGGCACCACTCAGAAGCTCACAATCGACGATGCCGAAGCCATCGCGCGCTTACCACTCGTGGAACACATGGTCGCCATCGTTATGGGCTCGGGCAATGTCGAAGCCGTCGATCGATCGCGCAAAGTCATGATCTACGGCGCAACGGCGAACATGCCTGAAGTGATGAAGTTCACTGTGGGACGCGGACAATTCCTGCCCGACGGAGATCCGCGCCGCGGTGCATCCGTCGCAGTTCTCGGACCCAAGCTCAAACATGAATTGTTCGGGGACGAAAACGCCCTTGGCAAAATGGTGCGTATCGCTGGCACCCGAGTTCGTGTCATTGGCATCATGCATCCCAAGGGCCGGATCCTCGGGATGGACATCGACGACTCAGCCTACGTCCCCCTCGCGACGGCGATGCAGATGTTCAACCAGGACGAGTTGATGGAGATCGACGTCACCTACGCCCATGAACATATGACCGACGAACTCGCCGCGTCCATTCGGCGCCTGCTGGTTTCGCGACACGGAGACAACGAAGACTTCACGCTGACAACACAGACCGCCATGATTGAAACCTTTGGCAAAGTGATGAACGTCATCACACTCGGTGCCGGAGCGATCGCGATGGTGTCTTTGATTGTCGGTGCGATTGGGATCCTGACCATGATGTGGATCTCGGTTGGGGAACGAACGAGTGAAATCGGGCTGCTGCGCGCGGTCGGGGTTCGCAATCGAGACATCAAGCGAATTTTTCTGGTCGAAGCCGTGATGCTGACGAGCGTCGGGGGGGTTATTGGCGTGCTGTTGGGTTTGCTCGTCGCCACGATTTCGCGAGTCGTGCTGCCGGGACTTCCGCTCCGCACTCCCGTCATCTATCTCGTCGCCGCGATGGTGATGAGTTTGGTGGTGGGGGTGCTATCCGGCCTCGCACCCGCGCAGCGCGCCGCTGCCCTCGACCCCGTCGACGCCCTTCGCGCCGACTGAGTGACACGCGGCTCCCCCTTACTGCGCCGTTCGGTTGACGACGCGGGTCGCGAGAGTTGGATTCGAGCCCCCCACCTCAACGTTGGCCACGCTAGATCGCGGCACCTCGCACAAGTTTGCCAGCTGCTGCCGGGTGAGCGAGCGCAATTCGCGAATGGAACGCGAATTGCGTCCGAGGTGGCTGCTGCGTTCGTTAAGGCTTGAGTCGTCCATGGCACGAGCGAGGCGGATGTCTATTTCGGGTCAATGTTGTCCATATAAATTCCAACGGACATTGTAATCACGAAGGGCGACCTGCCCCACCGGTCTCATCAGCCTTGTCGCCTACGGATCGATGATCGGCTGGGGCGTGCGGTCGAGCAGCCGCCCCGCAATTTCTTGAATCACGATATCAGGCTTCTCTCGCAACACGTATTTGGCTTCTACGTCCCGGGTCCAAACAAAGAGGACGCGGCGAAAATTTTCCGACAGATAGGGAATGAGTGCATTCGAAAACGAATCGCGGAACACGACCGCACGCGGAAGTCCCCCGCTCGGAACCCCAAGCGCCAAGGGCTTTTGTTGGTTCTCAAACTTGGCGTACAGGCGCTTGTCCTTCATCAGGATCTGCGCCTGCGGGTCTTGCTTCACCAGCTTGAACACTTCTTCGCGGTAGATCTCTTTCAGGCCGACCATCGCCGTGAGACCGATCCCTTTTTCAAGCGAGACCTCGGGCTTTACCGCAACCGGTTCGATCACCGACGCAAATCGAGGCAACGCGCGCGCCGAGGCTATAAGAATTTCTTCATACCCCGCGTACGCGCCGAGATCGTTCCAGTGCGTGTCCGTCTTGTGATAGACGCGCTGCTCTTCCTTGGCCTGGAGCAAAGTCGGCATCAAATCCACCACGACCAAGTCAGAATGGGCCTTGAGGTACCGCGCAAGTTGGGCGTGCTGCTCGTCGGCCGGGATTCGGGGAAGTCGGTCTGGCATGTATTCGGGGTAGATCTGGTGTTTGTTCGGAACGAGCACGAGCACAAATGCGCTGCCTTGTTCCGCAAGCCAGTCGCGTCGTTGTTCGAGCACGCGTTGCCAAGTGGCGAGTTCGTCTTCGTCCAGCTGCGCCGTCCCCTGGTACTGCCCCACAGCGGCGGCATCGTTGAGAAAGAACCAACCGTCTTTGCCGACGATCAACTTGTCGGTGGGTGACGTACCCAGCAGTCCGACCCAGGTGCGCGCGTGCAATGAGATCATCGCGTCGCGCAGGGCCACGCGATCTGCGAGGTAGTCCGCGAGGGCTGGAACATAGGCGGTGAGTCCACCGGCTTGGGAGTCGAATGTCGGTGCGGGCGCGAGGTAGCGGTTTTCCGATCGGGAGAGAGTTCCCGGATCAATCACGAGACTCGCCCCGCACCAAAATATCAGGGCGATCAAAAAGACGCCGACCGTCACCTGCGATTCAAGCCGCTGTGCTCCCGCTTCGTCGGCCTTCACCGCCATGCGTCGCTTCGCTTTTCAATTGATTTCAAAACGCGACTCCCAAACACCGAAGATCAAAATCGAAAGTAGACAAAGGGACTGTTGGTCCCTGCCGTGAGCGTGCTGACACTCGCCACAAAGAGAACGACCAACGTGGCGATGCGCACAACGCTGTAACTCGCATTGCCCAATTTTTGCTGGACGCGCGAGCGAGCGGCCGGCATCCATCCACCGGAAAACACGATCGCGACTCCGAGCCAAACCAAGACGTCCAACCCCAGGAACATCGATAGCGGTGCGAGTGCGCTGTCGGGGTCCGAAGCTCCAAACATCGACGCGAGGTAGTCAAACGAATGGCCGAGGTCACCCGCGCGAAAGAATACGAATGCCACCCAGACCACGAACAACGTGTAGACCCGGGCGACGACACGAGGCGCGGAGGCGAGCCATGTCCCAAACGGTGTGCGCTCGAGCGCAATCGCCCCGCCATGAACTAGGCCCCACATCACGAAGTTCCAATTGGCCCCGTGCCACAAGCCGCAAAGGAAGAAGACAACGAAGAGACTGAAGTACCCCCAACCTGCTGAACGGCTGCGCGCGCTGAGGGGGACATAGACGTAGTCGCGAAACCAACTCGAGAGCGAAATATGCCAGCGACGCCAAAACTCTTGCAACGAACGCGACGTATAGGGAGCGTTGAAGTTTTCAGGGAAATGAAAACCGAACATGCGCCCCAAGCCGATCGCCATGTCGGAGTACCCCGAAAAATCGAAGTAGACCTGCAACCCAAACAGCGTGACGCCCAACCACGCCACGGCGGGATCGAGGGATGACGTAGGCAGCGCAAAAATTTGATCTGCGACCGCAGAGAGTTGGTCCGCGATCAGCACCTTCTTGGCGAGCCCAGTGACAAAGCGTCGTATGCCCATCGCAATGTCGTCCACGGACGCATGCCGCTCGACCAGCTGCTGGGCCACGCTGCGATAGCGAACGATCGGGCCCGCAATCAACTGCGGAAACAGGGCGACATAAAGACCCACGCGAAAGATCGACTGCTGCGCCGGCGCGTTCCCTCGGTAAACGTCGACGACGTAAGTCATCGCTTGAAAGGTGAAGAACGAAATTCCGATCGGAAGATGAACCGGATCCAGCTCGATGGGGCTGGTGCCCAGCAGATCGAGCAAGGCGTTGATGTTGTCGACGGCAAAGTTTGCGTACTTGAACGCAGCAAGGACAAGCAGGTTCCCCGCAATCGCGGCGCACAACACAAGTCGTTCGCTCGGCAAGCCTCGAGCTCGATCGACCCACAACCCGAACGCGTAGTTGAAAACGATCGATGCGAGCAGGATCAGGGTATAGGCGAGTTCGCCCCACGCGTAGAAGAACAGGCTTGCGGCCAGCAAGAACGTGTTCTGCCACGAGGTGCGTCGCAGTGACAGTGCGACCACCAGCACGACGGGCAAAAAATAAACCAAGAAGACGGGAGAACTAAAGAGCATCGATGGGGCGAATGATAGCGCCGCGCGAGCGCACCCTAGGCCTAAATCACGAGACGCCTGGGGTGACCGTCAGGCAGACGTGACCCGATTCGACGGCGTCCGTCTAGCCAGAACATCCGCCACACCCTGTGCAGCGAGTCGAACCATTTCGCCGCGCGTCGCATGAGACGCGCTGCCAATATGAGGCAGCAAGACAGTTCGTGGCGCCGCGAACAAGCGTGGGTGGACGGCAGGCTCACGCTCGAATACGTCGATCCCAGCGGCGTGCAGCCGGCCCTCGTCCAGGGCGCGGGCCAGTGCTTCTTCGTCCACCACGCTTCCCCGTGCTGTATTGACCAGAACCATGTTCCGATCCATCAGCCCAATGCGTCGCGCGTCGAACAGGTGTTTGGTTTCCGGTGTGCCCGGCACGTGCAGGCTCACGATATCCACGCGCGAAATCAATCGATCGAGGTCCGGCTCGAAGTCGACTTCTCCCGGATCGGTTCGACTATGGACCACAAGCTTCATGCCGAACCCGGCAGCTCTCGCGGCGACCCGGCGGGCGATTCGACCATAGCCGACGAGCCCTAGCGTCATGCCGTTCACATCGCGCCCAAGAAACTGGTCGATGCGAAATCCCTTCCAACCGTCCGTGCGCAGGGTTCGCTCCGCGTCCGATGACAACCTTGACGCGGCCAAGATCAAAAGAAATGCGAGATCCGCGGTCGTGTCGTCGAGAACGCCCGGGGTATTGCACACCGCAACGCCGCAGCGCTGAGCAGCGACAATGTCGATATTGTCGAAGCCGACCGCAACATTGGCGACGACCTTGAGTCGCCCCTGCCCCGCCGCGAGCACTTCAGCGTCAATGCGATCCGTCAGAACGCAAACGATGGCGTCGACATTCGCCGAGGCTTCACAAAGCTCAGCATGGGTAAGGGGGCGATCTTCGCTGTTGAGGTACACGAGTTCGTGGTCGTCGAGGAGCGCAAGCCCGTCCCCAACCAACCTTCGCGTGACCAAGACTCGCGCCATGCGTTCAGACCGCCTCGCTGTCTCGCGCGGCGGCCGAGTAGATCCCCTTGCCCATCAAGCTGAGTTCTTCTTCTGCCCGAGCGCGATACAAGTCAGCACGAATCGAATGGATCTCGCTGTTCGTGGGTTCGGCGTCCGCGGCGAACTCGATCAAATGACATGCGACGTCGAGCTTGCCGACCCCCGAAAGTTCCTGCGCTTGGCGCGCCAAGGCGATCGCACCGCCACTGAGCACCGCCAACACCTGCGCGACTTCTGCGTTCGGAGCGGGCTTGAGGTTTGCGGGGTTCCCTTCATACCAGCCACCGTAAAGACGCCAGAGATTATGGACAATGAAGAAGGGGTCGTCGTACGTCGGCCGCAAGTAGGGCCGCGCGAGCAACGCGTCTGGCAACTTCACGCTGTGAAGAATGTCGTTGAGCTTTGCGCCTTCGTTCATCATCGAAAGCGTCTGTTCGATCAGGCATTCCAACAGCTCTGCCGCTTCGCCAAGAGCTTGATGAACGCGGTCGCCTCCGATGATCGGCGGGCCATGTCCAGGCAAGAGCCGCTCGGCGCCAAGCGCCTGCATCTTGCGCAGGGCAAGGGCCCATTCGCGCGGATAGCGCTGCACCTTCTGCGGATTCCCACAGTTGGGCGAGGCCCAAATGAAAAGGTCACCGGTATAGATCGTTTTGCGTTCGGGCAGCCAGATCCAAACATGGTCGTCGGTCTCACCCCGGTCATGCCTAAGCTCGACCGTTTCGCCGTCGAGATCGAGCGTCAAGTCTTCGCGCAAGGTCTGGTCGGGATAGCGAAAGTTCTTCGGGAAGAGGGGTTGCTCAAAATTGAACTGTCGCTGGTTGATAATGCCGTTGTAGCCGTTGGTGAGTTGATAACGATCAAAGCGAGCGCTGCATGCTTCGTGCGCGATCACCCGAACGGGATCCCACCCCTCGGCGCTCGCCTGCTTTTCAAAGAGGCCCGTACCGAAAACGTGGTCGACGTGGCCGTGGGTATAGATCGCAGTATCGAGACGCGCGGGCGACCAGTCGCGAATCAATTCAAAGACGCGCTTCGCATGGAAAAAGCTACTGGTGTCGAAAAAACACAGCCCGCGTTCTGTCTTGAGGGCCGCCAAGTTCGAAAACGCGGAAACGAAGGCAAAGCCTGTGTCGAGTTCCTCGAGGCCAATGTGCACGCGCGACGGGTGGACAACGCTCTCGTCCATGTCGCCCTGCCACGCCCGCTCTGCAAAATCTAGAATTTCACCCACGTCGCTCTCCTTCGTCGCTAGAAGTCATCTCATTAACCCTGACCGAGGCAGGTCCCCCAATTGGGTCCGAGATCAACGTGTGGAATTGCAGTCGTCGCCGTAGCTAAGGCGAGATTTCGCAACGCAGAGATCGGATCGAAGGCGGGGAGCTGGCGACCGAAGGGTTTATGAGATGGCTTCTAGATTCGACAGGCTATCGGGCTCACACGACAAGCGGTAGGCCGCAGGCTCGGTACTCTTGGGCCAAGCGTTCAACCGATGCCCACACCAACCCATTTGAGGTCTTCCCCAGTGCGAGCGGTTCAAGCTGAAGCCCCAATCATTGTCGTTTCCGGTCTGCCTCGTTCGGGCACGTCCTTGATGATGCAAATGCTCGAAGCCGCTGGAGTGCCGATCCTCGACGACGGACAACGCGAAGAAGACGATTCGAACCCGAATGGCTACTACGAACTTGAAGCCGTCAAAGCAACCGCCCACGACGGCACGCCGTCAAAGTCATTCACGCGCTGCTGCCGCACCTTCCCGCGCATCATCACTACCAAGTTCTCCTCATGCAACGAGACGTGCACGAAGTGATCGCTTCCCAAAACCGCATGCTTGAGAACGACGCCTCGAGCGATCCGGGGATGTCGGACGCGCGACTGGTCGAAGTCTTCAACCAACAGATGGAAGAAACCACGCGTCTGCTCGGCGCGGAAAACCACTTCGAATGGACCACGGTGCGACACGCCGATCTATTTGGCAACGACGAACTCAGCATACGCCGCATCTGTCGTTTTCTTGGACTCCCGGGAAGCGTCAAAAAAATGCGTGCTCGGATAGACCCAAGCCTCTATAGAGCGCGCGCCACGGCGCCCGAAGCCCCCCGCAAGGCATAACAACCCACGCTCGCATCGCGTATGCTTGCGCGTCGGTTGCAGCGCGGACTGCGCCCTCGTCCTGTCACGCGCTGACCGCGCGAATTCCAACCCGCATATCCCAGGAACCCAGAGTTTGAAGCCCGCCGCCTTCATTGTATTGCTCGCCGTTCTGCTCCCCGGCGCATCTGCATGGGCGAGCACGCTTTCGGTCGTGGTGACGGTGAACCCGCTCGCGCTCTTGATTGAAGAGGTCACGGGAGAACGTGCGTCTGTACACGTGTTGGTTCCTCCCGGAGCGAGTCCGCACAGTTTCGAGCCCAAACCCAGCGACCTGGTCAAAGTGGCGCGAGCCGATGTTTTTTTGAGCGTTGGCGGTGGCCTCGACGATTGGTCGAGTCGCTTGTTTCAAACGGTGCACGGCCGCGCAAAGAACCAAACACTCTTCGGCCTAATCGGTAGAGCAAGCGCCCCCAGTCCCGACCGCGACGCGCACGATCATGCCCATCACCACGATCATGCCCATGACCACGGAGACGGCGGCGAGGACCCACATCTATGGCTCGACCCTATCCTCGTCGCAGACGAGATCGTTCCAGCCTTGGTGCGCTATTTGAGTGAAGTGGACCCCAGCTCCGCGGCACACTATCGCGAAAGAGGCGCACAGTTCAGCGCGACCCTCGCCCAACTCGACGGAGAGTTACGAACGCTGCTTTCGGGGGAGGCGCGTCATTACGTCGCATTTCACGGCGCGTGGAAACACTTCGGCGCTCGCTACGCCCTCGAACAGGTCGCGGTCGTTCAGGAAGCACCCGGCGAAGCGCCGACCCCGCGCGAACTCGCCAATTTGGTCCGGAGCGCGCGCCGCCTAAACCTCGGCGCGATTCTCGTGGAACCCCAACTCGACCCGCGAATCGCCAATACCTTGAGTAACGAGTTCGGCGGCACAACGGTGCTCGTCGACCCACTGGGTGATCCGGGCGACAAAGCGCGCTCGACGTACCCGGACCTTTTGCGCTTCAATGCCCGGGCGTTTCGCCATGCCATGGCGTTGCACGCGAAAGGAAATTCGTCGCCATGACGACGTCATCTACACATCCCGGCACGCATGCCGACATCGCGGCAAAAAATGCGGCGGTCGTACAGTGTCAGGACATCTGCGTTGAACGGCGCGGCACCCGGGTTCTCGAAGACATCAGCTTCCAGGTTCCGGCGAGTTCGTTCGTGGGCCTCGTGGGTCCGAACGGCGCTGGCAAAACTACTTTGTTGAAGACCATGCTTGGGCTCATCCAGCCAAGTTCAGGCACCATTCATGTCCTCGGACGCCCGCCGGGACGAAACGGCGGTGCACCTTCCGGCGTCGGCTACGTGCCCCAACGACATGCGATCGCGCAGTATTTCCCCGCAAGCGTCTATGACGTCGTTGCAATGGGACGCATGCGCGGGCTGCAACTTTTTTCGCGACTCAGCAGTACCGATCGCGACGCCATTGCCAAAAATCTTGAAGTCGTCGGCATTGCCGATCTCGCGTCTCGCCCCGTCGGCGAACTTTCGGGTGGCCAACAGAGACGCGTCATGCTCGCCCAAGCGCTCTGCGCGAGTTCTCGCCTGCTCATTCTCGACGAACCCACCATTGGCCTCGACCTCCCCGCCGAGCACGAGTTTTATGCCCTGCTTCGCAACTTGCAGGCCGAGCTTTCACTGGCCGTCATCGCGGTGTCCCACGACCTCGTGGCGCTCGCTGGTGAATGCGACGAGTTGATCTGCATCAATCGACATATGCATATCCACGGAAACCCGGAAGACGTAATTCATAGTCACGCGATCCAGGAAGCGTATAGCTGCGAATTCAACTTCCTGGCCGGCGAAATTGCGCACCACGAGTCGGGAGATCACGTCCACACCCACCGGCCTGCGATCGTACCGCCTGTGCCTCCGGCCGACCCCGAAGAAGAAGGGCGTTAGACGATGCTTGAATTTGAATTCATGCAGCGTGCGCTCGTCGCGGCGATTTTGGTCGGCGTGGTCTGCGGCTTGCTCGGCTTCTTCGTGATCTTGCGCAAGCTCTCGTTCATCGGAATCGGCATCTCCCATTCGGCGCTCGGTGGCGTCGCAGTGGGTCTACTCCTTGGAATCCATCCGCTGCTAGCCGGCGGTGTCTTCGCCCTCGCGGTCGCGCTTGGCATCGCTTGGATGGGCCCCCGCACACGCCTCAGTGAAGACGCGATCATCGGTGTGTTCTTTTCGGCGTCGATGGCCCTTGGCGTCGTACTCTTCAGCCTCGAACGCGGATACCAACAAGACTTGTTTTCCTACTTGTTCGGCAATGTGCTTGCGATTTCTACCGGCGAGCTCGTGGCACTCGCCGCGATCGGCGCGGGCATCGCACTCACAGTGGCAGCCGTCTTCAGACCTCTTTTGTTCGTGTCCTTTGATGAAGAAATCGCCCGAGCCTACGGGCAGCGGGTCGACGGACTCAACGCCCTGCTCCTGATCCTGGTCGCGCTCACGGTGGTCATTGGCGTTCGACTCGTGGGCGTACTCTTGATCCAGGCCCTGCTCGTGATCCCCGCGGCTTCAGCTGCATTGTGGACTGCGAATTACCGAAGCCAACTCGCACTCTCGACGGCGTTCGGCGCCGCGTGTGGCGCGGTTGGACTCGCGCTTTCTTATCAGTTCGATATCGCCGCAGGCGGATCGATCGTGCTGGTTGCAACGGCAGTCTTCGCCGTGAGTGCGGTCGCTGGGAGCGCACGCGCCTGACCGAAGAGGGCTTGGGCTCATGCGCCCATTTCTCGAAGCAGGCTTTCTTGCGCGAACGACGCGACCAACGCGCCATCTTCGCCAAAGACATGCGCTGTACCAAAGCCGCGCGCCCCGCTGACCGTCGGGCTTTCGTGGTGCAGCAACAACCAAGCGTCAACACGTAGCGGCCGGTGGAACCAGATCGTGTGACTCTGGCGGCGGCCAACAGGTTTACGTGGACGTCGACTTCGGACAACCCTTCGAACGGCCGAAGCGCTGTCCCGAGCAGACAAAGTGTTGCGCTATGCGCGAGTAACGCTTGCGAGACGACCTATAGTGACTGCACCCAAGAGCACTGAGCAACTCCTGCGAAAGGACAGAGACTGGAAGGCTGGGAACAATCACTGGTCGCGATGGGCCTGTCGAACGCGCAGTTCGCGGCGCTTACGTTCGTCGGTTTCGCGACTGCGATCCTCTCGGCCATCGTCGGCATGGCGGGAGGCATTACCCTGCTCTCCGTCATGTTGTTGTTCTACGACCCGCTGCTCGCGATCCCTCTCCACGGTGTGGTGCAGCTCGTTTCCAATAGCTCGCGTGCTGTGATTCATCGCGAACATCTGCGTTGGGATCTGATCTGGCGCTACGGGGTGCTGCTCCTTCCTCTCGGTTTCATCGGCATTGAGATCTCTCAGCAGCTCCCGCCCTCGATCACCAAGGCGGCTATCGGACTCTTCGTATTGTTCGCCACCTGGGCTCCAAAGTTGTTGCTCATGGGCGCGCGCCCCGAAGACAGCGATCCCAACCGACGCTTCATCTTGCTCGGCGGTGCCGTCGGCGCCTTGAACACGACGATCGGCGCCACGGGGCCGCTCATCGCGCCCTTCTTTTTGAATCTCGGGCTGACGCGCTTTTCATTGATCGGCACCAAGGCCGCGTGCCAAGCACTCGGCCACGTCGCCAAGATCGTGATCTTTGGAGTCGTCGGCTTTGTCTATACCGCGTACGTGCCCCTCCTGGTGGCGCTATGTGCCAGCGCAATTATCGGGACGTACACGGGAACCCGCATCCTTCACGCGGTGAACGAGGTCTGGTTCATTCGACTTTATAAGACCGTGCTCACCCTGGTCGCGTTGCATCTGGTCATCGGCGAGATGCTTCCCGGATGACCGACTGGCCTAACAGCGCGAACAACCTGCGGGTGCTCTTCATTCATGGCCTCGAAAGCAGTCCAAAGAGCACCAAGGCGACGCTGCTCGCCCAGCACTTTGACGCCCTCACGCCGGCGATGGAAACCGGTGACTTCGAAGGTTGCGTCGAGACACAGACTCAAGCCGTGGCAGACTTTCAGCCCGACGTCGTCATTGGATCGTCCTTCGGCGGTGGCGTCGCGGTCGCACTGCTACAACGCGGGATCTGGACGGGGCCGACCTTGTTGCTCGCGCAAGCGGCGCTCCGACAAGGCCAGCCGTGCGAACTCCCGGACGATGTTCCGATCTGGCTGGTCCACGGAACACGCGACGACATTGTGGATCCGGAGGACAGCCGCAAGCTCGCGCGCAAAGGAAGCCCCGCGCAGGTCCGCCTGATCGAAGTCGACGACGATCACCCGCTGCGCGGAAGTGTCGCCGACGGCTCGTTGATCGGCTGGGTCACGGCACTCGGCGCACTGCGGCCGCGGTCGTAGAACAAAGTAAGAGACAAGAGCAACCGACGAGAGCAACAGGCCTAGAACGGAACCCGCACCGACACGTTCGCAGAATGGTTCGTCACGTCGTCGCCGAAGTAGCCGTCGTAACCAAACTCGACCGAGGTTGCAGTGTTCAACGGCTGGAACGCGAGGTGAGCACCAACTTCAACGCCCCCGGCCGAATCTTCCGCCTCGGCCTTGAAGCTTTCGGTCCCATCCGATGCGCCCTGCATCTTCGCCTTCTGGTCGCGATCGATATCACCGAACCCCTGGCGCCATCCGACGCTTACGCCCGGAGACCAGACGCCGTCTGCCCATTCGAGCCAGTTCCCCGCGTAGCGGTATTTCAACAAGTTGGCGCCAAAGCGTACGCCACCCGTGAGCGAGACCACGTCCGTCTTGCGCGAACTCACGTCGAGATCAACCGCGCCAGCACCTGACTCGTCGACTGCATCTTCCTCAACGTGGGTGTAGTCAACCGTCGCGTTCGGCTCGACAACGAAGGGCCCGGCCTTGAGGCGATAGCCTGCACCCGCGGCCAGCGTCACGCGATCACTGTCATGCTTGCCCTTCGCACGCTCATTCAAAAAGTCGATCTTGCGGGTCGTTTCATGGAAGCCATGGCTGTAGGTGAGTGAACCGCGGGTCGTGACACCGAAGAACTCACCGCCCGCAGCCACCCCGAGATCAATGCTGTCGAAGTCGGCGTCCGCACCGTTGTCATGCTCGATGTCGATGCGCGCATAGCCGATGTCCCCGCTCAACCAAAGCGTGTCATTCCACCGATGATCGAAGCCCAACAGCAGGCCGCCCCCCATGGACTCGTAACCCGAGGATTCGCCACCCTTGCGTTTCCGCATGTCGCCCGCCACCTTGGCCCAAGGCATGAAACCCGTCGTTCCACACGGTGAATCCGAAACAATTTCCGGCTGCGGCGTGTAGGTGTAACGATCGCAGCGCATCGAGCGTTCCTGCAGCACGCGCTGTTGCACGCGACCCCAGGAAAGAACGCTGCTTGTGTGGGCGTCGTAGACTTCGGGGCTGGATTGAGCGAGTGCGGTGCGAAGGTCGCCGGCACCCAGCAGGTCGAGAGCGTTGGTGACGTCGCTAAATGCCGTCGCGGCTCCTGCCGAGCGCGCGTCTTCGAAGTAGCCGCCGACGTTTGCTTCGCTGTCCGATCGGGCAAAGTCGTTGTAAATGAGCTCGCGCAGTACCGTCAATTCGTAGGTTTCGATCTCATCCTCACCTTCGACAATGGCGGTCAAAAAGCTAAACGCGGCCGAAACAGGAAAAGTCTCGACGTCGAAGCCCTCAGGCGTAATGCCACCGCTTGCGGTAATGAGCGTGTAGGTGCCGTCCACGATCGTGCCGGTAAAGTCGACGCGCGAGGCTGC